>Ga0224501_10002750_pt1 | contig 13866 bp, 15 predicted proteins | sample SF_Oct11_sed_USG_4_FD_169105 | JGI IMG/M metagenome (GOLD analysis project Ga0224501, IMG submission 169105) | Sediment microbial communities from San Francisco Bay, California, United States - SF_Oct11_sed_USGS_8_1 | ecosystem: Environmental > Aquatic > Marine > Sediment | place: USA...
AACCTACCTTTGCAATGGTCTTCTTCGTTGGCTTTACGCGCAATCGACTCATTCAAACAGCGCATAAACCAACTGATATCCATTAACCGGTCTCGCCACTTACTAACAATGGTCGACAAAGTATCCAATTCGGCTTTACTTTGTTTTTCAAAGTTGATGTATCTCTGAACTAAAAGATTTCCTTTAAATAAAGTCAACCAGCGATTGATTACCTCTTTTTCGGACCAAGAACGGGCTTTGTCCTTATTGACATGCAATACCAAATGATAGTGATTGCTCATAATGGCATAAGCGCAAATATCTATGGCAAACACCTCACCCAACTTCTTGATTTCATCCACAATCCACTGTTTTCGGTGTTCGTAGCTTTTGCCGGAATAGAAGTCTTCGCCGCACAAATACGCTCTGCGCACGCAACGGGCAATGCAGTGGTAATAGGGAGTGGAATTTATATCGACTTGATGCTTACGAGATTTGGTCATTCCTTGATCCTGTTGCTGTTTTGATCAATAAGCGGCTGAGTCTGCCTGGTAATGTAAATTATGTACATAAAGTTGGATGGGTTGTCTATGTATTGTTAGAAAAACATGGGTGTCCTATAATTCCTCTTTGGTGTCCTATAATTCCTTTTCTTGTGGGAAGTTTAGCGTGATACCCGAGGTTGCTTATAGTAAACTGAAAAATAACATTGGAATGTGGTGTTAATCAGAGGATCCGTTCATGTACCACCGTAACTTATTCGTTCTTTGTTTGGTGGCAGGTCTTATACAGGCCTGCTTTCACGACGAAGAAACGGGCAATCCACCGGAAATGGTCGTTGTTTCTGGCTTCATGCCATATTCCATGCAGGGTTGGGAGGCGATAGGGCGGTTGGAGGAAGGGTTTATTTTTGGAACGGATAGCTACGACTCAACCGCCCCAGATCCTTATTACAGATTAGGTAACTACATTGGAAATAGCGCTTCACGGCCTTTCTCACTGTTTATCGAAACAACCGGAGGCTCATATACCGAACCCGCGGATGGCACCGTTGTAAGTATGGGTGCAGGTGATGCGTTGCGTGGTGTTACGGCGTTTTTGACCGATGCAGATGTCACGCTCGATGTTCACTTGTCATATTATACGACAATTGCCGAGGGCTTTGTAAAGTACCAAATGGCAATAGCGGATCTGATGGGTTTCCGTGTTGATTCGGAACTATTTGTTTCTCGTTCAAATGCTGAATTATCTTACTTGGCTAGATTCGATGTTCTATCGACGAAGTATCAAGACACGACGGATAATTCACAGGTTTTTACGCACCCTATGAACTCTGAGACGAATCTGGGCTTATTGTTGGCGGGAATCAGTCAAATGACCCTGGACTGGTCGGTAGAAGCTGGTCAGGTTAGTCGCGCAAGGCCTTACACCAGCATTGATTTTATCAACGTTGCATATGAGGATATTGCATATGACGGAGTATTGGATGGGAAGGGTCCCAGCAGCATACAACTTAGTGTGGGCATCAAAACGATTGACTCAAACACCTACCGCCACGATATTGCCGTAGCACTAATGCGGTATGTAGATAATGCTAGAAATCAAACTGGATTTACGCGGGAACAAATGCTCTCGGCCGCTTTGAGGCAGAATTATTCTACGCACATGATGTACGGTGGTTATCCTCCGATTGATCTGTATGAGGGGGGCGCGACCATAAGAAATTTTATGCCCGCTCGCGACTCTACGGTAAGCGGTGATTCCAGTTTTAGCGTAGACCTGTATTGTACAACTGGACTAGATCAGGTCGAGTTTTTCATAGATGATGTCCACTATTCGTATGGTTCGGTTCCGGTTAGTAAGCCAATTAATCTTACGTCCACTTCACTGTTTTATGCGCCCGATTTTCAACCGGCGGGAACTAGCGGAATACACACGGTAAAAGTGGAGGCAACTTGTGTGGGTGGAACCGTTACCAGTCGAACCAACACCAATGTTACGTTTGACAATTTGTAATCACATGAACATTAAAAGGCACCCAAGAAATAAAAAAACCGCCCAGTGAAAATCCTTCCCAGATTTTAATAAACCAAACGGAATCCCCTCTTTCTTTTTTTCGGCCTCATTGCCATCAAAACCTAGCAATGTCGGTGTGCTGGATAGAGGTTGAGATGTAGCGCTATGGTTTTGTGTTAATAGACACTTTGGGGAATCTGTTATTCTGTTCGGCGGAATACGCGGGGCTATTCCGCCCTACTGGAAGATGTGCGGGGCATGCCTTTGGCGGGGTGCGGCATTCCGCCTTTAGGATTAGAAAATGAGAACTGTTCCTCAGTAAAACTGCATGGAACATGGCTTGTAGTTTTGTTGGATTTTAATTAGTCTATTCTTTCTATATTCGTGGAAAGTTTGTTGAGAAAGTATTGATGAGAACTATGAAAATCTCCGGTTTAGCTTTGTCATTTATTTTGTGCTTCGGTCTGCTGATTCTGTCTGTCAGTTCATCTCTGGCGGTAGAGAAGCCAGTTTACGATAGCATGACTATAGAAGGGTGGACGGTTTATCTGGAGCGGGGCTTGGTCAATGATGCCAGGGCTCGCAAGGTGTTGAGATTTCTTCAGGTAAATAGATTAAAGGACACCCAAGAAATAGCCCATAGAAAAACCGATTTGAGAAAATTCTTCCCAGATTTTAAGATCAGCCAAATCAGAAGCCCTCTTGTGGTCAGTTATTAGGTGAATATCGGTCAATGATCGGAAAAAGCGCAGTTCAAGGCGGCTCGTAGGAAAATCAATCCAAACGAAGCCCATTCATCCTTAGAATGAAGATCAGTTTTTACTGCTACAGGATAGGGTGGTTTGGTTAATGCGGCGGAGGCGCTCGATACAAGGCCTCACATCGGTTGATGCCTTTAAACCAAGAGCGGCCTTCCATGGATTCACTAATGGACCGCAAGCGCTGGGGGTGGCCAACGGCGTTGAAAAACCGCCGTTCAAATTGTTTGATATTTTCCAGCCAGTTTTCTTGGTTGAGATCCAGCTTTTGTAATAAGGGCTGAACGTGTTTGGGAATAAGGCCTCTCTCGGCCATCCATGGCCTCCGCGGCATTGGGGTCGAGCTATCCAGGATATGGGGCATAGCGTAAAACTTATCCCTCCATACCAAGTTAAGCCATTTGTTGTAGGCAATAAGAATGATCACAACGACGCGATCGCCATCGCAGAAGCTTCGCGCAGACCCAAAGCCAGTTTCGTACCGGTTAAAACATTAGAACAACAAGATATTCAATCTTTGCAACGCATACGTGAACGATTGATGAAGCATCGTACAGCCACCTCCAATCAACTACGTGGTTTAATGGCAGAATACGGAATCGTTCTACCTAAAGGTCTATCACATCTGCGCAAACAAGTTCCACATATTCTGGAAGATGCGCAACAACCTTTAACTACAGTCGCCCGTGGTTTTATACACCGTCTTTATCGCGATGTAATTCGGCTAGAAAAGGACATTGATGAAGTAAGCAACGAGTTGTTGGCTTTGCTAAAACACAACAAAGATTATCAACTCTTGCAAACCATTCCCGGTGTTGGGCCCGTGATTTCGGCCAGTCTTATTGCCTCGGTTGGTGATGCCTACTATTTTAAGAATGGTCGGCAAATGGCAGCCTGGATGGGACTGACTCCTAAACAACACGCCAGTGGTGAACGTAGTCGCATGCAGGGAATCAGCAAGCGTGGTGACAGAACACTAAGAAAACTATTTATCCACGGCGCTCGCACTGTACTCAATTGGTGCGAGGGGAAAACTGATAAACTCAGCATATGGTTAAAGGATATAAAAAAACGCGCCCATCCCTGCAAAGTTATTGTTGCACTGGCGAATAAACTGGCTCGAATAGCTTGGGCCGTATTAGCAACAAAGAGCCCATACCAAGCAGCCTAAACTTAAGTTTTGAAACGGTAAGTCAGCAGTGATGAAACAATAACGGTTTACCCCTGCCTGAACCTGAGCGAGGACATCGGCTATTACAAGCCTTATGGGTGCCGAGGCGGTAGGGGTTTCTTAAATCTCATCAGGGCTCGACATATTACATATTGATATGTCATACAGAAGCCGGATATATGTCAAAGACCGTTTTTCTATCACTACTGAACTGCAAGGAGGAGCCATGTAATTTACAAAGCTTTGACAATTCTATTGACATGCATGGGGTGTCCATATATGTCCTTTAATGGTTTTCAAAGAGCAATACATTACCCAGGTGCAAATGGCGGAGTTGTTGGGGATTTCCCAGCAATTAGTGGCGGCTTATGAGGCAGGGGTACGTAAAATTCCGGCTTCGTTATTGCCGGTGTTATCGAAGATGTTTGCAGTGTCTGTTGAGGAGCTGCTGGGCATGACGGATAAACCCGCCAAGCGTGGACCAGCTTCCACGCTGCAACGGCAATTGGAGCAAGTTAATCATTTGCCCCGAAGCAAGCAAAAATTGACTATTGAGATGTTGGATGCGGTTATTCAGCAGCAAGCCAAAGGCGGATAACCATCCAGGGTCTATATTTTCAATATGTCACCTTCTGACTCGGGAAGCAATACCCCTTTGTTTTCTGCTACTAACATTTTCATAAAATTAACCAAGTCCCAATCCGTCATTTTCACTAATTCGTTATTTGAGTCGTAATGATAGACCACATCATGATTATCCAATGAAGTTTGCAAAAAATAATATTGTGTTTCAGAGATCAAAGAAAACACAAATGGCTTATTAAGGAAATCATAAAACCCTTCTTCTTGCATCTGATTAAAAAAATCAACCTGGAAGAGTAAATGTTCTCTAACTCGCCAAGCAGGTCTATATAGTTGAATACTGTAGTCTCCTATCAAACCTCCATCACTCTTTCCCATTTCGATTAAAAAAGACTTAAATTGCCCTTTTATCTCCACATTGTATAATCTTTCAATTTTCTCAAGTTCTAAATTTGAATACCCCAAACAATTAATAGATCTAAATGCGGTTCCAATCAAAATACTAGATACAAATCCTTCGCTCATGGATTAAGCCCCGAACTTCCTTCATAAAACCGAATATTAAACAATGGATTATTTTCTGCAAAACTTCTGCTTGTAATCGAACAACCCGAACACATTCCCGGCATAGATTTCGAAGTATTCTCAACGCCAATTAGTATGTTAGCGCGTGACCCCGAATAGCTTTCTTGTATATAACTCATTAATTTTTGTTCTGCGTGATTAAAATTAGTCGAGCCATTAGGACCATTTGATACACTAGGCAGTGCACCACTATCATCCCGGATAACCTTATATTCAACACCTTCAATTTTAACAACGTCAGGCGCATTCCCTTTCCACCCTTTCCCACTTACTGACAACAAATATTGTGTTTTACCCTCTATCTCAATTGAGCCTGTTGCAATTGAAATATTATTTGTATTTCCGCCTCGAACGTATGGCGACAAGTTACCTCGAACTAACGATGGGTTTATAGCAGCGTCTGCAATATCATCTAGTTTGCTAATAGACAAATTGCCAGACAATCTGTTTGGAACTAATTGCTAATTGCTAACAACACTAATTTGTTTCACCACTACTTGCCTCTCCTCGAAAACAGAAAACCTGGGTTTCGTTCGAGGCAAAGTTTTTCATGGTATCATTTAAGGTTTTTACGATTCGCTCTCCTTCCATATCATTGCACAATAAGTATAGCTTGTTACGTCTTACATCAATAACAATATTGCTAAAATATTTTCTATTTTGCTCACTCACCATATCTCGTATAAAAACTTCAGCATCTTCATTAAATTTTGATAGATCTATCATCACTGACCCTGGCTTTGGCGGTATAACAGTCGCTTTTTCAAAATCTACCGTCTCGATTTCAGCACCGCAATACGTGCATATCTTTGAATCATCTGACTCCTGTAAACACGTAAAACAAACATACTTAGTCATTACTCACTACCTCGTATAAAAACCGGTACTATGGGACTTTTTCTATGGCCACCCCACTTTATTCTCAAAGAATCCAGATCACCCATTCTAACAACTTGGCCATTTTGAGGATCAAACATCCTCAACCCACCTTGATTAGGTAATACCTCTGCATGAAACACATGTTTTAACTTATTTCTATCTGACCCTAAAAATACAGCATAATGGCCGGGCTCAGCATCCTTAACAAATGGAGAGCGTCCAGGAGGTAGGGCGTCTACTTTTGCAGATTTACGAATTATATCAATAGCATCATTTAACTGAAGACCACGTGATGGATCTACTGAAGCTATTATTCTCTCAATGTCATCAGCAGTCTTGAAATTAAGCGATGGTACTTTGTCTGTTATATAAGAAGACACACAAGCAATACAGTTCTCGCCTTTCGCTGATGGATTCCACCTAGTAGTAGTCGGCTTATCCCATGCTGCCCCAATGTGCGGAGTGTTTGGAACAACAAGTGACCCCGACGCGATCATCGTACCCGATGAGCGTAACCCCTGATGCCGCCTCGCTTTTAAAGAACATTCCGCTTAGGAAGTACGATTTTGCCAGATTTTTCCCCTAGAGGCACTTTTTTAATTACATGGATGTAATGTATGAAGGTTTTGCAGGAGCGATAACCTTCCTTTTAGCTGCCAGATTAGCCGCTGTTAAGCGGCTAAAAGAGAGGGGCTATTGCCCCTCGATCAAGTGCATGTAATCCTGCTTGATGAGCCGGACATAGGCTTGCCATTCGTCATCGAGCCGGCCCCAAGCCTCGACCATGTCGCTGTACATGTCTGGCAGATAATCTTGCCGATTGAGCACGAAGGCGGCGGCGATGCGTTCGCCGGTACTGGCCGCTGTTGATCCTGTGGCTTGTAAACAATTGGCCACTTCGATGATCTTCTCGATTTGCCAGGGCAGTCTATTCATGGTTGTTTTCTCCTTTGTTGTGCTTGATTGCCCTTTCCTCCCAGCATCGCGCGCAGGGCCGTCAAGGGCGGCGCGTCTTTTTGCGCCGTGCATTTCACCCTTGACGGACCGAGCACGGTGCTACCCTGACCGGGCAAGCAAGCGCAACATCTCTCACGCTGGCACGGCCTGCTTTTATTTTTAGGGAGCCCCTTTGGGGCGGACGGGCGGCTGGCAGCTAAAGGGCGGCACGGAAGACAGCGCGGTTTTTTGCGCTGGCTGGAGCGCCCTTTAGCTGACTGCCGGGTGGGCGGGGTAATAAAAAGCCCTCTGCCGCGCTGTTTGCGGCAGACCTTACCGCGCGTCTTTTTGCGCGGCGCGGCCATTTAACATAGCGCTGATTATGCGGCGCAGCGGACAGTTTGCTTTTTAACTGCGCATAATCCCGCGTTATGTTACTTGGCCGCTAAAGCCCCCTTTTAGGGGGATGGGGGTTGTCTGTGTGCATGACGCGTTTTTTGCGTGATGCCCAAAGGCATGTAAAGAGTCCCGTAACACTTGCGATAGCATGTGTTACACCGACCCCATACCACCGTCCTTAAACGAAGCCACCGAGGTTAGTCGTTACCACCGTGCTAGCCCGGCGCGGCGCTTGCCTGGCTGGAGGCTTCTTGTAGACCGGAAGACATTGCAAGCGCCGTGACGGGCGGTCCGACGGAGACTGTGTCCGGCTACTCCGCCCGGTCCGCTGCCACCTTCATGTCCAGGGCCTCCTCTGCGTCCTCGCTGTCCAGGGTCGCCATAAGGTCTTCCACTGTCGCCTGGGGTTCTTCATTCCAGTCCACGGTCTTGGTGCGCTTCGCTTTCGCCGGATGCGTCAGCGTGTGCACTTCCTTTAACTTCTTGATGCTCACCTGCGTGTAAATCTGTGTCGTGTCGAGCTTCACATGTCCCAGCATGGCCTGGATAAAGCGGATGTCGGCACCGTTCTCTAACATCAGCGTTGCCATGGTGTGTCTAAACAGATGACACGAGCCGCGCTTGCCGATGTTGGCTTTATCAATATAGTTTCGCACTAAAGCCGTTAATCCATTGGGACTGATTGCTTCACCATAACGACTTAAAAACAGTTTGCCTTCATCGCGACCGCACGCCAGTTCCGGTCTTGTTTCATCGAGGTATTTATCGATCCACAGTAACGCCCGTTCACCGATGGGGATCATGCGGTCCGTCTTGCCTTTGCCCTGTCGCACGAACAGCGTGCCGCGTTCCTGGTCCACGTCCTGCACCAGCAGGTTGATCAGTTCCAGCCGTCGTATGCCGGTGCTGTAGAGCACTTCCAGGATGGCGCGATCTCTAAGGCCCATCGGTTCGCTGATGTCTACCAGGTTCAGCACGCGCTCGGCTTCGGATTCGCTTAAGACCGCTTTGGGTAAACGCTTTTCCAGCTTCGGCAGTTCGATTTCACTGGCCGGGTTGTAAAGGATGTGGTTTTCTTTCGCTAGCCATTTAAACCAGGCGCGGATCGCCACCAGCCGATTGTATTGACTGCGGAAGGTCAGCGGATCGCCGTCTTTCTTTCGATAGTGGAACAGGTAGCGCTGGAAGCGCTCCAGGATGGGTTTGGTCACTTCGCTGGGCCGGATCAGGCCCCGTTGTCCGGACCACTCTAAAAACGTGTACAGGTAAAATTCGCGGCTTTGCTTGGTGGCTTGGGAGTAGTTTTTGATGTCCATGTAGTGCAGGTAGTTTTGCACCATCTGGTACATGCCTTGGGGATCGGCCATGTTGGTGATGTGCGGAAACTGCTGTGCCAGGTGAGGTTTGCTCATGAGATCGCCTCGACGGCTTGGGCGGCTGACGAACAGGGATGTTCTAATACTGCGGGCTCAGGATGAGCAGGAGCAGTAAAAGCAGGAGTTGCATTATTGTGATGCGATGCGGTGTTATTTTTACTGGACGTGTGTTTTCTCAGTAATTCAGGATTAAATCCGTTTGACTCTATATCTGTAGTGTTTACGCGTTGTTTGTCATCCTGACTTGGTACTGACCTGGCCCTAGCCTGGCCCTGACTTGGGACCGACTTTTGTTTTGCTGACCCTAACTTTTGCGCATCATAGGTTAATTTTTTGATATCGATCAGCCCCATCACATGGGCTTTGTCGCTCTGGGTGTCACCGTCATACAGCAGTTCGTATTCCATCGTGCGGCCTCGCCCGCCGTGATGCACCAGCAGGTATTCCATGTCTTCCAAACGTTTGCAGTGGATTTTTAATTGCCCATCACTCCAGCCAGTGGCATCACGTACTTGTCGGCGATTAAAGCGAACATCACATTGCCTAAGCTGTTGCTGCTCGCATTGCGTGAGCACCATGTCTTTGATCAGTTGCAGTAATCGTCGCGTTTGTGGCGGTAGCTCGTCCAGCGTCCTACCCAGGACTTCATGGGCTAATTGATTGGCTGTGGCGATATCGTTCAGAGTGACTTCGATGTATTCCAAGACCTCCCCTTCCCAGGTCTCGCGTTTAACGTCACGCTGATATTGATGCAACAGGGCCACGGTGTCGATGAGGCCAAGGTATTTTTCATGGTCGCGCCGGGTTCTGGTTTTATCATCCAGGAAGGTGAGTTGATCGGCGTAGGGGTTCATGACGGCCAGCGGCCGCAGTAAGCGCTGGGCGTTCTGGTGTAACTGGATCAACTTCTTTTTTTCTTTAGCCGCTTTTAGGCCTTCCAGGGTACGGCGCTTGCGTTGTTGGGCGTGGATGGCTTGGGTTTGTTCTCTGGATTCATCAACGGATAACACTAAGCAACGGTTCATCAGTTCTTCGTCGATGTCGATGGCGGTGGTGGTGCTAAACAGCATGACCGGGCCTTCAACCCGGTATTCCTGGGTTTCCAGGTTGCCAGTGACGCTGTTTTTACCGGTGCTGGCGATACTGACCTCCCCTTCGCTTTGCAGCAGCTTTAAGGCATAGGCGGTGTTCTGTGCGCCTTCTTCTTCGGCGATGGCCAGGATCTTGTGCTTGAGGTCCTGCTCACCCATGTAAAACAGGGCTTGGCCGGTCATGGCGCTGTACTGGATGCGCTCCTCTTCCGGTATAAAGGATAGGACGGCTTCCATCAGCGATGACTTCCCGGCGGCGCTGGAGCTTTGCACCATGACCGCCAGAGGGTTGTCTAACTTTCTGGAGCAGGCGGCCAGGTAGCCCACGAGCTTGTTGGTCTCTTCGCCCACCACGCCGCAGCGGTTGAAGTCCTGTAGGATGCGATCTAATAGCGCCGGTTCTTTAAGTAAAGCCAGGGCTTCTTTTACCTGGGTATCGCTCATGGCCGGTTGTTTTTCTTTTTTCGCCAGGGTGCCTTTGATTTGCTGGTCTTGCAGCTCTTCGAGTTTGAGCAGCACTTTACCCAGATCGCACTTGATGATGTCTTCGCTGATGGCCAGTTCCTGCGCGGCTTGTTTGATGTATCCGGCACGGTGCTTGGCGCTGTAGATGTCGAAGGTGTCGACGTGGTACGCGCCCCCTTCTTTAATCAGCAAGTTTATCTTTAACTGTTCATAACTGAGGTTTTTGGTTAAGCCTCTTATGCGGTAGTGGCGGTTGTCCAGGGTCATGACCACTTCGTGCTCGCTGATGTCGGCGGGGACATCGGTGGTTACCATATCATGAGCGACATCTTCAGCGGCTAAAAGGATAAACTCTTCCGGTTCGTTTCTACTTTTAGTGGCTTCTTCTTCCCGTTTGTTTTTTTGAACGGTATCCGCAAGGTTCTGCGATGTGATTGATTCTGCGCTCGCGACACTTGAACGCCCCTGCCCTTTGCCCATCCATTCGGCTTTTCTAATCGCCAGACTTAAGCTTTTCGGTGCGGGCTGCACTTGCCGGGCGTATTCGTTGGCATCCATGCCTTTGGGGAACAGCACGCGGTAGGTATCCATGCCGTGTTCATTGAGTGTCTTGGATAACTTGTCGGCAGCCTTGTTTCCGGCTTCGTCACGGTCGTAAGCGATAAGGACTTTTTCCACACCACTTTGTATAAACAGGTTTAAGTGTTCATCGGTAAAGCCCGATGTACCGTAACTGGTGGTGACGTTTCTAAAACCGGCGCACCAGAAGGTCATGGCGTCGATGAGGCTTTCGCATAAGATGATTTCACGGCTGGCTTTGACCGCTTCGATATTCCACACGCCTTGATGCGGGCCCGGTAAATACAGGTGTTGCGCCGTGCCTTTGCGCAGGCGGTTGCCTAACAGTTTCCTGCCGTAGACTTCGGTGATCACGCCATTATCATCCATCACGGGGATCACCAGACAGCCGTTAAAGTGTTCATGGCCGGTGTCGCGCAAGAGTCCGATGTCTTGTAGCTGGCCTCGGATCTCAGCCCCGGCCTGGCGGTTTCGTTGTGGCAAGCGATAAGCCAAGGTGCGATTGGCGTATCCCAGTTTAAAGCGGTCTATCAGTTCGTTGTGTTTCAGGCCGCGTTGTTCCAGGTAGTCCAGGGCCTCCGGGCTTTGTTTTAAGGTGTCGTGGTAGTAGTCGATGACATGGCGCAAGGCCGCTTGATTACTGGGGTTGGCGGTTAAGGGGGATAACTTGGGCGTGGAGTTGCATTTGACGACTTTGGGTTCTTCGGCCTGGGTGTGAGCGACTAAATGGGGTAAGTCGTTGCGTAATAATTCAACGGCATGCCTAAACGAGACGCCTTCGGTTTTCATGACCCAGTCAATGACACTGCCGCCGGTTTGGCAGGCCCCCATGCAGTGCCAGAGATTTTTATCCGGGCTGATGATCAACGAAGCGGTATCGTCGGCATGGAACGGACAACACATGACGTAGTCTTTGCCGTGGACTTTGGGTTTGAAGCCCTTGGCTTGCACTAAGCGTAACAGTGAGATGTCCTGCTTGATTCTGGTTAAATCGTCATCAGATATTCTGGCCATTTCCCAATCCTCCAAAACCTTGTCAACCCCTTTCGAGTAAAAATAACCCTGTTGCAGAGTACTCTGTTATAGGGTATTGTCAACTCTTCTTTTCAAATCCGGAGGTACACTATGGCCCTGATATTCGATTGGGATGCCAAGATGACACCATCTGACAAGTCGTTTTATAAAGCCTTGGGGCAGCGCATCGCGCATTTGCGCAAGGAACGAGGATTAACGCAGGTTCAACTCGCGGAGAGTTTGGGGATTGCGCAACAAACCATGGCCCACTATGAGGGTGGTACGCTGAGGATCGCTGTCGCTCTACTCAAGCCACTGTGCCTGGCACTTAATACTTCCATCGAAGAGTTACTTGACGAACCGGCTTCCGCTTCCAGCAAAAAGCGCGGACCTACCTCCAAACTGCAACAACAAGTTGAGCAGATCAGCACGATGCCAAGGAGTAAACAGAAGTTTATTTCGGAGATGCTGGATGCGCTGATTGCGCAACAGAAGGCGGGATAGTTAATGAGTATTCCGCATCGGCAGATTCGTGCCGTTTACGACGATAAAACCATTCGGGTTTATCAAGCTTATTCAGATGCAATTGCCGATAGTGCATTAAAGCATGGCTCTTTTGTTTCTCCGCCCTTCAAAATGGAGCGTATGACGTGGATTAAACCCTCCTTTCTTTGGATGATGTACCGCGCTGGATGGGGTAAAAAAGATGCAGGACAAAAACGGATTCTGGCAATCGACATTACCCGGGAAGGTTTCGAGTGGGCATTAACGCATAGCTGTCTTAGTCATTTTGATCCAGACATCTATGCGACTAAAGAGGAATGGCAAAAAATAAAAGAACAGTCGCCGGTGCGTATCCAGTGGGACCCGGAACGGGATTTGCTGTTGCAGCCGTTGCCGCATCGGGCGATTCAGATCGGGTTAAGCAAGGAGGCGGTGAGGCTCTACGTGAACCAATGGATTCGACGGATTACCGAGGTAACGCCATTGGCTCACGACATCCGCTCGCTCGTTCAAGAAGGCAGGCTCGATGAGGCCAAGGCCAGGCTACCCTCCGAACGACCTCTCAATTTACATGTGAGTTAATCAGGAGTAGCTACATCAAGGGAGACTGCCACTTCCAAGGGTATTTCTAAATAGTTGACGCTGCCGTCTAGCGCGGGCTGTCTTTTGAGTTCATCCAGCACGCAAACCAACTCAACTCGACAACCTACCCGAAACAATTTTATGTCGGCCTTGTTGTTGACATAAATTCCCTCCATCCGTATCGAACCATCATCCAACAGCAAATCAATAGTGTTGTTTTCATCGCAGTTGTCCATCCCTGTTACGTATGCACGTTGGATGACGCCTGAAATGAACAGCAAAGGCATTTTGCGTTGCTCAATACTGGCCCACCATTGCGGTGACCCATAAAGACCGTACATTCCCTTTAGGCCCAATAGCGGCCTAGTAGTGTCAAGGGTAAGTGCTTGTGCTAGGGCAACATCCTTCGGATTATCCTTTAACGCCTGCGGCAGCGAATAGACCAACCTCATGGGAACGCTAACCTTATCCAATTGCAAAAACATCACTGGGACCCCTTAGGTAGTCTCACGAAATCTATGAGATTTTCATTAAAAATATCGAGAGCACGGCCTTGCCCCAACTGAGTGGTCATTTGACCTCCTTCCACCTTAAAACGTGCATTGGTTTGCATCCATGGGCCGTTTCGGGTAGACATATCAGGGAACACCACGCGCGCATCGCCTGGTGCCGCAATGCCAATTTCTTGAAGCTGCGCTGAAGTTCCCGGTTTAGTAGTGAGCCTAAATGTAATACCCCCATTTTGCGTATATTTACCGGAAGCGTATTCAAGCGAAGCAGCCGTGGAGGTTTCAGTGGTCGGTGGCAACCGACCGGTAAGCTCAAACTGCTTAGCCTGCCCAGGTGACATCGTTCGATACGTAATTTCATTACCAGCGGCATCAAATTCACGCACCGGACTTAACGGATTTGTTGAACGAGTATGAGGAATCCCTATTTTGTTTGGAACA
>Ga0224501_10002751_pt1 | contig 13860 bp, 9 predicted proteins | sample SF_Oct11_sed_USG_4_FD_169105 | JGI IMG/M metagenome (GOLD analysis project Ga0224501, IMG submission 169105) | Sediment microbial communities from San Francisco Bay, California, United States - SF_Oct11_sed_USGS_8_1 | ecosystem: Environmental > Aquatic > Marine > Sediment | place: USA...
ACCCTAGAATGTTAGCACACCCAGCCACATAAAAGGTAATTTGATGGCACTAACCGCAGTTGTCAGTTCGAGTTATGACTAAAGGTTTGAGATATGCCCAGGCAGGGACCATGAAAATTGGTTTGAGTTAAGCAAGTTTTAGAGTTATCCGAGTCTCACTGTAGTTTGTAAAAATGCAGTTTTTGGGCACACTTTTGAGCATTGAAACTGAGAATGCATCTGAAACCCATTTTCAAACTCCAAAACCCGGCCATGCAAATGCATCTATTGAAAGGAGCTAAATCGCCTGTACAAGTTTGCGTCTATGCATTCTTCTCTAACTCCATCAGATCTCATACAATTGGCAATTTACTGAGCACCTGTACATCTGGGTAAAGGTCTAAGCCTCAAGCCTAGGAGAATAATTAGTGATAATTGCTTCAGTCCTGAATGGGTTAACACCTTCTCTCCTACGCGCCAAAGAATCACAGTTAAAGTGCCGAGAGACTACCCGCAGATTCGGCCAATACTGCCGTCTCTTTCATTGGACTGTCATCTGACAGAGAACGAGCCATAACATTTCGACCAACTCTGGAAAACAGTGTTTCGGGGCCATGGCTATTCAAGTGGTGGAAAAATATTTTTGTTGGCAGCGACATAAAGGGCCTTGACCTTAATGTCACTGGGTAGAGCCAGACCTGACAAGACAAGGATAAATGCTGGGGAAAATGTAGGGAGTACGGAATAGGAGTATCACTTCAGTCACACTGTTGCCGCCTCGCCAATTTAGGTTGGGTCTCCAACAGGCACTTTCCTGATGGAAATTATTGTCTATCATACAATGTCTACCTTAACCTTTCCAACAGCGCTATTCTTTTATTCAAAGGTAAAATTTGGCTCCCAAATGATGGCAACTGCAGCATATGTCTTCTCTTTTCTAGGTGGTCGACCATGATCATAGCTATGGTGGTGCTGAAGAACGATGCAAACTCATGTTAGAAAACACTCAGCATAAGCGGCAGGTGGGCAGGAGGTTTCCTTAGCGCAATGAGGCACAAAACAGCGCATCTAATTTTAATCGGTTGCTAGAATTTTTATTCGAGTCAATAACCTCTCCTGGCATACTGATACAACTGATGGGCTGTGATTAGGGAGTTTAATATCCGAAAGAAAACTAATTGACGTACCCAGAGACAGTCAGTGGTGACTATTAATCGAGAAAGTTAAGGCTTCAAGACACACCAACATGTATGGTCACTTCAATCACCTGTTTTGATATTACGTGGCCAGCGATCCACCATGAGCATGATGTTTGATAATTGATAGTCAGATAGGGTCCAATCTATTGTGTGTACTTACTTGGAGCTCTATAGATTCACTTTTCATAATATCACCACAAGCCAATCAAAGGTAGAAAATATATTCAGAGCTGTCTGTGCTAGCACTGATTCCTTAGCCCAATTGCTGTTGTTCGGTACAAGTCCGGGCTTCTATATAATCCGGACTCGCGAATAGACCCACCGAAGCGAAGCGATGAGCCAGCAAGCATGTTTTAGCATGGCCTCAGGACACGGTTTTATATCTTTCTAATCCAGAGATGAAGCCTATTATTGTTTACAGTGGGACCTCTAAACGCAACAACCCCTATTCAAGTTGAAGTTTAAATTGGGAAACCAAGTAAAAACCTTCACTTTTCTCCAATTATTACGTTCTAGTTTGAGTTCTGCATCATCTTTGTTGGGATTGAAGATCTTCGGATTACTAACGTTTCCCAATAAATTGTCGCAAAAAACCCATGCTATAAGACATATTGATAGACCTGAGCGTTTCAAAGTGGGGGTGAGACATTCATCTTGGCTCCACAAAGATTTCTATTTCTATAGCTGAGAGTGCTTCACAGAAGGCTTTGTGGTCCAGCATCAATCGACGGAGAAAACATTCTGTCTAGTGACCTAATATGTTAGCCGGCGCTTTGGGCTAGTAAAGATTCTCTCTACTGAACAGAGACTAAGATCTCATGTGTACTTTCGTCTATTGAAGGATTAAGCATATTGACTGGGAGATACCCTTGAAGCTAATCCTAAACACAACCCCTGCTTGAGTGACAAATCGATACTGGAAAGTGAACAGCACTAACATCGCAATAACAAAAGAGCTTCAATAGCACCAGGTTTGTCGTATCAAGATGGCACAGCAAACTACAGCATAAGCAAACTGAGCTTGCCATAGAAAATCGGTGATCGTGAGCCAGAAAGCATCATAGGGTTGTTTGATGGGTTCAGTATCCAATGAGCAATGAATAAACTACGTAGGTGGAGCCTTGGTATCTCTATGCTTAGAGTTTGACTTGACAGTGGCTTTGGCATTTGGGGGTTGCTTTCACGTATTCAAATCCAATGCAATCAGAAGAAATGAGCTCTTCTCCTTCTGTACCCTGTTAAATAACTCAAATGCTGATAATTGTAAAGGAAATATAGACTGGGTTCATGAGATTTGAGATACCAAGGTTCCATTTGTATCAACGAAATCCACGGTTGGGTGATTGTCAAAATGATTTTCCTTTCCCCACCATTGACTGTTCTGTGATTTAAGTTCGCACTTCACTGCATGCAATCTAAACAATAGCTGGATCACTTCCTTGATTGATACATCTGAATGGTAAAACGCATGTAATCACTTGCCCATGACTCTCGGTTGTAGAAAAGTTAGATGTACCTGCAGAGCCCCAAGAAGTTTATGCAATCAATCACAGAATAAATGGACATCAGGTGGAGAAAGCTTCCGTTCTCGCTGTTAGAACATATTTGTTTGTAGCTTTTATGTTGAATAAAGTGTGAAGCATGACATCGGAATGGTTTGGGGAATGATACGAGCACGATCAATCATGACTCGCTAATCAACAATGGTTTAGAAGAACGGAGTAACAAGCGTGCATTATAAAGAAAAACAAAGCAAATTTGACCTTTAAATTTCACAACTCAGTGGAGGCGGAATCTCTTCATAACAATATGAGAGTTTGTAACCTAAAGTAGACTATAAGGAGCGCTCTATACTATTGTGGGTAAAACCCCTTTCGTAATAATAATTCTGGGGGTATTACCCAACTGTAAGCATTTCCACAAGGCAAAAGAAATTAGTGAGTCGTTCCCTGGGTAAATGCTATGACACTGGTAAAAGAAAGCAATGCTCATTTGGGATAAGCAATAATTGTGAGTCCCAGTATGGTTGAAGCATACTTTAGTCTGGGCGAATCCAAGTTTTGTCATTAACATAAATCTGAAAATAGGCAAGCTGACCAACACACAGCTTGACATGATTGGCTCACACCAGCTAGCACATGCCACGCAGAAACTCTGATGTTGACACAACATCCTCCCTGTGTCAGCAAAATGTGGTCAGCAACTACTGGGAGTCATTTCGCTTATCACTAATCCATTGTTTGCTCAATATCCTGATATTCTTGCCGTTCTCCCAGTTCTATTTACCGAGGCTCCTACAGCTACTACAGTTTTGCCATAAGATACAACGATGAGATTTGATTGGTTAATCTCTAGAGCGCCACTGGGGGCATAGTTTCAGGTGACAGAATTGCTTGGAAGATTTTTCATATAGCCATCGGAAGGCTTTAAAAGAGGGTTATCTCTTTAGAACCCTTGCTTTCAGCCGACAAGAACATGTATTAATTGTTGGGTAAAGAGCAAGCTCACGGCGTGGTGGACTACAGTGTACTGTGGAAATAATCAATGAATCGATAGACTGTTGCCAAGTGATGAGCTCTAGTTTCACAGAGGCCACCTTTAATTGCGCGCATGTTTTACAATCCCAAAAAGAGATGACATCATCAAAAATTGCGCTAATTGAAAGCTGCAACAAATAGGCTGGTCCGTAAATCTATACACCAATCAAGGTAGGAAAACAGCTCCCAACAATAGAAAGCCAAAATGACATGTGACTTCGTAGCTCTAGGGGTGTTTTGGTAACTAAGCTACATGTATAAGCAGGCTTACAATGGCATTAGTCCTTACCATACAACTACTTGAGAACTCTGCTAAAGATTGGAATGTCACTTTTATCAGATCAGAAGAGCTCAGTAGCTCACAATCTGATACGGGACAACTCGGTGCCTAAAGCAATATGGCATACCAGTATAGTTCAGCGACTAGTCCACTATAGGATAAGGGGTTGACAAGATAAGGGGAAACGGGATACCGGTACCCTGCTAACAAGATAACGGAATAGCCTAGCGACTATAATTTAGTATAAAACTATGCGACAATCCGACAGCCCATTGCTCAGTGGTCATGGTTCAAGATGCCTTTACTTAGTTTCTGACTTTCTGTTGCCCAGGCACCCTCTTTCCCTCGATGATTGCCAGCTCTTGCCACTCTCATACAAGCTCCTTTGAAAAGCAAACCAAGTGCATAAATAGAAAGGAAGGTCCAATCAAGTCATTTTAATGGGGTTTCCCAAACATTTCAAGGTCATTATAGTAAAGCTCATTGGGAGAATGAATGTATCCCACTGTCTGTCCTCTTTGTAGCCCGGTGTTAAGCCCCCGGCCGTGGCGTATTTTTAATACCGGTACTAATGATGGGTTATCCCAAGCGGATCACACGCCTGTCTGAAAGGGTCAAATGGTAGGACCGCAGCCGGACAGTGGTTGAGCCCCTTAAAAGCGTGTCTTCAGTCTAATCATGGTCATGAGATGCCTATGGATCACATTTGATCCACAGCAAACACAAAGAGGTTGCAATCAGAGCTGTAAAAATATGAACAGCATGTTTTGCCAGTCTCCTGACTCTATTTGTGGGGTTTTCAGTATGAAACTCTTTGCAGTGGGAATGGCCGACTGTAATAGATTCTGCGGGGATGATAGCCCGGATACGGATGAGGAACAGATCATGCAGGAGGCAGAAAGTTTAATTAAGTGTGAGATTAAAGCCATGGCTGAACGGATGAAAGAGGAGTTAAATCAACATCTGGTTAATTCGGTACGTCACATGGTTTTAAATGATGCTGCAAAGTGCCGTTTTTATGACCGTGAATGTATAAAGGTCCCCGAATGACATCATTGGCATCCAAATACAGACAGGTTCCCAATACTCCGTACAAACTTTCATGTGGACTTTTCATGATTATAGCTCAAACGCCTTCCTTTTTCTAGGTTTTCCAAATAAGGCGGTTGTCATTTGTAAGCAATCACTGATGTTATGAACTCCGTATAAGACATATTCAAATGTTTTTATGCTTCGTACTGATCGAAATCAGCACCCTAGCTAGCGAGTTGCTATATTATACGCGTGCGCTGAACCAGAATTATTTTTCCGGGTCAGTACCAGATGCGCAACGCCTCAGCGTCCCTACGTTTTTATACGTGGATAGCCCAGTGGCAGAGCGTTGGGTCTGTCACCACATGGACCAGGTTCAAACCGTTGATCATGATTGAGTGGGTGCAAGGTCTTCCATGAATCCATAGTAACAATCAGGTTTCTTCATATGATGATGATAATGGTTTATCCCTCAACAATCAGTAAAATAATCAAAAATCAACAATAGAAGTGGAACCAGGAGCAACACCATCAGTCAGTGACTAGTACTTCGATGACTGCCACAATTCAATGGCGGATTTTGATCTGGTTCCCTGCGTCAATTGCTTAATTCCACGTGCTTATCATCACCATCAGAGACAATAATTGTAACCAAGGCCTTGATTAAAGTGTTTCATCCCTGAAGTTGTCTATATTCTAATAGAGGGTTTTGTATGTGTGTTCCTGCTTTAGTTTCAGCTTTGAGATGCGGCATTGATAATAAAGACCTTGCGCAGGAGAGAACGACTTGACAAAATGATTACAGTCACGGGATTTGGGTTGCCATAATGGTTTAGTACCGGGAAACGGGAGTTGTCTTACACCGGTTGATCTGATTTGATTTGATTTGATAGTTTTATTTTCCATGGATAGCTTAAATAAGACTAGAAGTCTTTCTTACTTAAGGTCCATGAACGGTTGGAACACGACGGAGTCGTAAGCCTGATAACTGTGACAATAGCTCAATGGGAGAATGAATGTATTTTACTGTCTGTCCTCTCCAGTGTCCGGATTGAATTCCCAGCCGTGGCAAAGTATTTCAAGGGATCTTTCAGATCACATTCTGCCGACCCGCACTGAGACAGTGAGGCAGAAAATTACTCAATCTTCACTTAATGGTGTCACACAACCTTTGGACATCGAGAAGGAAGTCCAACCATAGACGAATAATGGCTGACAAAAACAGAACTTCATTTCCAATTTAGATAGCTGAACAGACGAAGCAATTTGAAGATTTTAAGCGCAGAATAAGAGATCGCGAGTTGATACTGCAGGAGAAAATACGGAAACGTGCAACAGCCGCAGAGGAACGCCTCAGAGCCCTCCAAAACATTGTTGCTGAGAACCAGCCCCTGGCAGCCGGGGCTAGCACTGCAGAGATTCTGGAGGCATGGAATCACAAAGAGCCTCTCATAAAAGCAGCGATTGAGGGAGTAGACCGCTCATTACCTAGACTGGGTGGGCTGGGCCTGAGGCTTGTAGTTCCGGGTGAGTAGAAAGTCTGCTGGAGCTTTGTTGGTAGTTGCTCTCTTATTCCCTTCGTGGTTGTCCTAGGGATCTGAAGTCAGCAGAAACTGTGTGGTTATCTTTGGCTCCTCATTTTGGTAAACTTGCTACTGCTTGATGTCGTCGATCTCCTCTTCAAGTGTTGTATCACAAGCATGTGGTCAAAATGGAAAGCTGATTTTAGTTTGACTTTAAGATTTAATTTCACACGGATGACATGAATAGGATAATAGGTCTTTCCTGCATTACGTTTCATGGAAGTTGAGAAATTTAGCCAATCCAAAGCGCCTATGTCACACAAGGCCAGTAGACAGTCCTGGTTTGCAACTCAGTGCAATTTGAGAACAACGAAATTTGTTGCATAGCGGAGTGTTCAAGTTGCGTAAACTAGTTGCATTTGCTAAACTGTAATACAGACTGCATGTTTCGAAGGGTATGGTTCTCTTGTGGATCTAGTCAGGCACTTGGCCATCATATTCAATGGACCACCTAAGCCTGATGCTTGTTGAAGTGGTAGAAGCTACGATAAATTATGAGGAGCTCATTATTTTAACACCAGCGGCTCGTTGTGGCCTTGATTCCTACCCAGATTTTCACGGTTGCCAGCTCTCTTTACAACTGAGCTACCCCACCAGGTTGTTACGATAAAGGCCGAATCATCAGTCCAATTGAATGATTTCAAGCCTGCCACTTTTCCAGTGGCCTCTGTCATTCTCCTGTGCCGGTAGTCCAATCACCAAGTGTTCTCTGTTAGGTGGATGAGTCGTATTTCATCAGTGAGTCAGTGTTTGATCTCCTGCAATATTATCACATTCTCATGGTCAGGCTTTTCATCTGAAACGGGCAGTGCACCTGGAAAGTGTGCCTGGAAAGCATGCCTGGAAAGTGTGCCTGGAAAGCATGCCTGGAAAGTGCGCCCGGAAAGTGCGCCTAGGTAGTGCGTTTTTACGAACCATGTCTACTGCGCCTGAAAGTGAATTTGATTATGTGAACTAAACCCTGCGCTTGAAATTGGGCACGCTAGTCTATAAATGGTCAAAGTTATTACCATGTCCAGGCCATCTCTCAGCTGATTACATACGTTACGATCACTAGCTTGTTTTTTTGGCAACAAAACTTGCAATCTTCCGTGCTTGGAAGGAGCTGAAAGAGGACAACTTCGACGCGCGATGACTGCGCCCTAAATACGTTGCATTTCTGTCCTTAGCTGTTCGTGTGATTGCGTCTGAAGTTTTCTTGTCTGGGTCCCACCGAAATCATGTGAATAAACCTAATGGTTGTAGTTTATCACCTTTAGATAACCCTGAAGCCGTTATGAGATCACGATGGAAGTTGAAAGAAGTCCCAAGAAATTGAAGTGAGTGAATTACTCTTAAAGCAAATGCAGTCTATAAGAAACTATTCCGTAGTTCAATTCACATCAATCAATCTGGGAACAGGTGTGATGCCCTTTCTGCATCTCTCATCTCTCTATATATGTGGAAATTGCATAAATAGTTTAAAAATTGGGGAAAATTTAATCCAATCCAGACTGAATACTCCTATTAGGTGGTGATTGTTTAGAAAGTGAAAGTAGAGTTATATCTTGATGGATTAACATTTAATCTTGCGGCCGAAGACACGCACTGCTCCTATAACTACTGAAAGCCGGCCTAGTGCAGGCTGGTCACATGCAATGCGAAGTCAAGAACTGTCATGAGGCAGACAGCAGTGAACCGTGCTGTGGAAATGACCTAGGAGGAAACGGATGGTACTAACAGCAACTTGTTTCCCTCATCATCATCTGAATGGCCTCCGACGCTCGATATTCCCATTAATGAGGCGTCTGAGTATAATAAAGGCAGGCGAACAGCACACAGTCAAAATGTATCACATTGTAATAATCAGCCGACCAAATAGTACCCACTCACTGGTGAAAGTTTTAGTACCGGTGGTGTTAATCTTCGAGCTAACTATTGCGGTACTAACCGGATGTCAGCTCTGATTGGCTGAAAAGTAGTTGGCTGTCTCCACTCGCTTGGCGAGGCGTCTGATAAACTTATATTTCCCAGACGCACAAAAAAATCCAAACAGCTCCCCATCGTGACCAATTTTTTACTGGTCGTCTGACCAGAAAATCATTAAAAAATAATAAATAAAGTTCTAGTAACAAGACGTCTAGCACCGGGCCAATAGGCTTAATACGCAAGATAAACCTTTATTACATTAATGCAAACAGGTGAATCCTTTTGCATTAGGTTTTGAATCTTATTTTGCTATTGGAATAGGATAAATAAGTTTAGCATTTCAGAGTCCCATTGATGAAATCATTTGACCCAGAAATATCATGGCATTGCTATTTTCTTCAGGTTGATAACTTTGACTCGATGTACACACCCTCTGGTAAAATTTGCTTCAACCATTATCCTGACCTGTGATACCAAAGAACCACAACATCTGGCACAACACAACAACAATATAATTTATTATCTTAGAGGGTGATAACAGTTCAGCCTACATTGTTGGGTAATGCAACTGGTGCAGTGTATTAGTATGTTAAATTTATTTCTATCTATGGAATACATATCTGAGAAATGACCATTATTTCATTAACAGCTGCTTTGTTTATCCAAAATTCACTCTTTTGAGCTTCAATGTGTGCCTCATTTTTTCCAGTTACATGAGCTCTCCTGGGTTTTCTCTAGTCGACTCTAGAAGAGGCCATGAGAGTGGTTTCAGGGCTGCAACATCATCATTATAAAGATTAACCAATGACAGGTGTAGAAGGCGACTGTAATAAATATGAGGAGTGTATTCATATGAAGAATGTATTCATATTAGGAATGTTTTAATATGAGGAGTGTAATAATATGAGGAATGTATTAATATGAGGAATGTATTAATGTGTTTGAGACCATAAAACCTGAAAGAAGCAGACAAATAAGCACCAGTTTTCTTAGCACCATGATGCTGTCATATGTACCTTATGCTCTTTACACTATACAGTTTTTCTTGTGTAACTATACAACCAGCACTGATAGGAATAGTTTACTTCAATCGCAGAGTTCCCTAACTTCTGTTTATTACATAGTAGGCCAGGGGGTGTATGACCTTGAGATTGGCTGTTGTAAATCCATATATTCATATCAATGGCGCTGAGACACAGATTTCCATATTTTGGTAATGTCAGATAAGAGATGACTACGACTAACTCGTTGGGGAAATTGCTCGCTGACACGAGGGTACAACCAAGGATCTGTTGTTACATCTATTTCATCCTCTGATGTGCTGTCTCCATTGTTCTACAAATAGAATGTGCGATTAGTGGCTGGGACCAGCTAGACCCATGTATAGCTCAGTTCATATAAAAAAGCAAAGGGATACAATCTAAATCGATATTCTTCCGTTTGTGGGAATTTGCAATTCTGCACTATTTGCTATTGCGTACAATAGCATATCAAAGTTCATTAATACTTGCTTTGTTTATTATGGGCCATTTCGGGCTTGCTATTACTAGATAGAATTTGAAACATACTTTCTGATGATCCAATACATATCAAACGTTGAAATATTATGTCAAAGTTTGATTTGCCATGAACAGTAGTCTCAGTCGAGTTTGACAGGTCGATGCTGAGCAAGGCGTCTCAACGGATTTTATGGACATACACCTTGGCTTCAGTTCTATCTGCCATAAAAAATGCTTTAAATCAAGAGACGGGTGCCTCACTTTTACAATGGATACCTTGCGCATGCATGAGCGTGACTCAAAAACTGCTATCTTCATCAAACTCTCCATCATCAGGCTGGAAGGCGCCTAAAGTCCATTTTGGCTTGAAATGAATTATTGTACTTGAATTTTACCTCTGGAAGTGAATTATCGGGTGATGCGTCCGACACTTCTGGTGTCATGGGCGGAGTTATAAATATCGGCGAAGTTCTGGTAGTGTCAATGACACATGTTTCGTTGGCATACATTCCACTCTCAAGATTCTAAAAAAAGATGTTTCCAAACAAGCAAGACAATCTACTAGAGTTCTCCAGTGATTTGAAAGAAATAAGGTTACATCGAGTTGTTGTCAGCAAGCCTGGTTCAAGGGGGCTGAAAAAAGTGAAATGCGCAACAAAATTGATTTAAGAGCACAGCTTGTCACAACCATGCATCTGAGAGAGTCGAGAGCAATAATGTGTATAGGGGTGGAAACCTAAAACGCACAACCTCCTTTTAGGGCAGAGGATAAATCCAGTGAAGCATTTCTTCTAAATTTAATGCTCTATAATAACCAGCCATCCCAGCATCGCCTATTGCAAGCAATGCTCTATAATAACCAGCCAAGCCAGCATCGCCTATCGCAACCAATGCTCTATAATAACCAGCCATGCCAGCATCGCCTATCGCAAACAATGCTCTATAATAATCCGCCAAGCCAGCATCGCCTATCGCAACCAATGCTCTATAATAACCAGCCATGCCAGCATCGCCTATCGCAAGCAATGCTCTATAATAACCAGCCAAGCCACCATCGCCTGTCGCAACCAATGCTCTATAATAACCAGCCATGCCAGCATCGCCTATCGCAAACAATGCTCTATAATAATCAGCCATGCCACCATCGCCTATCGCAACCAATGCTCTATAATAACCAGCCATGCCAGCATCGCCTATCGCAAACAATGCTCTATAATAATCAGCCAAGCCAGCATCGCCTATCGCAAACAATGCTCTATAATAATCAGCCACGCCAGCATCGCCTATCGCAAACAATGCTCTATAATAATCAGCCACGCCAGCATCGCCTTTCGCAAGCGATGCTCTATAATAATCAGTTCAAGCTCTAGTTTCCCCAAAACAGTGACTGATTTTGATGTTGTATAAGGAGATGTGTCCCATTGGGCAGGCAAATGAAATTATGGTATTCCTTCGGCCAAAAACCATGATAAAATCCTTAGAAAAAAACAATCTTTTGTTTTGCTGACAAACTGGAGTAAATATTGCGCACCGTGAGAGTGACAGAAGATGTTGGTTGTGAATAAATTTCTGCTGGTGACATTTCTGGCGCAGGCAGCTCGTGTAAGAATAATTCCTGACTATTGTGATGTCGATCCATCACAGGTGGGCTATCGTTTGTTTGCATTATGCTGCACCACTCCTAGAGAATATCTAACTGTGTACAGTACTTGTATACATACTTAGGCTCATGTCCAGAGTAAATACGCGTACGTTGCTGGAGGGGCATCACAACAGAGTGGTTGGGGCACTCACCACTGGTGCTGAAGGTTCGGAATTCAAAAAACCCAGCACGAGTTTTTCAGAAGCTCTCTCTGCTCACCCAGCAGTAAATAAGTATTCGACTCTTTTCACAGCTTGGGCAGGGAAAGGTGGTGAGGAAGAATAGTGATGCTCCGCCAAACTTACACCGGGGGGGGAGGGGTGGCGCACGCAACCACCTCCCAGCATGGGCATTGGCTATGGGACCAGTTTTTACCTCAGACCAACTTTGTTATGAAGCTTCCAACAAATCCATCAGCTTCTAAACATTTGGAATGTGACCAAGAATTATCCGCAATAGGGTAGCATGAATCCGGCTCCCACCCACAAGCAACCGCAACTTTTGGTGAACCACAAAGTATAACAATATCCCCTTGTCATCAAAAACTTTTTGCCATACCTTTAATCTGATCGAAGGTTCCATTGGTGGGGAAAAACTAGTGGCCCATGGCCTTTGCGACCTGGGAAGCTCATATAAGAATGGGTCCGCACCATCCATACATCTTCGTGTCTGGTCGTTGAGCCAAAGGTCCTCGCTGCACCTCTAGAAAACAAATTGATCTATATCATAGAGTCATAACCGCGTATGGAAAAGCTCCCAGTTTAAATACTCGTTTTTCACCAGTTACGGCGTAGCACGGAGCACCACGTTTGTGTCAGTATCATTGCTCCGGGTTGGGGGTCAGTTGGCCTTAGTCAGTTTGCGTGTCACCCATTGAGAGTTTGTCTTTTCTTCACCAGAATGGAGAGAAAGCCCTTTGACAACCACCGAGTGTTGTTTACCCTTCACCATGGGTTGAAACCTCCATTTTTGATCATGGTGATCCGAAACCTTGCTAGAAATTTCTAGTGAGGTGTTTGCTAAAGACCTACACTAGAAAAACACCCCGCCGGGGGTGAGCCTTAAACCTATAATCTATGAATTGTAAGGCTGGGCAAAAGCTTAGATATTAATTAAGGTTAACGAGGCTAATTTTAAATAAAGTTAAAATTTGAGGTTGAGTTTTTAAGGTTATAACTTTATTTTAATCTCACTTGCAAATGTTGCAATCAATGGCACTATTATCTATAACTGTCCAGAGAATGAGCTACAGCTACATTTATATTTCAGCTTTATACATTTAAAGTTGGAGTTGTGCTCTCTTGATAAGTGAGAGACTAATATTGAGCGCACGAATTACGCTGCTAAGTGTTCAGTCTCCTTTTTTATTCTTGTGTTCTTTTATTTTCAACTTCGTATCCAACATAAAATATGATCTATACTGGCCCACTGTGTATATGTGATTACCAGCCTCGCCAGCATTGCTGGCTGCAAGCAATGACAGCCCCAATGCCCCAATAGTTGGGTAATGAACAAGTGTTAAATGGGCCAAATAAAAAAAAATTCTCGTTTTCATAAAAGAAATTTTGAACCTTGACTGTGACAAAGAATTGTTACCTCACCTTGACTGTGATCGAAGACTCTGTTGGTGCTGAAGAGCTACTCGCCCATGGTTTTGGTGATGTGGGAAGCTCGTACGATATGTGTTCCACACCATCCAACTGTCTTGGAGAGTTGAAACAAACGTCTCCCACAGGCGCCTGTCCATCATCACTGTAGCACTCCTAGATAAGAAACAGATCTATCACAGTAACTATAAATGTGACTGCAATCATCTGAAGTGCCTGGAATTGCATGCCTGACTTGGAAAGTTTACCTGTTTTACTCATTGTATTATAGTTGGAAAAAGTGAAAACGGCTATGGTTTTTCTGTTGTGTGCGGTCGAACTGATGAGTCCCTGCAGTTCAAGGTTGGCATGTAAACTTTTCATTAACAGACTAGTTTTAAAATATCTTGGACCTTTAGTTGGCAGGCATGGAAATCCTTGCCGATATCCCTGTTGCCTTTAATGGATTCAGCAAGCCGTGGGTTTATTGTAATCTCAAATCCCTAGAGGCCCTCTAAAGCATCCATTCAGTCGGTGGATCAGAAAATTTACCTAGGTTAGGTTCACCAGGGTTTGGTCTGTGGTAGTGGTCTACACAGAGTAGGCTGCACATAA
>Ga0224501_10002752_pt1 | contig 13856 bp, 10 predicted proteins | sample SF_Oct11_sed_USG_4_FD_169105 | JGI IMG/M metagenome (GOLD analysis project Ga0224501, IMG submission 169105) | Sediment microbial communities from San Francisco Bay, California, United States - SF_Oct11_sed_USGS_8_1 | ecosystem: Environmental > Aquatic > Marine > Sediment | place: USA...
GTGTGGTCACTAGGAATCGCAGTAGACTTGAAGAGAGTGATTATGTTCTCATAGATATCAGAACACTACAAGGACCCAAGCATATCCCACAGTAAGTCACAGTCTTTACAATCGCATATCCCACAGTAAGTTACAGTCTTTACTATTGCATATCCCGCAGTAAGTCACAGTACTTACAATTGCATATCCCACAGTAAGTCACAGTACTTACAATTGCATATCCTGCAGTATATAAGTTACAGTCTTTACAATTGCATATCCCACAGTAAGTTACAGTCTTAACTATTGCATATCCCAGTCACAATCCCACAGTAAGTTACAGTACTCACAATTGCATATCCCACAGTAAGTTACAGTCTTTACTATTGCATATCCCAGTCACAATCCCACAGTAAGTTACAGTACTCACAATTGCATATCCCACAGTAAGTTACAGTCTTTACTTTTGCATATCCCAGTCACAATCCCACAGTAAGTTACAGTACTCACAATTGCATATCCCACAGTAAGTTACAGTCTTTACTTTTGCATATCCCACAGTAAGTCACTGTAGGTTTTGGACAGTATGTAAAGGATCTGGATGCTGGATGCTGGATGTCAATTTTGGCGAAAACTGATATTCTGTCCTAGCTGTTGGCCAATCAGATTCCTGCCTGAAATCGATTGACCAATCAATCATATGCGAGACTTCCCTCAGGGAACAATCTGAAGGTTGTCACCGGGCATGACATGCCATCTTTAAATAAGACTAGAGGTCTTTTTTACATTAAGGTCCATGAAGTGAAGAAAGCATTAATCGAAGACATTGGTCCGTTTGTCCATTTGAAAATTGCATATCCCACAGTAAGTTACAGTCTTTACAATTGCATCTATTTGTTATGGTTGAGATAGCACAGCTCATGCAATTCAAAGTGATACACTACTTTCGAAATCAGTTTTGTATTTTATAATTTTATTTTATTTACAACTCAAGTTCCGTGTGGATCGTGATTGAACAGTCAGTGACGGTATTTGGTATTGTTTATGTCTTTATGAGATCTGCAGTTCATGATTGGCCATGCACAGCCTCTGTCTGTCTATAGTTGGGCTTCTGCCTTCCTCCTCGACGTCCGCAGGTTGTGTGGTGCCATCATTACATGTATGATGTATAACGGGGGTAGCCAACTCTTTTTGCCACATGTTGGAATGGTCAGCTCATGGGTCCAGTCCAGAATCTCATAAAGCGTTAACCGCAAAACGCATTTCATGCAAGCTACACAATTTTTGTCCTTGATTGCAATATAATTATAATTATATATCTAGATGTATATTTGACAGACATAAACAGAATGAATGGGGAGTCGCGTCACTATTAACGACTGAGTTGAATACTTGTTTTTGAGTTGGTAGTGGCATATGTGTTGCATTTATGTTCCCAACAGATTTGTCAGATGACTGCCTCTCAAGGTTGATCTGTATTTCGATTTGATGAATGTCAGTGTGGTGAAGGCCGATTCGCAGATGTAGGTGCTGCCAAAGATTGTTAGAGGAGTTTTAGCAACCGAAGCAATGTTTGGATGTTGAGCCTGTCCTATAGATGTGAACACCAGCATCAGGTCGCGCCTTCACATCACACAGTTTCATTTCTATGGCATTAAAAGTTAAGTTATATTGAACCGAATGATCAAGGTTGCGGTAGATGTGTGTTTACGTAGTTAAGTATTTATTACAATGGAACATTTGTTTTGCACGTTCCGTCCATATCCTAATAACTGACTGCTAATTTTTCATGTGGTCACTTATCAGAGACTCCTCCACTCAGTATTACTACATGTATTGGAAGTGACCCCTTTTCATTAAACTTCATGAGGGGAAAGCAACTCCAACCCAACAGTCGGCACCTGATTCGAAATAAAAGCGAAAATTACCACAAATAACAATCCAGAATGAAACAAGTCTACTCTACATGACATTTAGTAAATGCAACTTACCAGAGATTCCAGACCGGTGAGACGAAGCTTTTTTATCCACTGTGAGCCGCAGGAGTTGGGAGATGCTATCAGCTGGAGAAGGTCGCTGAGTTTCATGAGGTGGGCGAGTCGGTTGTCAAACTCACTCTTGATTGCTTGTAGCACGGACTGGTAGTTGGCGGGGGGGTGAGTGAAAAGCTCACCGTGCTCAGCACCAGGCGCCCATGGTAATTCGCAATTCATGGATGAACGTCGATAATTGCTTGAAAACAAAAATTTGAGATTGTTAAAATAACAAAATTCTAAAACATCAGTGGGCTGTCGATGACGAATGTTAAAATTGCCAACAAATGTCAAAAAATTCTAACATTTGTCGGCGTTTTAACATTTGTTGTTTCAACAGCCTGAAAGCAGGTGTCTCATGCATGACCTGGCTTGTCATTGTGGTGGCACCTTGAATTGCATATATATTCAATAATGAAAGAATCATAGCCAGTCTGCAAGTCTCTCTCTCCTCTGCCTTTGCCTCTCCCCTCCACTCCCCTCCAATAAGTAAATTGCAGTCAGTGTACAGGGAGTTATTTTCATCCTAACAATAGATCTATGGTTTAGTCTCTTCATGACATTTGGAAATAAGCTTCAGATATCAAGAGAAATAGACGCGTTAATTTTCTCTATTTTATCTCACAATTTTTTAGCTATTTTGACAGTCCTTTAATGTTTTGGCTGTTCTGGTTCTTGTTTAATTATATTTTATGTCAGCCAGTCATACTCTGCAGGTGAGGCCACAGCCTGTTGTATAACCTTCCGCCTATAAGAATGATTACACCAAACTGTTGACTGGCTGAGGTGTTGACATAAATTGGCAGGACTTTCAACTCCTCATCCATCAAAATGACCAAAACTTGTAAACAAACCCCTGAGTCAACCAATTTGGCAGGAATCCAACCGGGCATTCCGCCCGGGACTTTAAGGGCGCTTTTTCACTCCTCGGACCAGACGCCAATCAATGGTGCCGAACCGTTCTTTGCTCATAACTTCAAAAGGAAGTCAACTCGCTATTCAATTCTCCCACTATATGTTGCCTCTCATTCCAGTGCAACTTTGTGCGGTTAGTCAGTGAATATTGTTGCGAAATCAAACAAATTTCCCTTTCCAAAGATCATAGTGTGAGACTGGAAACGAGTGAACTATGCTAAGTAATCCGTGGAAGACCATTTGATAGGTTGATGAGTCGGACTCATTTTTTTCTCTGGGAGACAAACGGTCGGGCGCCTGAGAGAGCATCCAGGGCCAATCGGATGAGGCCTTTGCACTCCATTTCGTATCGAACATCTCAAGATGAAACACCTGTTGTAGACCGACTTGGATATTATGTGGTTGCAGTGATAGCCGATGTTTTATTTCAGGTGGCGGTCACCTAACCAGAGGTGGGTCTATATGAACATGGAATCTCCCTATCATGCAATACTGGAATACAGAGGATCTGGGCTAAAACTCTCACAATTTCAGGTATAGAAACCAGTATACATGGCAAGTGCCTGTCGTATGATCTCCTGTCAAAACCGACAGTCTCCCTATCAGGTGGAGCACCAGTACTGCCTCGTTTGCTATCTTGCGAGAAACAAGTATCTACTATCTAACCTGGTAGTTTTACCATAACGTTCCCATGGGAGGCGTGACAAAAAACGCAAAATATTATGAGTTGATCTGCATTTGCAAAAGTGATTGGAAACAATTGTTGCCCAGAAAATATCCAGATAATTTGATTTACCAAATCATACAACTAGCTGAGTACGCACTATAGATGTTTCCCCGAATGAACTGCCTTCCAGAGAGGATGAAGTCAGCATGGTGATTCTCAGTTGTTCAATTCATAACTTGTTGTTTCAGGGTGATAAAGTTTTTAATTGGACGATGACTTACAGACTCGACTCAGATGTATTTTACTGGTATGGAAAAAAGATTCCGCTCAGAGATGAGGATAAGGTATGTTCTGAGGGCTCTGTGAGGGCTCAGTGAGGGCTCTGTGAGGACTCAGTGAATGCTCTGTGAGGGCTCTGTGAAGGCTCAGTGAGGGTTCTGAGAGGGCTCTGTGAGGTCTCTGTGAGGAGTATTCTGTTCTTATTGCAAAGTTCTGTGGTATGTAACTTATCTCACAAAACTATATTATCATTTCTTACATTTGATTTACCTGATATTACAAAAAAAATCATTTAATCAGGGTTCTCGCTATTTGCAATGAATAAAACAGTCTAAGGATAGTGATATACAGACATTGTTCATGCTGAGACAAAGATGCCTAGATGTGTCTGGTGCTGATAGGTGTATTGTGTACTGCACATTGTGTATTGCGATGTTCCTTTATGTCACTGGAACATGCAGTCATGTTTGTGACACACTCAGATGGGTCCACATGGTTTGTGTTTATCACAACCACACCGTTTAATGAAGTGGCTGTCGGAGTAGGGTTGGTATTGTGGAAGCTGGCTATTGCCGGGGCCACCTGTATTTTATATCAGAACATCGGTGTGGGCTACATAACTGCATAGGCAGCCCTAAGAATTTTGGGTCAGTCAAATTAGATAAGCTACTTTTTTACACATCCCGGCCCAAATATGGCCATACAAGAGTACCAGAAAGGAAAGATGAATCTTTGCCAGTGGTGATATGACCACACATACCATTGGATAAATCGCTGTCCTTGGGATTAATTATGCAGATAGAGTGATGTAGTTTGTCACACCCTCATTCAGTGATAGAATTAACCACCCCTAACTCCATCCAGCAGACCTCATCTCTTTGGCGTAGGTGTCGTGTTTTGAGTTATATACGTTGCGCAGTGTGTGTTTTGATTGTGTTGTTGTTATGTTTTGTGTGTTTCATGTATGTATGTTTATCTATGCTGCATTGTTGGCAGGTAGATGATAACTTTCTAAGACAGAGATTCAGGAACAAGACAAAGTTGGCAATGGCCGCCATCAGTAACTGTGTAGCGGAACCGAACCATCGAGGAGTTTTCCTCAAAGAACTCATGAAGCACATGCCGGTGGATGTCTACGGGGGCTGTGGTGACAAAGGGCCATGCCCTGGCCATTTCGGTATGATAGTAGTGTCATGTGCTCTATTTATTATCAAAAATAGGACACAGTCTTTACTCTGTTAAAAATGGAGCCTTAGCTCTATGAATTATCCGGGTTTACGCGCCGCGTGAGGCACCTATGGTACGTAGCTGTTGGTAGCGGCACTAGAGCCTTCAGTTCCACCTTGCAACTTAATGGCGGCTGACTCGATAAAATGCTCTGTTTGCTGTGTAGACGTCGCTAAAACATTGGTATTTTGTACAACCCAGCTCCAACAAAAAAATCACGCAAGGCGATGGGAGTATGGTGGGCACAGGACTAAGAGTGTCCTGGCCATATGTGGCGCGCTCTATTTATTACTGGAAAAGTAAAAAATTCCTTATTCTCTCAGTTTGTTATTAAGTATTGTTTTATTAAGGTACTTTCACCTTTGTTTATTGCAGAGAAGCCTGGATGTGACAAAACCTCAGATTACAAGTTTTTCCTCGCATTCGAGAACTCGAATTGTAAAGATTATGTAACGGAAAAGTTCTGGGTGAACGGTTTTAAATACGAGGCCATTCCCGTTTACATGGGAGCCAAAAAGGAAAGTGTTCAAGCTCAGGTAATGACACAACCACGCAAAGGGGGATCAATAAGATAATAGGTGCATTCGCGTGCTCGGCTTAGGGGATTGGGATTTCGGCCGCGAAATGTAAAAATCTGTTCAAGAGTGTGACCGCGGTCTGTGACTGAAAGTAGGTGTTAATCTAGTAGTTTAGGAAAATGTCAAGGTTACCGCAAAGAGACCTGAATACTACACTGGGATAACGAATCGCGAACGAGTTTTCGGCTCTAACTGGAGTTAAAGTTCAGAGAGGACAACTCTGATCCGATCAAAATCCATCCTGAAGTCAACTGCGCTTCCTCACCATGACCGTGTGTTCACGAGCACGCGAACGCATCTAATGGCTCGGAGGGGATAACCAATGCGACCCTGATGTTGGAATTTTAATTTTCCATTGGGTGGAAGTTGATATTTAATTGTTTTGTTATTTTTATACTGGGTGGTTTGCAGAGTCTGCCCTAGTCGCATGATGGGAACCTTGATATTTTCGTTAATTGTGTTGAGTCACAACCCTAATACGTCCACTGTTAGTGCGGATTACTAGCATCAACTCCTCAAGCTACCATCATTCCAACGCACGCATCAAAGTTACAGGTAGTCTGCTTGAGGACCAAACATACATCCATACCTAGCACAAGTATAGTAGAAGGTAGCAATGAAGTGTTTGGACTGATAAAATCATGTTTTTCACTCGTATAACGCCTTCATTGTTGTGGTGAGGCTGCTGGTGTAGATACTTATTTTTCCACCAGTTTATGTATAGCGTGGAGCACTATGAGCAGGGACAGCATCGATGCTCCATCTTATAGTGAGGTTTACGCATTCGAGCTAAGATTGATTGTTAGGTGCTCACACTCGCAGAGGGAGGGTGCCATGACCGGGCTTCAAATCCGGATAGCCCATTAGATATTAGCAGTCTGGGAATACCAACAGGTTAATGGTATGGCACTGCTGGCCTTGTAGGCATGAGAGCCTGGGTTCAAATCTCAATCTGGTTGGGGCACCGTCGAAAGCAGAACCTCCCATCATAAGTCATAGCTTGAGAAAGTAGGTGGTCGCTCAGGTGGTAGGGAACTTTATCCTAACTCCTACAGGTCCAATAAGCCTCAGGCTTAGGAGATCTGTTAAATAGGATGGCCAGGTGGCAGGTGCTCGAGTAGTCTAAAATATAAATATTGTATTACAGGGTCCAGAGAATTCATTCATTCACGTGGATGACTTCTCATCTCCTAAGGAGCTGGCTGAGTTTCTAATAAAACTTGGTGAGGATGAAGAGAGGTTTGTGTCTTATCTAGAATGGAGACATAAATACAGCATAGTGCATGAAGCTCCGCGTTCAGTGAGTGCATAATCTATCTATCTGACTATTAAACTGACCGGGGTAGTCGCTTCTTTTTTTTTCTTTTGCATTCCGACCAGTGCCTGGGACATGCAGAAATTCGACTACTTTCTGATTCAGGGTTTTCCAGGGTAAGTCATTAGGAGACTTCCTGCTTGCACCTCCTGTGTACCCCATAGATAGGTTAACTATACGCGTGGGCCCCCTTTATACCAGGATCCGAATGTACATGTTATGAAACAACTTTTTTGCCCAAAAGATGTTTTCCCCAAACTGTGAATTCAGTGGCCCCGGGTCCAAGGCCCAGTAAATTATCCACTAATCTATACCTTCACCCCATATCATTTATCCTACAACAGAACTGACTGGGTGGTTCCTCAGGTAAATCAAGGCTGTCTGCAAGATGAGTTGTCTGCTCGTTCATTTTGTATTCAAGTTTTTGGTAGATCTGACAATCAACTAATTCTTCTCCGATAACTCCGAATACTCTGATAACTCCGATAATTCTGTTGTACTTTCACCCCGCATGGGCAAATTTTATTCGCTACCCATGATCATGTGAAGAAGCAGTCTGTCCACTGTCCATATCCCATGTACTGTAACTATCTACTAACTTCCTCTACATTATGCCATCGGTTGTAGCCATTAGATAGCTGTCCGTTCACTAACCACATTAGATAGCTGTCCGTTCATTAACCGTTTTGTCCACATTTCATTACAGCGGATAAGGACGGATGGTTTGCTAGGATGGAAGCTGTTATGTGAAGCGGTAAATAGAGATGACCATAAGCCTAAAGTCTATCCCGATATAGAGAAATGGATAAGCCCTGCAACAGACTGCTATATAAACAAATGGGTGGAAAAGCAGTCCAATAGGGGTTAATGGCGGACCACTGAATCCTTGATGAATAACCAGGTGATCTGGCTCTCTGGCGTGTGGCGGCTGGTAGAGCACCCACCATCACCAGCCAGTCCCACCACCCGCCACCCGCCACAGATCACCTACCTAATGAAATCAAGAATTACTCACAATTCTTTATTTTTTATTTATTTATGCAGTGACATAAGGCTAACATTCGTTGCGCGTTTCCCTGCCGCTAATCCAACGCACTGGCAATGCGCTGTACTCTCTGAACATACACATTAGACTTTTCGGCTCGATTGAACAAGTCGACTGATCGCATTAGGATGAGGCCACTCAGGGATAATTGTGCGACAGCGAGAAAATATGTTCACTCACTGTCACGTTTGTTCGGACAATTAAATGTGAATTTTCACATTCGCATGATTTTAGTCTATTTGGTTTACGCGCTGGCCACCCGAATCAAAATAAAGATAGAGCCCTCTTTTACCCAATGTGTTAGCGCTACATTAGCTCATCCGAAAACGCCTATTAAGTGGTAACGCCACTGGTTTATGTGTTCGTTGGGTTCATGCACAAGTTAAGTTTCCTCTTGAAGTATCTGGTCCTCTTCGAGACATTATTACTTTTAATAAAGTTTTATTCTTCACTCGCTACTATAAGCTAAAAGTTTATTCTGTGCACAACATCCCTGTATTTTATAAACCAAAAAGGCTATATGTATATACGGGTACATAAAGCCTATATGTATATATGGGTACATAACGGCTATATATGTTTATATGTGTACATAAGGGCTACAATCACAAGGCAAGACTATGGCCACAAAAGACAAACCAGCTGATCGCTCACAGGGTCCAAGATCAACTCTGAGCTGATCGAATTCCATCCTGAACTCAACTACAATTCTTCACCGTGACCCTGCGTTTACGTGCTCACGAATGCCCATAATAAAGGGAGATAGAGCAAGAGTTGGCAGAGTGTGGTCAGCCAGGGGGAAAATCCCTTGAAATTCCTCCTACAGATGCCCCTATAGACCACAACTGACCTCAATTTCTTTACCTCCTATGGCCAGTGTGTTGCCTTCTACTACGGAAGAGAGTTCAGCCAGCTTATATCCGCTCGATTTACCAATCTCCTTACCATCCATATCCAGGAGGCTGACAGTTCTACCAGCCACAATGAGAACTGCATCTCCTGAAAAACGAATCCACGAAAATGTAGATGTCATACAATGAGACAATAAATTCAAAGGTCCTATCGGGTTTTTGTCTTGTTGTGGTCCTTCTTGAAGCCAGGTAGTTGTGAACCCCAGCATTCTTGTTGTACGTACGAGTATGTCACAAATTCAATATATATATCCATGTATTAGCACTATAGATGAATCGGTCAATGACATTTTTGTGACTGATAGCCAATGTATGTCTATTTTTAACTTCGGTTCTTCCGGAGTTTTCTAGAATATTGTGAAACTCTTAGAATGTTCTGGATTTTTGACTATAAAATGCGGCTGGTTTTTTCGGCCAACAATTCAGTTTTCACTCTTCGCCATCACATTACACAGATAACAATACATCCAATGCCTAGCCTTTTGCAAAGAACCTGTGCGCGGACGGTTAACAGAGAGGACGTTCGTGACATATACTGGGCTTTTGTCTGATTCTCGCAAGCGATTCTTGAACCAAGGTTCTTTGTTCTTTTCTAAGGCATCTTCAATGTTAGAGCGAAGCTGCCGGGTTAGATACCTGCTTCTTCAGAATTTATGGCTTAGCATAGTGCATACATCAGCATCTCCACCTCCTATTGGGACCTGTTTTTGTTTTCAGGCAGAGGTAGGATGTGAGGAGTTTGTACTCACACCAGGAGCCCGCCATGACCGGGATTCAACCCCAGTTTTTCCCAATATGGCGAGCACAGCGCTCTACCACACAGTCATACCACTATCTCTGGAAGTGAAGTGGACAACGACGGACTATTCTTATGGACAATTCCATACATACCGTTTAAGATCCACCTCTCCCTTTTCGTTAAGAGCAGCCGAATTTCAGCGGGTGACTCGTAAACAAATGGCTTAGGTTGACTGACCCTCAACCTCTAAGGACCATTCGTTTAGTCTTGTAACGCATGCTTCACACTGAGTCAGCGGGTGCCCTGGTAGAGTATGAGTTGACCCGAGCAAGCCAACTTACACTATAAACTCCCCACGTTCCCAGGTGTTATCTCGGCTTGCCAGAAAACCCCCATACTCAGTGATGACTGTGCGCCATACTACTACATACCTTCCCAGTTCTTGTGTTTCTTAGATGAGCGCTTGCACCATACCACACTGAAGTAGAGTTTGCCTTCCTTCTTTGGAAAAGCTGCATGGCAGGATTCATCAGCGCTGGATGATATCGATGGCTGACGCTCTCGGAGGGGTGCATGAAATGACTTGCACGATCCAACAGCTATGACGGCGGTTCCCCTGGTGACGCTGTCTGGTAAATTTGATGGATGTGAATTGCTGATATCTGCTGGACTAGGTGATGGAGTGATGGGTGGTGCACACACCATCTTCTCCAATCTTGATGTTCCAGGGCTGTTACCCTCATGATCGACGGTCCGTTTGATGGGAACAATAAACTTGGGCTTCTTCACTCCTGTTTTTAATTGACTCGGTGCAACAGATCTCTTCATTTCTACTAGCGAAACAATTTAAACTGAGAAGCTACCATTTCAGGTTTCTACAATGACAGAAAAATGAGGTGATGGTCATCAGGGATGATCGATGATTAAAGTGCAAGAATAGAGGCGAGGCGAGTGCCATAGGGTAGCTAGCCACTGTAGGCTGTGGCGTTTTGATTTGCGGTACACAGTTAGTCAGTTAGCGACACTAGCAATCACTCGCTCAGGCTCGGAGTCCGTCACTGCCACAGGGATGGAGTTGACTAACCAACTGACTGGTGAGTGACTCAGTCAGCGAGTGACCGACTCAATTAGTGAGTGATTGACTCAGTGACTGAGTCACTCAGTCAGCCACTGGCCCGTGATTCACTGATTGACCAGTCCACTGATTGAATCATTTACTCAGTCAGTCACCCACAGTCACTGACTCAGTCACTCAGTGAGTCATTCATTCATTCATTGACATTGAATTGATTGAGATTTGAGTGACTCAGTCAGTCAGTGGCCGTGGGTGATTATTCAACTCTAACACCACTAACTCTAAGACTAAGTCACTAACACTAAGCGTACGTTTAGCAGTAAGTAACAGTAGTCGTAGAGTAAGTTGCTGAGTAACTGTAAGTGTAGGTAAGTAGCAAGCAACGGTCCAGTTAATAATGAGTTTAGCTATTGGTATACTACTACTAGTGATTTACATTTAGTCGCTCTTTTAGTTTTTCCATAGTAGTATCATAGTTTCTAGTATATACTATATACTATACATAGTATACTGTATAGTATGTATATTTATTATATAGTTTATTACTACTAGTACTACTAGTACTAGCCAGCATAATAGTAAGGGTGAACAAGTTGACGTGGTTCGATATTCCTCTTTGTCGAGAATTGCATATAATTATATAAGCTATACTAGCTAATACTAACTTACACTTACAGTATAAAGCTTATGTTATAGATAGTACTTAAGTTAGTTATGTAGCCAGTCTCAAGATCACGAACAAGGTGCTGTGGTCAAGATTCCCTCCTTCAGCCTAGAGCCCGCGCTAGAGCCCTATGTCTTGGTAATTTGGCTCGCTACAAGCGCTATACTATCGAAGAGGGTAGAATCCCCATTTGGTAGAATTATCTACTCAGGAAGTAGCAATTATCAGTTGCCTGCAGTGGGAGGGTCCTACTTCTATAGGTGCCTGCGGCTGCCCGAGTTGTCCAATGACGTAACACGACTGCCTGGTTGGGTGGTTGCTGACGGACAAGTCTAGACAGCCAGCTCGTTTCTGTCGCTAGTGTATGTTATTGTACGCTATTCATTTGGTTGCATTACGGCGTTGCAGTGACGTGAGCGTCAGAGTCATTACCAACATCAGTTCTCAGTAGTGTCTGTTAGTGTTAATAATTATCTTATCTAAATCTACTACTAGTACAAGCAGGTGATTCAGATAAGATGCAGGCTGCAACTGCAAATGTAGGTTACTGTTTGACTTGTAGTTGTATTCACACAAATTGTGCCATTCTCATTCTGTGTTCAAAATTGACATTACGCTCTCTGTCTTCAGGTTGAATATCAGGATGCCAGCATTCAAGAAAACCGGTCCGTCTGCTGCACATGTAGTGGATAAGGCGAGATTTAAGCTCCTTCCTGTCACCTCACGTATATCCATCCAAGACTTTGCTGATGAGAATGGAATTGACTTCGCCCCTGGAAGAGGTAACTATGATAAGTATAAGAAGTGCACATCCATACATACATGTACAACTGAAGGAACTGAAGGAACATTCTATCTATGCATCCCCTTGCACCCCATTCAATTGTGTATAGAATCTTGGGTCTTTCTCATCACTGGTCTGCACACTGATCTATCCTCTATGATGCGAGCACAAAAATATTTGGAATCAGTGGTCAGTGATCATGATTGTGATAAGCAACCTAGTTATGAGAATCGTGGAGAGGGAGCCTAGTGGTTTTAGAATCACTGTAAAACAGCCCATCGTTACAGTGTGCTAGGATTAATTTGGTTGGGCACTTATGACATATAAGAAGTTACTGGTTAGGTAGTTGGTTGCTGCCTTGGTTGGTCAGGTAGTTAGTTGTGGGATCTAATGGGTGTCGCACGACAGCCCGACGCTATAGTTCGCGCCATCACTGATGATCATTTCTGAACTACAGGTTTCTATCAGCTGACAAAACCAGAAACAATACAATCCTACAAAGAGATTGTAGCAGTGAGGATTAGTGATGGAGCTCAGGTAAGTGGGGATATCGTTATAACATTATAACTCTGTGGGTACCCACTACCCAGCTCGTACATAGGCCTGACCTCCATGTATACATATATAAGGGCCGGGTACTTTGGTTCTGCACTAGATGGTATACTGTAGGAAAATCATCTTATTGGGGTTGCTCCTCTGTGCGAGGAAAGCTGCGCAGGAGGCCTAGCTAAAACAATTTCGGGTAGTGTAAGATCCACTACCCACACCCCGTTACCCCCAGTATCCCTAGAGTCCAGTACCCCATACCTCCGAAATCCAATATCTTATATCCCAATACCCCAATCTCACACTAGTGGAAGTGGATATCGCACGAGTCTGGGACCAGAAGTTGGATTTCCAGTTCGGGTCCCACTTTGTCCTTGACCCTCATCGGATTTAGATTGTGATGTTGAATAAAGGAAGCCTACCCTTTGCTAAGGGGCAAACTAGCATGCACCATTATACAAACAGACCTCTGTTATGGTGATGTCACGTTATAAAAGGTACATGCGCGTGATTGGGTTTTCTGTGACAGAACCCATTTTCGGTCGCAGTCTTAGCTTACCCGCTCAAAATTGCGAAAAAAAGTGGTCGATTTTAGACAGCATCGAAGGCTGCGACCGAAATCACGCGACTGAAAATGATGCTAGTATTGTAGTTTTAGCGCTAAATTATGGGGTTTGTGGTTTTTGATGGGTCACGAGCTGACAGAGATTATTACTATATCATTACTATGCCATGTCAACTCACTGATGCGTTCAAAAACCGTTTTACTAGTCTGATTTTTTAAAATCTTGCTCAAAATTGAATGAAAGCTGCCTAAATACAGTTAAACTTGGTTAACTCGACCTCGGATAACTCGAAAACTTGCTTAACTCAGCCCAAGTTTTATGGTCCCTGCCTGGGTAATGATAATTTGCTGGGCATATCTTGAACCTTTAGTCATAACTCGAACCGATAAACCACTGTTAGTGCCATCAAACTGCCTTTTCTGTGGCTGGATGTGTTTACATTCTTGTGTAACGAGTTTGATTTCAATATTTTTCTGTTCATATGAGAAGAAAATCTCTCAAATTTTAGAAAGTTTAGCCAGGGAACGGAATGC
>Ga0224501_10002753_pt1 | contig 13853 bp, 11 predicted proteins | sample SF_Oct11_sed_USG_4_FD_169105 | JGI IMG/M metagenome (GOLD analysis project Ga0224501, IMG submission 169105) | Sediment microbial communities from San Francisco Bay, California, United States - SF_Oct11_sed_USGS_8_1 | ecosystem: Environmental > Aquatic > Marine > Sediment | place: USA...
AGCTTTTGAGCCAACCGGACGTGGACGGCGGACTGATCGGCGGCGCCAGCCTGAACGCCCACGATTTCGTGGAGATCATAAAGGCGGGGATCGAAGCGGAGAAGTTATAGAGCCGGGAAAAGAGGCCCGGCTCACACAACCAGGCGGCCGGATTTATCCGCCACCTTTACGCTTGCGCGCATCCCGGAGTTGAATTCCAGAAAGTCCTTCTCTATCCCGTCGCTGAATATTACCCCGATGTTTGCCATGTGCGATTCCACCACCATCGTCTGGCCTCGGGTTATCTTCCCATACACCATCGACACCCCTGTCGTGTTGCTGGGGAATGGCTCGCGCACGGTGTAGTATAGAAAATCTGCGTCCCAGGGCGCCCTTCCCTGCTCCTTCACTTTCAGCCTGGTATCGCAGATGGCGCTGGCGATTCCGGTGGCCCCTGCCAGAACGCTTTTCAACCACCCCGTGGAACCGAGCCCCGTGGACACGATGATGCCGCTGGACGACTGGCTCTCCACCTCCCCCTCCACCCACAGCGCGTATCGGGCCGACACGTGCGACCGGGCCCCGATGAAAAAATCGTTCACCGCATAAAGGCTCTGGCCATCGTCCAGGGTGGCTTGGGCCATGGTGACGCTGACATCCTTTCTTTCGCCCCGAAAAACTTCCGGGATGATCCTGTCCAGGTCCTCCACGGTAAAAGGGAGCAACACCCCGTCCCAGCGGCCAGGGTCCGGATTGACCCCCACCACAAGCTGCCGGTCCAGATATTTGATGGTGTTGGCCACCAGCCCATCCTGCCCCAGGACCACCACCGTGTCGTTGGCCCCAAAAATGAAGTTGGGTAAAAACTCCCGTTTTAGCACCTGCACCCGACCCAGGCTCCGCAGCGTCATCCGTGCCATGGCGCTGGATTGTTTATACTGGTCATGCTCACGCAGGTAATCGGAAAAATCAGAACCCAGATGCTCCACATAAAACCTCGCCTGATCCAGGGTGTTGTATCTGGCGACAAGCTCGTCCAATCGCGTCTGGCGCTCCACCAGCACAATCTTGTTTTCAGTTTGATTTTCCACTTTCATATCCTCCCTGCCACGACCATGGCCACGGGCGCGGGGAGGTGAACCCTCCCCCATGGCCCCGCCGGGCCTTTATGCCCTGCGTTCAATTCGATCCTGGCTCAGCAACCCCTGCAAAAGCTCCGGGGCTATGTTCAGGTTGCCGATTTTGTCCGCATTGTTTGCCAGATTCTGGAACGCGCCCGCGATCAACTGCGCGGGATCCATTCCCACATTGCCCAGCACCTGCATGACCTTGGGATCAATGTTCTTGAAAGTATCCAGCAGCGCCTTCATTCCATAGGCCTGGGCGTCGGCCTCCGATTTTTTGTTCATCGTCGCCAGCTCCACCAGATCCTTGCGCTTTTCCTCCAGCGCCACGAAACCCTGCATCTCCTCCTGTTCCATGGCCTGGCGTCTTTCCTGCACGGCGCGATCCGCGTCTATCTTCGCTTCCCGGATCTGCCGCTTCTTGTTCTCCACGGCGATCTCCGTGTTCAGCTCATTCTCCTTTATGGTCCGCTCCTGCTCCACCGCCGCGTTCCTGCGGATATAGATCGCGTCATCCGCCTCCAGGAGCAATTGCTCCCGGACCTCGGCCTCCAGCGCCCGGGCGGTTTCCGGATTCGGCTTCACCGCCAGGACAGAGAGCGCCAGCACTTCGATCCCCAGTTGCTCCACCAGCTCACAGGCGGCCAGCCCACGCCTTACCCCTTCGACCAGGGCCTCCGAGCTTTTCAGCGCGTCCTTGAGTCTGAGCTTCTGCAGCTCCGTGCGCATCAGCACCTGGACCTGGTTTATGACTCGCTGGGGCAACCTCTCCGGGTCGTCGGAAACATAATCACGGGCTCCCGACGCCAGAGTGAAGTTCAAAAGCCCCGCCAGCTTCTTCGGGTCGCGCACCCGATAGGCCACTTGCCCCTGCACCGTCACCTCCTGGAAGTCCATGGTCACCTCCTTGAAGATGAACGGAATGTCCACGCTGGACATGGGAATCGCCACCACCGAGGAGACCGGCGCGTAGTAGAAGAAAGAGAGGCCTGCCCCCTCCCGGACGATTTGCCCCTTCCTGTATTGCAGAAAGTAAATGTTGGGCTGGGCTTTGACAAATTGTATTCCAAACATCGAAGTCTCCTTTCTGGCTCCCGCAAGCCGTCTGCCGCCGAAACCTTGTCCTGGTGTTCCCACGGCCAGCGGGGCCGTGTCGGCGTTGTTCAGGTCCTGTAACACTTTTAGCACTTCATCTGGAAGTCCGCGCCTGCTCATAACTGGTCACTCCTCTATATTTCGAAGTTGAAGCCTCGCTTTGCCATCCTGTCGTATTTCTTTTTATTGAATCGATAGAGCCGCGCCGCCCGGTGGGAGACATCCGTTTCGATCTCCTCCAGCTCATCGAGCACTCCCATCCCCAGGATTTTTTTTCTGAAGTTCCTTTTGTCCAGGCTCCGATCCAGGATCTTTTCGTATACCGCCTGGAGCATGCGCAGGGGAAAACGCTGGGGCAGCAGCTCAAAACCGATGGGCTGATATCTGATTTTCCCGCGCAGCCGCTCATGGGCGGTTTTCAATATCAGGTCATGATCAAAGGCAAGGGGCGGAATGTCTTCCACCCCGAACCAGGCGGCGTTTCTGGCGTCGGTGGCGGCGTGGACCTTGTGGTCCGACAGTTTGACCAATGCGTAATACGCCACGGTGACAACATGCTCCCTGGGGTCGCGTTTTGGATCGCTGAATGTATATAGCTGCTCCAGAAAAACCTCGGTCAACCCGGTTTCCTCCTCCAGCTCCCGCCGGGCCGTCTCCTCCAGCGCCTCCCCCACCCTGGCAAAGCCGCCGGGGAGGGCCCATTGTCCCTTGAAAGGATTTATTCCCCGCTGGATCAGCAGGACCTTTAGGTCCTCCTCGTCCAACCCGAACACGACGCAATCCGCAGTGACTGCTGGCCGGGCGTATTTGTATGAATAGCTCATTGACACCTCTTAGTGTTATATTGACACCATGATAGTGTACTAGCCACACTATGTCAACGTTTTTTTTCGGTCGCGTAAAACCAGAGCAAGGAGAGAGAGCCTTGGCCCATGGGCCGGACAGGGGATGACGGGCGCGGTGTCGAAAAAGAGGGAAGGTAGTTTATTATAAAGGGCGCTACAGGCTGTTGTGCCGTATGAGCTGATACAGCTCGGCGCCGCCGTCTTCCTCCAGCTCGATGAATTTTAGCCCCATGCCAGGGCCGGGATTTTCCCCGGAAAGGCCATCGTCCAGCGACACCACCCGCACAACCTCGCACTCCCCCTTTATCGCCTCCTTTCGCATTCCCACGGCCAGATGCACGGCGAAGCGGGCTCGCAGCCCGGAGGAGAGGGGGCGGATGGTGCGGACGAAGACGCCATTCATGCTGATGTCATAGGCCGAGCGGTATGAGTGTTGCTCCTGGCCCACGGTTATGGTGACCGGAGCGGAGAACAGAACGCGGGTTCTGGTTCTGGAAAAAGGGGAGGAGGCCGAATCCATGGTCTACAGCATCATGAGAATGTTCTCTGCGATCCGCTCCACGGGCAGGATCTTATCCACGGCGCCCAGTTTTATCGCCTCTTTCGGCATGCCGAAAACCACGGAAGTTTCCTCGTCCTGGGCAATGGTTTTGGCCCCTTCGTTGCGCATGTTCAGCAGCCCCTGGGCGCCGTCGGCCCCCATGCCGGTGAGGATCACCCCCACGGCGTTGGCTCCGGCGTTGCGGGCCACGGAGTTGAACAGCACTTCCACCGACGGGCGGTGGCGGTTGACGGGGGCGCCATCCTTCACCTCCACAAAGTAGCGCGATCCGGAGCGGCGCAGCACCATATGGTTGGCGCCGGGGGCGATGAGGCAGTGGCCGTTGATGACCGAGTCTCCGTTGGCCGCCTCTTTTACGGTGATTTCGCACAGGTCGTTGAGCCTTTTGGCGAAGGCCGTGGTGAACAGCTCCGGCATATGCTGCACCACCATGATGCCAGGACAGTTGGGCGGCATCTTCATAAGGATATCTTTGAGCGCCTCGGTTCCCCCGGTGGAGGCGCCGATAGCCACTATTTTGTTGGTGGTGGCCACCATGGAGGTCAGCGGCTTGCGCCTTTGTTTATTCTCTTCGGTGGATAAGGGCTTTTTGATCCTGGCCTTGGCGGCGGCTTTTACCTTGTCGATCAGCTCGTGGGCGATGGGGTTGAAGCTGTGTTTCTCCAGCACCGGCTTGGCCACGATCTCCAGGGCGCCCGCTTCCATGGCGGCCATGGTGGTCTCCGCCCCTTTCTGGGTGAGGGAGGAAACCATCACCACCGGTATGGGGTAGTGTTTCATCAGCTTGTGCAGGAAGGTGACCCCGTCCATCCTGGGCATTTCCACATCCAGGGTCACCACGTTGGGTTTGAGCTCCAAAATTTTGTCGCGGGCGATGAAAGGATCGGGCGCGGTGCCCACCACTTCTATGCGCGGATCCGACTCCAGTATCTCCTTGAGGGCTTTTCGGGCAATGGCGGAGTCGTCCACCACCAAGACTGTGATTTTTGCCATACGTCCTTTGCTAGTACAATATTTCCTGCGGATCGCAGATATCCGGCGCGTTGAGGATAATCACCGCTCCCTGCTCCATCTGCCCCACCCCCACCAGGAATTCCGAGGAGATCTTTCCGGTGAAATCGGAAGGGGGGGTGATCTTCCCATGTTCAAACACCCGAATTCCCGTCACCTCGTCCACAGCCAGCCCTGTCAGGACTTTCTGGATTTCCACCACGATAATGCTTTTCTCCCGGTCCACATCGGCGGAGGAGGCTTCCTTGAATTTCAGTTTCTTTTTCAGGTCGAACACCGGGATCACCTGGTCCCGCAGGTTCATGACGCCATCCACATACCACTTGGTGTTGGGCACCCGGGTGACCCTTTCATAGGTGATGATCTCCTTGACCTTCATTATGTCGAATCCGTAGATTTCGTCGCCGATCTGGAAGGTGAGCACGGTCACCGGCCCATGGCCATTTCCTTTTTCCGGTCTTCGGACCTCCGCCTGGGCCTGGCGAACCTGGCCGCTGAGGGCCTGGGAGCGGGCCGGGGCGCCCACCGGGGCGGCCATGTCATGATGCTCTTCTTCCTCCTCATCGTCAGCGCCATGATCATCCTCAGCATAAGCCGGGCTCTGGTCTATATAGGCCTGGTCGTCCTGGGGCTCCTCCCCCCCCTCTTCGCTGCGCATGGACAACATCAGGGCCTTCAGACGGTCCAGATGTTTGAAGATCTGCTCGATTTCCGGGGCGGTGACGATCTTGCGCTCCCGGATTCCCTCCAGAAACGCCTCGAATTCCTGGCCATAGGCGTAGATGTCGCCCAGGCCCATTATGCCGGCGTTTCCCTTGATGCTGTGGACCCGGCGGAAGACATCGCCGATGATTTCCGTGTCATCGGGGGAGTGCTCCAGGCTTAATGTGCCCTCCTCGATCTGGTCCAGATGTCCCTGGGTGTCGATGAAGAACTCATTCATAAGGTTGTCATCGGCCATGGCGCATATCCTTTCAATCCACCTGGGCCGTCAGCCCGGAAGATTTTATAAGCCCTTCCACATTCACCACCAATCCCACGTTGCCGTCTCCCAGGATGGCGCCCCCCAGGATTTCGGGGATTCCCCGGAACAACCCCCCCAGATCCTTGAGCACCACCTGGGTCTCCTCGATAATCTCATCCACCAGGACGCAGCAGTGGGCGTCGTCTTTTTCGATTACCATCACCACGCCATCCCATGGGTTCCTGAATCTGGGCTCGGCGCCGAATTCCTCATACAGCCTGATCAGCGGATATAACTGCTCCCGGATCCGGATCAGCTCCCCTTCCCCTTTGACGGAGATAACCTGCTCCTTGTCGGGATTGATCGATTCGCGGACCCACTCCATGGGGATTATGTAGTTCTCTGTGCCCAGGGCCACCACCAGACCGGATATGGTGATCAGGGTGCTGGAGAGCGGCAGGGATATCACGATCTCCGTTCCAACGCCGGGGGAGGAGATGATGTCCACCTTTCCCTTGTTTTCGTTGATCATGGTCATCACCACATCCATTCCCACTCCCCGGCCGGAGATGTCTGTGACGTTTTTGGCGGTGGAAAAACCAGGCAGGAACACCATGCGATAGGCGTCCTTGTCGCTGATGGTGGCGGCGTTTTCCGGGCTGATCAGCCCCTTTTCCACGGCCTTGGCTTTGATCTGCCCCACGTTCATCCCGCGGCCATCGTCTATGATGCGGATGATAAAGTCCCCCGCGCCTTCCGTGGCGATCACTTTCACAGAGCCGGTCTCCGCCTTGCCCATGGCCAGCCTTTCGGAAGGGGACTCGATACCGTGATCCACCGAGTTTCGGATCAGGTGGTTCAGCGGGCTTTCCAGCTGTTCAAAAAGGCTTTTATCCACCAGCAGCTTTTCGCCGGTCAAATATATATCCGCTTTTTTCTTCATTCCCACGGCCAGGTCGCGCACCATCCGTGGAAGTTTCTGGAATATCCCTTTGAGCGGGATTTTCCGCACTTCCGCCAGTTCCTTCTGCAGGTTGAAAATCAGCTCGGAAAAGTCCAGGTTGGCGTTCTTGAATTCCATGATGGACTTTTCCAGATCCTGCCCCGCCTCCAGCTTTTTTTGCAGGTAGTTGAACACTTCGGCGTTTATGATAAGCTCCCCCACCACATCCATGAAGCCGTCGATCTTTTCTTCCTCGATCCTCATGGTCTTGCGCAGCTGGGCCTGGACGGTGGAGGTTTTTTCCCGGGAGGCCTGGTTGATTTCCTCTTTTATCTTCTTCTGCTTGCCACCCACCTTTTCTATGGTCTCCCGGTCGACTTTTCCCTCTTCCACCAGGATATCGCCCAGCTTTTTCTGTTTGGACAGGGCGCCGACCACATCCGCGCTGGACACCACCCCCTCGGAAACCAGCATCTCCCCCAGTTGTGGGGCGCGGCTATCGACGCCTCCCTGGCCCAGCACCATCTCCCGCAGTCGCTCCACCAGGGTCACAAGCTCCGAAACCGAGGAATGGTCCAGCAATCCTGATTCAGCCAGCTGGGGGATGACAAGGTCTATCTCGCCGAACACCTGGGTCGGCATCTGTCTTTTTTCCACCGTCGGCTTTTGGCTCAGGATCTTCTCCACGGCGAAAAGCAGCTCTTCCTCGCTCTTTTCCATTTCGTTGGAAAAATTTCCCGCAGCCAGCCGATTGAGCATTTTCTCCAGCTGGTCCTTCCCCTCGAGCATTATGTTGATAATCTCAAGGTCAGCTTCCCTGGCGCCTTTGCGCAGGTCGTCCAGCAGGTTTTCCAGCTTATGGGAGAAGGTCCTTATATGGTTCAGGTTGAAAAACGACGAGGAGCCCTTGATGCTGTGCATCGTCCGGAAGATGGCGTTGAGCACACCCGTGTCGTGGGGGTTCTTCTCCAGGGCGATAAACTGCGGATCCAGCCCGTCTAGCTCCTCCAGGGTTTCCTTTATGAACTCTACGAGTATTTCCCTGTCGATTTCAAAATCCTGGGTCATTTATTCTTTCCGTTTGACCATGGTTTTAATCAGTCGCTCCCACTTGTTGAGTTTCTCGATGGCTTCATCCACCGCCTTTTTCACCGACTCCAGGTCATCAAGGGGTTTGAGAAAGCATTCGTTGGCCCCGTCGCGAAGGCACATCAGCACGTTTTCTATGGTCACAACGCCGGTCATCATGATCACCTGGATCATGCCGTTGTATCGCTTGATCTCCAGCAGAAGCTCGGTCCCGCTCATTCCCGGCATCATGATGTCGGAGATGACTACCATGTAGTTGTCTTTATATATCATCTCCAGGGCTTCCTCGGGATGGTTGGAGGCGACCACGTCATATCCCATCAGGCTGAAGTAGCGGACCAGTGAATTGGTGATCCCCACCTCGTCGTCCACCACCAGTATCTTCGTTTCCATTTGATCCTACTATCTAAACTCTTTTGCGATCATTCCGGTTTCTGATAAATCGTCGGCTGGATATATCGGAATCGGTGGTCGATCCCGGTCAGGCTTTCCGAGTGGCCGATCATCAGCGCGCCGCCCTGCTCCAGGGCGTTATAAAACTTGTTCACCAGCGTCTCCTGGGTTTTCCGGTCGAAATATATCATCACGTTGCGGCAGAATATGAAGTCGAATTTTCTTTTGAAAGGGTACTGCGGGGTCATCAGGTTGAACCGGCGGAAGGAGACCAGTTCCCTGGCCGCCGGGTTTATGCTGTATCTCCTTCTCCCTCCCGCCTCGTCCCTGGAAAAATATTTGCTCACAAGCCTTTTGGGGGCGGACTTTAGGGTCTCGTCGGAATACTCCCCCTGTTGGGCGCGCTCCAGCATTTCCGTGGAGATATCGGTGGCCAGCACTTTCATATCCCAGCGCCCCACCAGCCCGGAGGACTCCAAAAGAGTGATGGCTATGGAATAGGGCTCCTCCCCGGAAGAGCAACCCGCGCTCCAGCCTCGCAGCTGTTTCATCACCGTCTTCTCCTGGCGCTTGATCACCGTGGGAATCACGGTCTTCTCCAGATATTCAAAATGCAACGGCTCCCGAAAAAAGCTTGTGACATTGGTGGAGACCGCGTCGAGCATGGCCACAAGCTCCCTGCCCGTGCGGTCGGCCTGCACATAATCGTAATACTCGCCAAAGGAGCCCAGCCCCTTGCTCCGGATCACCACACCCAGGCGCGTCCGCAGAAGCTCCCGTTTGCTATCCCGCAGGCTGATGCCGCTCTTTTCGAAAATCAAATCCCGGAAAGCCTTGAACTCCGCATCGCTGACATTCAGGGGCGTGTAGCGCCAGGGCTTGGAAAATCCCCCGCTGTCAGCCACGGCCGCACTTTCCGCCCGCGCAAAAGCCATCGTCATCGGGGATTCTCATCGGTCTCGATTCCCTCCAGCATGGCGATGTTCATCATCTCCTTTTGCGATAGCACTTTGGCGATATCCAGTAGGATCTTAACCTTGTTGTGCAGCTTGCCCATCCCGAGAATGAACTCGGTGGATATATTGTTGCCAAAAGCCGGAGGAGGCTCTATATTGCTGGCCGGCACATCCACCACTTCAGAGACCGTGTCCACCAGTATGCCCATCAGCATCTCCACAATATCCACGACGATGATGCAGGTTTCCTCCGTGGCCACGGCTTCCTCCATGCCAAACTTGAGCCGGAGGTCGATCACAGGGATCACCTTTCCGCGCAGGTTGATCACCCCCTTGATGAATTCGGGGGTTTGCGGAACGGAGGTAATCTCCATAAGGCCGATGATCTCCCTGACCTTGAGAATCTCAAGCCCATATTCCTCATCCCCCAGGGTGAAGGTAAGGTATTTACCCTCGATCCTGTTGGCGTTGAATTTAGATCCCGCCTCTTCCTTGGCCTGGCTAGTCATCACACTCGCTCCTAAGGTTGTAAAAATATGGCAATACTATTCCTATTTCTTGCGTTGCTTGATTATGGAGGCGCTCATGTTTCTCTTCCATCGGTCCAGCCTCTCTTCGGAAAGCTTCACCAGGTGGAGGATCTCCTTTAGATCCTCGAATGGTTTGAGGATATAGTCCGACGCCCCGAACTCCAAAGACTTCATCGTCTTGTCAAAGGTGGAGTAGGCGGTGATCATGATCACCTGGATGGAGAAATCCAGGGCCTTGATCCCTTTCAGGGTCTCCAGCCCGTCTATCCCTGGCATGTTGATATCCAGCAAGATGATATTGAATTTGGTCTGTCGCAGCATTTCCAGGGCCTTGATACCGCTTTCCGCCACATCCACGGTGTAACCCTCCAGCGAAAGGTACGCCCCCAGGGATGTGCGGATCCCTTCCTCGTCATCCACGATCAAAATATTGGCGCTCATTGTTCTCCCTATCCAGTTTACTTCCTAAAATCCTTGCTCACTGTTTTACTTATACTCCACCACGCTTCCCACGTCTAGAATAAGGCCAACCCGCCCATCGCCGAGGATGGTGCCCCCCGATATGCCGGGCAGACCCTTGAAGCGCTTGTCCAGGCTTTTTATCACCACCTGTTGCTGCCCAAGAAGGTCGTCCACCATGAAGCCGAACTCCATCTCGTCGCTCTCCACAATGATCACCAGCCCCTCCCAGGGGTTGACGGCGACCCCGTCGTTTACGCCAAGGAACGAGCGCAGCCGGACCAGGGGCAGAAGCTTGCCCCGGACATCCACCATCTCTCCCTGGTTCTTGTAGGTGGATATCTCCTCGCGCCTGGGGCGGATCGATTCGCGGATGGAGATGGTGGGGATGACGAACCGGTCGCCGCCGATCTGCACTATCATCCCGTCCACTATGGCCATGGTCAAGGGGAGGCGCACGGTGAATTCCGACCCCTCCCCTTGCTTGCTCGATATTTCCAGCCTGCCTCCCAGGGCGTCTATGTTGGAGCGGACCACGTCCATCCCCACTCCCCTGCCGGATATGTCCGTGGCGAAATCGTGGGTGGAAAAGCCCGGCATCATCAGAAGGTTGTGGGCCTCCTGGTCCGTAAGCTCTGTGTCCTCGTCCACCAGCCCCTTCTCCAGCGCCTTTTTCAAAATCTTGTTCTTGTCCACGCCGCGGCCATCGTCGATAACCTCGATGTAGACGTTGCCTCCCCGGTGATAGGCGTTGAGCCATATGTTGCCCACCGTCGGTTTGCTCCGGGCGGCCCGCTCCTCCGCTCCCTCGATTCCGTGATCCATGGCGTTGCGCAGCAGGTGGACCAGCGGATCGTTGAGCTCTTCGATGATTGTCTTGTCGATTTCCGTCTCTTCCCCGCTGACATGAAACGACACCGGCTTTTTCATCTTCTTGGACAGATCCCGCACCAACCGGCTCATCTTCTGGAATGTCTGTTTCAACGGGACCATGCGGAGGGTCATCACCTGGTCCTGGATATTCTTGGTGATCTTTCCCAGCGACTGGATATTCTTGAACAGCCCCGCCCGCTCCGCCATGATGAACTCGGCCTCCTGGCTTACTATGGATTGGGATATGACCAGCTCCCCCACCATCTCCAGCAGTGAATCGAGCTTTTCCGTATCGATCTTCAGGGAGGCGGACTTCATTTTCTTCTTCCGGTCCACCTGGTCCACCAGGGCCTGCTCCAGAGACGGCTGGTCCACCACTCCCATTTCCATCAGGATCTCTCCCAACGGCCTCTTCTCCCTTTGCGCCTGCAGCGCCAGCTCCACATCCTCCTTGGTCACCTTCCCCTCATCGAGAAGGATCTGTCCAAGATAGGTCTGTTCTTCGTCGGCTTCTTCGGCGATCTCGGCCACCTCGGCCAATTCCTCTTCCACCACCGGGGCCACGGCTGCCGCTTTCGTCACTTTGGGCGCAGCCTTCACAGGCGGCGATTCACCTTCCGGGGCCCTGGCCTCTCGCAGGGCGGAGGCCAGTCGGTTCGGGTCGTATCGGGGAATTTCCAGGAAGGCGCCGGGCATGTTCATCTTCGCCTTTTCGCAACTATCCGACAATCCATCGTTGACCACTTTAATCAGGTCTATGGCTTTCAAGAGCAGATCCACCGAGGTCGGGTTGCTCACCATCTCCTTTTTACGGAACTTATCCAGCATGGTCTCCGCCTCGTGGCAGAGGATGTTGACCGTATTCACTCCCAGAAAGCCCGCCGCCCCCTTGATGCTGTGGAAGGCCCGGAACAGGTCGTTGATAAGATCCATATCCTCCGGGGCGGTCTCCAGCTCCAGCAGGTCGGTTTCTATATGCGCCGCCGCGTCCGTCACTTCAGAAACAAATTCCGAATAGATCAGCAGGTCCTCGCTGGTGGCCATCTGCACAGATTCGTAACCCAGGAATTTGGTCTGCTCAATTTCATCCTTTGCGGGGGGCAACACTTCAGCGCCAGATATCGCCTCTTCTTTCCCGCCTGCCGGGGCCACGGGGAAGGTTGTCCGAAGCGGCTCCACCTCGAATGACTCTTTAAGGGCGGAGATCAGAGTCTTCGCCTGCTCCGCCAGGCTATCCACCACGGAAGGGTTTTCCAGATAGGCGGAAAGGATCATGATGCCATTGACGGTCAGATCCAGGGCTTTCTTGTTGTCGGTGATCCCTTCGAGCAGGATTTTCTCGTACAAGGCGGCCAGCACGTCTGCCACCACCACCATATTGTGCGGCGCCTCCCGCTGGGATAGCTCCACCTGGATTCCCTCCAAAGCCAGCATCACGTCGGAAACCGCTTTTTTGTCATCCATCTGCGATTCCATCAAGGTGACTTCGTTGGCGATGGCGCTGAGCTTTTCGAAAAGCGGATCGGCGGGAGGTTCGTCGATATCTTCGGCTGGCTCCTGGGGTTGCTGGTCATCCAACCCGGCGAACATCTCGTCATCTTCCGCCATGCCGGTCTCCTCCCATTCCGCCACTGCGGCTTTCTCTTTGGCGAAAGCCTCCACGGGTTCCGGAACCTGCGGCTCCTGAGGCTCTGGCGCCTGAGCTTCCGGCTCCTGAACCTCCGGCTCTGGAGCCTCAGGCTCCGGAGCCTCCGGCTCCGACTTGCTGGCGAATAGCGCCATGATCTCTTCGGCTTCCCGCTGCTCCTGGGTCAGGTCGTCACGCTGGGCCGGGGCAGGCTCCTCTTCGGCGGATACTTCCACCAGCTCGCCCTCTTCCTCGCCTTCTTCCTCCATGGCGCCCGTCTCTTCCGCGGAGAAAACCTCTTCCGGCTCCTGGGCAACAGGTTCCTGAACCTCCGGCTCTAAAGCCTCCGGCTCTGGAGCCACCGGCTCCAATTCTTCCTGCTCAGGTTTTTTGATATATTCGGCCAGGATCTCTTCGGCGTCCTGCTGACCCACCGACTCTACTTCCAGTTCCTCGGATTCTTCCCTGGAGTCGCGCGCGCTCTGGAGCAAGGCTTCCACATCATCTTGCGCGGCATGGCTGGGCGCTGCGGGGGTGGGGGGATGGGATATCTGGTTGAAAGCCGAATCTATGACCGCGTCGGCGTCCTTCTGCCGTTCCAGCTCCGGTGTCCAGTCGGCCGGCTTTTTTGGCTCGTGGGAGGACTCTCTGGCGTGTTCCAGGGCGGCCTCGGCTTCCATCTGCCTTCGCCCATCCGGCCCCAGGAGCATGCCAGGGGCTTCAGACTTTTTATGGGCCTCTCGCAAAGCCGCTTCCGCGTCCGCCTGGATTTCCGGGGAAGGCTGGGCCATTTGCCTCGGTTTTTGGCTCCTTGCCTTTGCTTCGTCCAGGATATCCTCCGTGGACTTCTGGCGTTTTTCAAAAACGTCGTGGGTCGATTTTCCTTCCAGGATTGCCCGGATCTGTTCTATACCTTCTTCCGCCTCGTCCTTGGCCGATTCCTCATCCTCCCTGGCCTTTTCCCTGACCTCTTCTTCCGCTTCCTCGCGCTTTTTCTTTTGCTCGTCCTGTTCGCCACGCTCCAGCAAATTCATGATGTCGTTAAATCGACCGGTCTGGCTTATGGGAGGTGGCTGGTCCAAAGGTTTTTTCCCGGCGGGTTCTGATGGCGTTTCCGGCGCGGCGGCGGGCTCTTTTTCCTCTTTGTCTTTATCCGGCATTTCCCCCGTTTCCCCCTTGTTTGCAGAGTTGAGAGCTTCAGAGAAAATGGCCTCCGCCTCGGTCTGTTTATCCCAGCGTTTGGCCTTGGGCACTGTGGTTCCGCCCAGCCCCAGCAGAGAAAGAACCTCGTCGGCGGCGGATATGATCTGTTCCTCCGGTGTGTCGGTGGTTCCCAGCTTATCCACGTCATCTTTGGAGAACACCATATCCGCAATAGCCGGGGAGAGGATTTTGAATCCGGC
>Ga0224501_10002754_pt1 | contig 13836 bp, 8 predicted proteins | sample SF_Oct11_sed_USG_4_FD_169105 | JGI IMG/M metagenome (GOLD analysis project Ga0224501, IMG submission 169105) | Sediment microbial communities from San Francisco Bay, California, United States - SF_Oct11_sed_USGS_8_1 | ecosystem: Environmental > Aquatic > Marine > Sediment | place: USA...
GGCTATTTTTATCGTGATCTGGCGAAGCGTGAAGGACTGCATTCGCTGCTATCGGTTCCCATGTTGATGAAAGACAACGTGATTGGTGTGATTAACGTCTATACCTCGACCCATCATCTATTTTCGGAGGAAGAAACCAAAACCCTTCAAGCGATTGCGAATCAATCGGCTGTGGCCATCGAACATACCCGACTAATGGAGAAATCCTTCGAAATGCAAGAAGCCCTCGAAGTTCGAAAACAAGTGGAGCGGGCCAAAGGATTTCTGATGGCATCCAAAGGACTTTCGGAGCCAGAGGCGTTTCGTTTGATGCAGCGACAGAGTATGAATTTGCGTAAGTCGATGCGAGAAATTGCCGATGCGATCATTCTCGCTGAAGAACTTCAGCAAATGACTCAATCGTAGTGTGTCGGGAGAGGGCGGGTGTCATCCGGCAAGGTCGTGGGTTGATTGAAGAGTGGTCTAGGCACTTGTATAATAACTGAAATGGGTGACAACGACGTTGCCTACTTACATTTCTTGAATGAATAGGACAATGGCGTCCTCGGTTCCTTTTGGGACAGAGGACGTTTTTTTATGATGAACCTACGATTGGCCATGGTACAGATGAATGCGGTGGTTGGCGATCTTGAGGGGAATACTAAAGAGATTTGTCGATGGATTCGAGAAGCCAAGAAAGCCAAAGCCGATGTCGTGGTGTTCCCGGAATTAGCGGTGTCAGGCTATCCGCCAGAAGATCTTCTTCTCATGTCGCAGTTTCTTCGCGATGTGCATCGCATGCAGACTCAGATCGCAAAGGCCTCAAGCGGTCTCATGGTCGTGGTGGGCAGCGTGGACAGGCCACGGGATGTAAAGTTAAAAACCCATCCACCATCTAATGGCTATGATCCTTCCGATAGACAGAAACCGTTGAATGTTGCATGGGTCTTTGCCAAGGGTCGGTTGGTTCTGAGTTATGCAAAACACAAGCTTCCTAATTATGGGGTGTTTGATGAACAGCGGTATTTTCAGGAGGGAAGCGCTAATCCAATTGTGTGCCTTGGATCCGCCAGAATTGGCATCAATATTTGCGAAGATATTTGGTTTGCCAATGGACCGGTCTGCAGTCAAGTAAAATATGGCGGAGCACATCTCATCGTCAATATTAACGCCTCACCCTATCACGTCGGGAAAACGCGAGAGCGGCGACGAATGTTGGTTGAACGCGCAAGGGAACATGGGGTGTGGGTGAGCTATACGAATATGGTTGGTGGGCAGGATGAATTGGTTTTTGATGGCAATAGCCTGGTGATCGATCCTAGAGGGACCCTCGTGGCGCAAGCTAAGGCATTTGAAGAAGATCTTCTTCTCACCGATCTTTCGCTTTCTCGCGCAACGAATCATCGATCCAAGCGGGTGTCAACGGTATCCCCATCACAAAAGCGAGTCGGCATTTCTTTTATTCCTATTCCGTGGCAACCTTCGCCCTCACAGACGGTATCCCCATCTGTGAAAAGAGGTCGATCATCCATGACGGAAGGGGAGGAAGTGTATCGGGCGTTAGTGCTAGGGGTTAGGGATTATGTTCGGAAAAACGGTTTTTCAAAAGTTGTGGTGGGGATTAGCGGAGGGATTGATTCTGCGTTGACTGCGCTGATTGCCCGAGATGCGCTGGGTGCCTCTCAGGTGGTGGGTGTCATGATGCCTTCCCCTTATACCTCTTCCGCGAGTAAGCAGGATTCTAGGGCCTTGGCTAAGAATTTGGGAATGGATTTGCTGAATCTTCCCATCTCTGGTCTTTTCAAAACATTCCTCCGAGAATTGCGACCACTATTTAAAGGGTGTCCTGTTGATACGACCGAGGAAAATTTACAGGCGAGAATTCGAGGGATGCTCTTAATGGCCCTGTCCAATAAATTTGGTTATTTGGTTTTAACCACTGGGAATAAAAGTGAGATGAGTGTGGGGTACGCCACGTTGTATGGTGATATGGCTGGTGGGTTTGCCGTCATCAAGGACGTTCCCAAAACCCGGGTGTATCAAATCGCGAGATGGCGAAGCGACTATCAAGGGCCAGATTTTGACCCGGTCAGTATTCCCGAGAGAATCCATTCACGGGCCCCCTCGGCTGAACTCAAAGCCAATCAGACCGATCAAGATTCCTTGCCTCCCTACACAGAACTAGACGCGATTTTGCAAGCCTATGTCGAACATAATCAGTCAAGAAAAGCAATTGCGAAATCCGGGTATCCTGTACATATTGTCCAAAAGGTGCTGCAATTAGTTGATCAAAGTGAATACAAACGGCGTCAAGCCCCTATCGGAATAAAAATTACGGCTCGAGCATTAGGCAAAGATCGACGAATGCCCATTACGAATCGGTATCTCCCAAAGCGGTGAATAGGTTATGCACAATGTTCGTATGGCAGTGAAACCAATCGCTCTATGACCACAGGTAATCCAATCTCCCCGACGGCATCAACGGCGTTGAGTTCACAAAGCCTTCAGGAGCAACGTGAGTTCTTACGTCACCGGCTACTCGATGGGGCCACGGGCGGCGAAGTCGTGCAGGCTTTCTCTGATTTTATGGATGGTCTGCTCATGGCCAGATTTCGTGAAGTGATTCAACAGGGCAATGCCGAAACTCGTGCAAGTTGGCAGCAATGTTGTTTAGTGGCCATGGGAGGATACGGTCGTCGGGAATTAGCCCCCTATTCGGATATTGATGTCATGGTTCTCACCCGAGGCAACCAAGCCGAGCTCGCACAGGCCATTTCCCAGGGTGTGTTTCATCGCTTATGGGATTTAGGCTTTCAGGTTGGCCACAGTGTTCGGACGATTGCGGAATGTCTTGAGATTGGAGAAACCGATCTTCCAGCTTGTACTTCTCTGATGGAGTCTAGGTTTTTGGGGGGCAATGCCGCGGTGTTTCAGGAATTTCAGAGAAAATTTGATCGACGAATTCTCAAGCGACGAGCCAAACAATTTGTGCTGGATAAAATTGAAGAGCGGCAGCGGGAATATGCCAAATTTGGAGGAACGATTTTTTTACTTGAACCGAATATTAAAAAAGGTAAAGGCGGCTTGCGGGATGTCCATTTGATTCAGTGGGTCGGTCAAGCTCGATTTGGAGCGGGGACGATCCAAGAACTTTCCAATCAAGGAATCTTGGCACTGCAAGACTATCAGGTCTTGCAAGAGGCGCAAGAATTTCTGTGGCGGCTCCGAGGGTTTCTTCACTTCGAGGCGAAAAGAGCGCAGGATATTTTAACGTTTGATGATCAGGTGCGGCTTGCGGAGATCTATGAATTGTCCGACCTCCCCAATTTGCTCGCTGTTGAACAATTTATGCAGCAATATTTTCGGCATACGACGGGATTGCATGACCGATGCCTACGATTTCTCGAACAGGCTGAGGAGCAATCTTGGGTGGATCGAATTCGTCAGTGGTGGCCTACGTCGTTGCTTGAGGGGACCTTCCTGATTGAAGGTTCCCGGCTCACCATTCCACCGGAAAAATTACTGGGTGTGTTAGAAAGTCCAGTTTTACTACTGAGAATATTCGAACTCTCCCATGAACGAGCGTTAACCATTGATTCACAGGTGTTGAATGAATTGTCGCAACATTTGGCGACCGTCCCTAATGAACTTTTTCATACGGAGGAAGTCAGTCTGCTCTTCCGGGGAATATTGCGTCGACCTGGGCGAATCGGACAGACACTAGAGGCAATGCATCAAGCCGGGCTCTTGGAAAAACTCGTTCCAGCCTTTGCGCGAGTTCGTGGGCTCATGCAATTCAATCAATATCATAAGTATACCGTGGATGAGCATAGCCTGTTAGCCGTCAAAGAAGCGGAACGGTTACAGGACAATCAAGGAATTACGGGTGAGGTGTATCGCAAGATTGAAGATAAGGATATTTTGCATCTGGCGCTCTTGCTTCATGACTTAGGGAAGGGTCGCCCCGGTGACCATTGTAAGATCGGACAAGAATTGGCTCATCTCACAGCAGATCGATTGGGGTTGTCTCATCAAGAACGAGAAGTCCTGGCCTTTCTCGTGTTTCATCACTTAGTGATGTCACATACCGCATTTCGACGTGATCTCAACGATCAAAAAATCATTCTAACATTTGGTCGTAAAATGAAAACTGTTGGAATCCTCCAAAAAATGTTTATTCTGACTGTGGCGGATATTTCAGCTGTTGGTCCTGAGGTCATGACGAAATGGAAAGAATCACTGTTGGGCGAACTGTATTCTCGAACATATGAGGCTCTGGCAGAGGGACAATCGTCTAACGCAAAGGGAAGCGAACAGGGCATTCTCAAGCCGGCGGCTCGAAAATCTCTCTTAGGCGAAATGGCTAAGAAGGTCGGAGAGGATTTCCAACCTGATGCCGATTGGACGTCATGGGTTGATCGGCAGTTGTCGCAGCTTCCCGATTGGTATCTGACTTCTACTCCCATCGAAGAAATGGCGGCGCACCTTCTTGCCATGAGAAATGTCTCTTCAATGCCGACCCATGTAGAAGGACGGTTCAATCAGGAATTGGGCGTGTCGGAATATGTCCTGATTACGCAAACTCAGGCCAAGCCCGGCCTCTTTATGCAGGTGACCGGAGTGCTGGCGGCTTTTGGGTTGGAAGTTCTGAATGCCCAGATCATGACAGTTGGTGACGGCATCGTGTTGGATATTTTCTCCGTTAATGATACGGATTGCGAGGGGTCGCCATCGGAATTTCGATTCCAGGAGGTCGCTCAAGAAATCCAATCAGTCGTACAAGAAGAATATTCGGTGGAACAGGTATTCGAACGCCGCCGTCGCTTGACGTTTGGTCGTCAATTTCCATCCGGCCGCCGGCCAACGGAAGTCCTCATTGATAATGAAGTGTCCGATTCCTTCACGGTCATTGATGTGTTTGCAGATGATAAATCAGGTCTGTTGTTCCTGTTAGGAAAAACCCTCGTTCAATTAGACTTGTCCATCCATATGGCGAGAATCGGGACCCGATTGGATCAGGTGGTTGACGTGTTTTATGTCACCACTTCTTCTGGGGAAAAAATTCAAGATGCCGCCCATTGCAAAGACATTCAACTCACCATTCAGAAATCGGTTGATGCGTTTTTGAATGAGGGCTCATGATGATGGACAAAATCCAACTGATGAATTCACGTGAATAACACGGAATCGTCTCACAGAGGATGGGGTCCGGTTCTTTCTCCGGGGGTATCCCCTGAGCTAAAAGGATCATTCCCGCCTGCCTTACTCTTTCGGCTATATCTTTATTAAGACTTCTGCCTCCGCATACCAGAATATGTAGCAGCGTTGCCCCTGTAAAGGCGGCCACTCGTCCGTTCATCCGTTCCCACAAGTTGCCGACAACGTGTTGATAGGTATGCAGGGCGTTCTGAATGGCCTTTTGCCATGAGGTGTCTGTTGAAGAAACGAGTATCCAGTAGACGTAATGCCCTAGAAATGAACCAAGGTCGTAGGCAGGATCTCCAACACTTGAACTTATTTCAAAGTCAATGACTCCAATGTGCTTTTTCCCAATGAGAATATTCTTGGGTTGGAAATCTAGATTCATGAATATGGTTTCCGAGGCCTTCTCACTGGCAAGCATCAGAGTTCTCAGATGGTTTCTCACATCTTGTGGGAATTCATTTGATGTGAGCTCAACAGTTTTTTGATCCAGCATTTTCTTCCAATGTTGATGATCGGCCACCGCATCACCCCATAGTGGTGGGACCGAGTGAGATATCATATGGCATTCCGCAAGAAACTGGGCGGCCCTAGCTGCGATGGTCGGATTGAAGATCCCGTTTTGAAGTTGATCTAATAAAGACGTTCCTTGTTGACCGACTTCCGACAAAGCAAGGGTCCACGTTTTCTTTTCGAAATAGACCACCTCAGGAATTTCAACATCGCCAGACAAATGAGCCCGTAACCATTTGAGAGCTTTCCTTTCCACAGAAAGCCGTTGGCGCGGTTTGAGCATGTGCACGTTCCCTAACTCTTCAGTGCCGAGGGCATCCCCAGCATATTTGATAAAAAAGGCAGGACTGTTTTTGAGGCGAACACGGAAGACGGGATCAATCGTATTCTGTCCCGCACGACGGAGATCTTCGATTTCTCCAAGCCCAGTTCTAATGATAAAGGCACGAACCTTTTCTTGAATCACCTCACCTATTTCCCGTTTTCCGCATAAGCAGACCTTCCAGACTTCTTGAGCCTCGTTATCCGTTAGGTGAGAGGGGAGTGCAGCCATAAATTCCTGCCGTCCTGAATCGCCCTGAATGAGAGCCGCGCGTAACGATGTTGAACGAATGGCTAGGGAACCCGTAGGTGCTTGTATCAGGCTAGCCTGTATTCCGGATTGGGTAGACAGATTGTTGAGATTTCGAAAGCGATCATCGCCTTGGCTGATATCGGACTCCCCAAGACAAAACCATAACCGATCTCCAATCTCAGCATGGTCAAAGTATTCAAATGCCTGACCGACTGCGGTGTGTGAGGCCACTTCAACACGAACGTTCTCAATGCCTCTTAGGTAAATTGACCAAATACGTTGAGCAATGGTGGCGTCCAGGGCTAAGGTCGTTCCCGGGATGGTACGGCAACGATTTGAGATAATGATGACGACTTGGTCAATGTCAGGGAGGGTGAGAAGATGTTGGACAGCGAGAAAATGCGCGGCGTGGGGTGGTCGAAAAGCGCCGGGGTAGAGCGCAATTCGACGGCCGCGTGGTTCTCTAGGAAAATGGGGAAACCCTAACATGACTCATATGGAAACACGGTGAAGTGATGACATGAAAAACGAAAAAAGTAAAAGTCCCCGATCGGATAGGAAAAGCATACCTACGCGTAGGATTGATCTTGAAGCCGTCATTCAACTTAAAATGAAAACTGGAGATCAAGGCGCCCTTCGAATGCTGGATCATTTTCTTCCCGATCAAAAGCCTTACCTGGGATGAAGTAACCAGTTCGCAAACGAAATCGCATATTTTGTATGGCCAAAAATCCAACAATCACATCAAATTCCTTGCCGAGGTCCTTGTTGATCCCGGTTGGATCGGCTCTGATATCAAGATCACGAAGGTCTTCTGAATGCCTATTTTGCCGGTAGTAATGATAGACAAAATCCACGGATGTCCTTGGAAAAGGACGAAATCCAAAGCCGGCCGTATATATATGCAAATTGCTCAGTTCTGGATCTAAGAGCACTCCATAGTAATCAAAATTGACGACACCCCCGAATTTTCCCGTGTTACTTTGAAACCCGGTCTGACGGAAATTGGTATCAGATCCATTGCTGGGGTTGGTGTCCCCTGATCCATAGGCAAAGCCAAAGGTGAGGTAGGGTTCAAACAACAGTTTCCTAGCAATATATGTGGTGCCGACATCAATGGCATGTCCTCTTATGCTTTGATTTCGTTGGGTACCCCTGACCAGAGAGAAATCAATCCAATAATTTAAGCGGGGTTTGAAAAGAGCTTTCCAAAGTTCAGAACCTGAGACATCAAACTTGAGTTTTGGCCGTCCATACGAACGAAGCCCGAACCATATGGGATTATCATCGAGGGGGGAACTATCCCTTCTCAGGAGAACGTAACTTCCGAGAAAGGTTTTTTGTTTGACGGAGCCCAGGCCATAAGTCGATTCAAAGAGAAGGTCCAATTGCTGGTGATGTTGAAAGATATTATCAAAGTATCGGTACCGATTCTCTTGATCCAGGATCGGAGTGGAAATTGAACCGGAGAAATGCCAAGGAGCAGGGTCATAAAAGAAGCGAAACCCATCCAATTCATCATTAAGATACCATCGACGGGGTTCGAAAAACTGTTGCCGCCCTAATCGAATGGCCGATGGGTGAGAAAGCGGTAGGGGAGCTTGAAGGAAAAATTCCTTGATTTGCACATCCAATTGATTCAGGGGTTTGACATGTTCCTGAAATGTGAGCTCATCTTGAATACCCAACTCCGTAAAAAGGTAAAAGCCTTTGGGAAACGTCAAGATGAAGTTAAGGTTCAATTCCGGGGTCCATCGAAAGCGATCCTGTTCTCTGAGCTTGGTCAAGTTGAAATTGTTCTGCCCTGTAAAATCCATACTCAATGCGCCAGTAAAGGTCAGGAGCGTATTGCCAATGGTTGTTTGCATTTGTGAATCCGGACGAAGCCGTTCGTCGTCTCCCCGAAGGGCGATTGCTTTGGTCTCCTCTACGACCTCGGTCAATTCCTGGCCAGGATCGGTTTCTACCATCGGGAGTGTGGAATTGGTTGCTGCAGAACTGTTGGAAGCGGTAGCAACACACAACAAGGTCACGCTCATGATGATCGCGATGAAGGTATCTTTGCACATTGATGAATCAATCACGTTCTTATCCAACGGGTTGGATGTTCGCTGGTTCTTGTATATCACGCTGTTGTTGGTAGAGGTTGTAGTAAGACCCGTTCCGCTTAAGAAGATCCCGATGCGTACCCTGTTCGACGATACGCCCACTTTCGAGCACCAAGATTTGATCAAACTGATCCATGCGGAAAAACTGGTGAGCAATGAATAACGTCGTCTTACCTGTCTGAATTTGAGCAATGGCATCTCGAATGAGAGACGCCGATTCTGGATCCACAGCTGAAGTCGGTTCATCAAGAATCAGGATTGAGGGGCGTTTAATAAATGCTCTAGCCAGGCAAATACGCTGTCGTTGTCCGCCAGAGAGCGTGCTCCCTTTTTCTCCAATAATCGTGTCGTATTGGTTTGGGAGCGTCATGATAAAATCATGAGCATGAGCCTGCTGCGCCGCTTCCTGTACTTCATTCCGAGTGGCACCTGGCTTTCCATACGAAATATTTTCTTCGATACTGGCTCCAAACAAAACGGTATCTTGGAGGACGATGCCGATCTCGTGTCGCAAGGACTCGCGTTGGTAGTGCGTGATGTTGACCTTATCGATGCGCACCGACCCTTCTTGGGGGTCGTATAAACGCAACAGCAAGTTGAGGATGGTGGATTTCCCAGCCCCAGATTCCCCAATAAGGGCCACTCGTTGCCCGGGATCAATATGAAAAGAAACTTGGTCGAGTACGGTATGATTGTCTTGGTACCCAAATGACACATTTTCAAAGGTGAGCTCTCCATGTAAATCTTTTGCAATGAGTGCATTGGGAGATTCCTGTATTTCTGGCTCAATTTCTAATATCTCGGCGACTCGCTTCGCACTGACGGAGGCTTTGGCAAACCGTGCCGAGAGTTTCCCAAGATCGCGAATAGGTTTGAAAAAGCTGCGGACATACGCGACAAAAATAAGAAGATCTCCGGGGTACATATGTCCCTTCAACACTTGCCAGGCTCCAAAGAATACGGTCCCGGCCGTCCCAATGGCGCTCATCAAGGCCACAACCGTTGTGACGGCTGCCGTGGTTCTGGCCGTTTGAATGCTGGCTTCCAAGTTCTCAGAACTTTCACCTTCCAGCCGTTCTTGTTCATAGCCTTGACGGCCAAAGGCTTGGACTAATGAAATTGAAGAGAGCACCTCATTGATTCGGGAATTAATCTTTCCCTCCTGGCGGCGTTGGGTTCTCACGGATGTCAGGATTTTTTTATTAAGAAAAAAGAGAATACCCCCTAGTAACGGGAGGGTCACCAACACGATTAAGCTTAGCTGCCAACTCAAGCTAAACATAATGATGAACATGCCAAGAAACATGAGAACATGAGAAAAGGCCTTCAATGACCAATCGGTAAAGGCGTCTTTTAAGGTATTGGTATCGCCGGAAAATTTGGTCAAAATTTCCCCAGTAGGAACACGGTGGTGATAGGACAGGGAAAGGCGTTGGAGGTGGGCGAATAATTCCCGTCGAAGGACATAGACTAATTCATGTCCAATTTTTGTGGTCGTATAGATTTGGTAATACGATAAACTTCCTCCCAAAATTGCGAGGAGGGCAATGACGCCTGAGACAACAAGAATAGGCAGAAACGATCCGCTTTGGAAAAAGTTCGTGAGGAACCCTAGTGAAGGAGGCAATGGATGCGAAAGAAGGATATAGTCGATGACGATTTTTAAAGGCCATGGAGCGAGTAATTGGGTCACGGTCACACCGACGAGGCAGAGCGCGGCGAGACCGATCGTTCCTTTGACTCCTCGAAGATGTCCGAGAATAATAACTTTGAGTTTATGAGAAGGTGCCATAGCCAACATTAAGCACGTCCCACCGGTAAAAGGTGTTGCTCAGTGTGCATAAGGGTTTGGAATGTATAAAATGCAATATTTGGCCACCGGTTCAATTCACACAACAGTTGATCGAGAAATCCAAAAGATTCCGTATTCATCACCTTGTGGTGTAGGAGAATACCGATGACTGGCAACTCTTCAAATTGATCCAGAAGGAGCCTGACGATGTCCTCAGGATTTTTCATTTCGGCTCCACCTTTCCAGGTAAAGAGGTCAAGAGAGGTCGAGATTTCGGTAAAGGCAAAATCGGTGATGGGTTGTCTCCCTCGATCCTTTGAAAGAATATGGAACCCCAGTGCATCAAGGGCCTGAAAGGTATCGGACGTGCAACGATTCCATGGTGGAGTAAAGACAGGAAAAAATCTCATCGGGAAAATTGTTTCTAAAATGGTTTTTCCCCTGCTGATATCTTCCAGCTGTTCCTGGAAATTTCGACTGGGCCCAAACTCACATTTCCTTCCCTCCCGTTCATGGTTCCTATGAGACCAGCCATGTTGGTTGAGGCTCACCAAGTCTGGATTCACCCGATTGAAATCTTTGAGGACTCGAATGCCGCCCTCTGTTAAGGTGTTCGGAATAATTTGAAGGTTCATCGGGACAGTCCGAGAGAGGGTAATATCCAATAAATGTCGAAGAGACTCTTCATCCTCATCAATGTCATCATCTCGTAAAAATAGTGGGATGACGCTCCTGGTTAGGGATAGCCGTTCTAACCCGTTCTGAAGGGTGCGTAACCATGTCGGACTCAGGCTGTGGTCTGATGGGGCAGAAGCGTGTAACCGGGAGGAAAAAGGAGCGGGCTTGAACTCCTTGTGAAGAATGTCATGTACAGAGGCCGATGTGTTCTCAGCTCCTTGGATATTGAGAGAAAAATTTTCAGGATGGTGTGGCCTGTTGAGGACAACCTGGATTTTTTCCAGGAGATAATCCGGGTTTAATTTGTGAGGATCTAATCCCATGACGATTCCCCGTTCCTCAAGCTTTCTGGTTCGGATGCGTTGTTCTTCATTTCCTCTTCCCATAAAAGGAAGAACAAGAGCTCGAATACCAGAAGAGACGATGTTCATGCAGGTGTTGTAGCCAGCCATGCTGATTGAGAGATCGGCCTTTTGTAAATACGCGAGAAAGTGACTGGTGTAGCGTTGAAGAGTCACATGAGATGTTCCGTTCACGTGCGTCTGTAATTGTTGGAACTGAAACTCAGGCATATAGGGTCCGGCAAAAATGACCATTCGGTGAGAGAGAAAAGAGTTCATCCGCTCACTCGTCGTCAGAGCGCATTCCACGAACTCGTACCCCACTCGGCCCCCTCCAATGCTCACAATGATCAAAGGGGTTCCTTTCGGATCCTTGGGGAGGTGTTCAAGAGGTTCTGTTGAAGGACGGGCGAGGGGTTGTGAAACAAAACCCGTGTAGTGGAGGTCACAAGCAAGAGACGTTCTTTGTGAAAATGTTTCGTCCAAGGATTGAAATTTCGGATCGGAGTGAACGAGGAGGAGGTCGAAATATCGGTTGATCAGTCCCACTACCCACTCTTCATGCCTTGTTTGATCTGACTTGCTCACAAGGATATCCCTCAGACTACAGACGACTTTGGTTGTTCCTCCCATAAGCCGTATTCTTGCCAGAAGGGGAACTAATTCATACGCAAAGCGTTTTCTCCCAAAGGGAAAAAGTTCCACAATAAGAACGTCAGGCCGAATGCGATCGAATTCGTCAAGGATGAGATTCAGCCGTGTGCGTTGTATCTCTTCTAAGGGAATGGTGGCATCAACTCCCTGTAAGCCCTCAAACTCCGAATCAGATTGAAGGGGAGGAAGGTTGATGAGATGAACCCCAGGGGGAATTGGGACATCTGGTGTAAGCTCCCCACCATTGAGAAAATAGACTTCAAAATCACGCAATGCCCGCACAATTTCGAGACTGCGGACGACATGGCCCATTCCTAAAACATGTTGGCAATAAAACATGACTTTTTTCATGGCACCCTCATATTCCTGTTGCCAGTGAAAAGGTGGTTGAACAATGTATCTCTCTTAATGAACCTTCGCAGGCAAGGGTCAGAAAGTATTCCATTCTTTGAAGGTCTGGTGATGGGGGTTGAAGGAATTCCCGACAGGCTTTTCGCATGAAGTGAATTCTCATATGCCAATCCAATCTCTCCGGTGAAACCTCCCACGAAACATGGTTGGCATAGGCCCGACAAAACGCCATAGACATGTCCTGAATACAGTCTGGGGTGTAATCATAAAAATGCAATTGAGCCATAAAGTCCGCCACATCTTGGAGGGGATCCCCAAAGGCCAAGTCATCGAAATCAAACAGGGCAATTCTGTCTTCAGAAACAAGCAACTGTTCGGCATGGAAATCCCCATGTATGACAGTTTCCCGGATCGAAGGAAAACATGCCGCTCGTTCCTCTAAGGTTGCGAGACAGGTTTCGAGTGAATCCTGACGTTCTGGGCAATGTCGATAAATTTTCCCAAGCCGTTTTCGCGCCTCCTGCAGTTGATTGGGCACGCTCATCTTCCGAGGCATGCTCAAGGGGCTCATATGGAATCGGGCCAATCCTTTCCCCACGAGTGTCATCAGATTATGGAAGGTCGTTGGGTTGAGCACCTCTAAAAGGGAACGGCCTGGCACAGAAGGTTGCCAGATCGTGTTGATGGCGCTGTTCAATCCAAGGGGTTTGGGGACGAAAAACCCATCAGGGTGCTTGAGGGCTTGTTCGGCGAAGAATTGGGTTCGTTCGTAAATCCCCTCACATTGTCCATCTGGAAACGCCTTTGCGTAGATCGTAATGGGTCGTGAAGAGGAAGGGGTATGGACAAGGAGGTCGTACCGTAGGGTACAGCGTAATTCCGGTTTATAACGAACCACGTGAACGCCCAGGACGCTGAGAGTGTGTGATGAAAATGTATCGATGCCACTATCTTGCTGGAACGGCAGAAGGTCTTGAACGTGTTGTCGGTCCACAAGACTTGGTAGGTGCCATAATTGTGGATCATTGGGAAAAGCCCAGAGAATCAAGTCCCATTCAGGCAGATGAACGAGTGGTTCACCGAAAAGTGGCGGAGTGAGAACTCGGGCCGGAAGGCTGTCGAAAATTTTTTGGCTGCGACCGTCAAGGTATGCTTTGCCGTAAAGCTTCAATTGGCCTTGTTTTTGAGTGGATGGTTCAAAGACCTCCAGGATATACCCCACTCCAAGAGAGGCCTTCCGTTGAAATCCTTCTTTGAACGATTTTTTAAAGAGAAGGTGTTCAATTTCGCATGATGATATCAGCAGATTTCCATTTGAGAAATCTGGAAGACGTGATTGAAGCACCTCCTTCATCCTGTAGGGATCACGAATGAATTGAAACGGTTCCATCGTTACGGATTATTTCCCACCAAATAAAAAACATTTCTCAGGCACTGTCTTGAGGAATTGAGGGTTAACATGGACTGGCCTTTTCTAGGAGACATTGTTGAGCCTGTTCTAGGCATTGTGTGGCTCGGAGCACCCCATCAATGTGAATTTTTCCTAGAGCACGGAGTGCTTTGGCTAACCACTTCTGGGCACGATAGGCATGAAGGAGAGAGTCGTGTAAGGGGGGAGCGACGGATTCATGTCCTCTTCGAAAG
>Ga0224501_10002755_pt1 | contig 13835 bp, 14 predicted proteins | sample SF_Oct11_sed_USG_4_FD_169105 | JGI IMG/M metagenome (GOLD analysis project Ga0224501, IMG submission 169105) | Sediment microbial communities from San Francisco Bay, California, United States - SF_Oct11_sed_USGS_8_1 | ecosystem: Environmental > Aquatic > Marine > Sediment | place: USA...
GCAGGATACTGGTCCCGGTATTGCCCCTCACCACATCCCTCGTCTGACCGAGCGCTTCTATCGTGTTGATGTGGGGCGCTCTCGCGAGAGCGGAGGCACCGGACTTGGTCTGGCCATCGTCAAGCATGTACTCAACAGGCATGATGCCACCCTTCGTATCAGAAGCACTATCAACCATGGTAGCAACTTCAGCTGTGACTTCAGGAACGAGATGATCGTCGCCAGCAAGGCGGCCTGAACTTCGCTCCTGTCGCAGGCGGGATGTGGAATTCTATCGTTGTTTACATTCCCTCCTATGGCCAATACTATTACCGTGTTCGCACTGATGTGGCGTTAATCTATGCATTAGTGTTCAGTTCACAACTAAGGAGACACGAAGATGGAAATAAAAAAATTAATCATGCTGTTCGGACTATGCACCACGTTGGGTACGGTGGGGTGTGCCAGCAATTCGCCGCGAGTAGGCGGCTCAGCAGGGGGGGCCAATGCCACTAATGCGGGTCATGTGGAGCGTTGCCAGAACCCGTTGGGGACGGTGGCGATCATTGAAGACACCAATGAGGATTGGTATCGGCAATTGCGAAAGGACTACAAACTATCTTCTACTATTCCCCTGTTAAGACTTATGGTGCAGCAGTCAAATTGCTTTGTGGTGGTTGAGCGAGGCAAGGGGATGAAGGCGATGAGCCGTGAGCGCGATCTGATGAACTCCGGTGAAATGCGTGGTGGAAGTAATTTTGGCAAGGGACAGATGGTTGCCGCGGACTTCGGACTCTCCCCCAGTATTAACTTCAGTGAGGATAGTGGCGGCATGGGTGGCATGCTTGGCGGCTTGATGAGTCTGAATAGAAATACCAAGGCATTTGCCGGACTTGCAGGTGGCGTAAAGTTTAAGGAGGCTTCAACGACGCTGCTGCTAGTGGATAACCGTTCCGGTGTGCAACTGGCCGCTGCAGAGGGAAATGCCAGTAAAACTGACTTTAAGGCCTGGGGCGGGCTCTTTGGACGCTCTTCTGCAGGGTTGGGGGGATACACCAAAACCCCTGAAGGGAAGGTGATCGCCGGTGCCTTTGCCGATGCCTTTAACCAGATGGTGCTTGCGGTGAAGGACTACCGTGCGCAGGAGGTTGAGGGCGGTCTGGGTAAGGGTGGAAAGCTTAAAGTCGGTAATTAATTACCGTACTATTCGCTACCATGTGGGGTGGTCGTCATGGCCACCCTGCCTGTCTGTAACCCATTAATCCCTCCATTATCTTCCCCCAGGCTCTATCTCTTGAATGTTCTGGGTGCCTTGTCTCGATAAAATAACGTACCAAATCAAAACCGTAATAATACTGTCATTTTCTGGCGTCACAATGTCTGCATCCTAAGTGATGAGCAAACAGGAGTGACACTCTAATGAAAGCAGTAAACAATATTCTTGCCGGTGTTATCGGTATCAGCATGCTGGCAGGTCAGGCCCATGCGGCGGCCAAGGTAGAGGCCGCTGTACCTGAGTACAGCAAGGCGAGTGGCGTATCGGGCAACATCTCAAGCGTCGGTTCCGACACCCTGGCCAATCTGATGACTCTGTGGGCAGAGGAGTTCAAGCGTGAGTACCCCAATGTGAACATTCAGATCCAGGCCGCTGGCTCCTCTACTGCACCACCAGCCTTGACCGAGGGGACCTCCAACCTGGGGCCGATGAGCCGCAAGATGAAGAACAAGGAGCTGGAGGCGTTTGAGAAAAAGCACGGTTATCAGCCCCTGGCGATCCCGGTCGCCATCGACGCCCTGGCGGTCTATGTGCACAAGGACAATCCGATAAAGGGGCTGACCATTCCTCAGGTTGATGCCATCTTCTCTTCGACCCGCAAGTGTGGTGGTGACAGTGACATTATCAAGTGGGGTGATGCGGGTGTCGGTGGTGCCCTGTCAGGTCAGAACATCCAGATCTACGGTCGCAATTCGGTCTCCGGTACCTATGGTTACTTCAAGAAGAAGGGGCTGTGTAAGGGTGACTTCAGGAACACCGTTAATGAGCAGCCTGGTTCCGCCTCGGTGGTGCAGTCGGTCTCAAGCTCCCTCAACGGTATTGGTTACTCTGGTATCGGCTACAAGACTTCAGGTGTTAAGGCAGTGGCGCTGGCGAAGAAGAGTGGTGAGAAGTTTATAGAGGCGACTCCGGACAACGCGGTCTCAGGCAGCTACCCGCTGAGCCGCTTCCTCTACGTCTATGTGAACAAGCAGCCCAATAAGCCGCTGGCACCCCTGGAGCGTGAGTTCATCAAGATGGTGCTCTCCCGTGTCGGGCAGGAGGTGGTGATTAAGGATGGTTATATCCCACTTCCCGCCAAGGTTATTGAGAAACAGTTAGAAGCCATTAAATAACGGCTGTCAGGAAGCTGATGAGAGACGCCCCGATTTTTCGGGGCGTTTCTATTTCTGCCATCACTGCCCGGAAAGTGGTGGCGGATTTACACTAATATTGTTAAAACGGAGTAGGGATAGGGAGGAGTACCATATGCATTATCTGGGTACCAACCTCCTGAACTACGATCATCTCTAACAGGGTAATTTGAAGGGGAGGGGTTGAGTCTACTCTCGTCACACCATGCAGAACAGAAACAGTAACAGTCAGATCTGGCGCGAGGCGGTGACGTTGCGTCGCAACCGCCGTGCAAAATATGTCCGACTGCGGATCTATCCTCCCGGCCAGGTAGAGGTGGTGATTCCGCATAATTTCGATGAGAGGGCACTACCTCAGATTCTGGAACAGCACACGCCCTGGGTAGAGGAGAGATTGCGCCACTACAGTACCCAGGAGCGCTTTCAGCTCGCTCCGCCGCAGTGGTTGAATCTGGAAGCGATCGAGGAGCGGTGGCGGGTCGAATATCAGCCAGGAAATGGTCAGCGTAGTAGCTGCCGTACACCCGGTGAGGGAGAGCTGGTGATTGCCGCCCCTACTCCTGAACAGCAGCGCGAAATGCTAAAGCGTTGGCTGGCACGCAGAGCGAAGGAGGTGTTGCCCCCGTGGCTGGAGCAGACCAGCAGGGAGCTATCGCTGCCCTTTAGCGGGGTATCGATTCGCGGTCAGCGCACACGTTGGGGTAGCTGCTCTTCCAGGGGGGCGATAAACCTGAACTATGCACTGCTCTTTCTGCAACCGGATCTGGTGCGCTACCTCTTTGTGCATGAGTTGTGTCATACCGTACATCTCAACCACTCACGGAAGTTCTGGGCACTGGTAAAGGAAAAAGAACCTCACTACCGGAGCTATGAGCAGGCCTTGAAACAGGCCTCTGCGCAGGTTCCGACCTGGCTCTATATGCCGTTTCAGATCGCACCGTCTTGAGCCGCTGGCAGTGGAGCGGTTTCGTGTCTATGGTTACAGCAGGTGAGTTGCAAAAGGAGGATCAGGGTGAGTGAACTGACGAACAAAGAGGGGGGTGGAGAGGGGATCTGGATTCGTGCCCTCTACATGCTGTTATTTGTGCTGCTCTACAGCGTTGCCGAGTTCGTCATGGTGGCGGTGGTACTGGTGCAGTTTGGCTACAGGGCGATTAATGATGCATCGCATCCACGCCTGTTGAGTCTGGGGGCGTCGATCTCCAGATACATCTATCAGGTATTGCGGTATCTGAGCTTCAACACCGAGATAATGCCCTATCCCTTCAGTGAGTGGCCAGAAGGTGAGCCGTCTGATGATTAGAGGCAGATATCCTTCATGACTCGCGAGACATCCTCCACATAATCCATATCCTCGTGACCGATATGGTGGAGCACCCACTTGGTGAGAAAGGCCGATAACTCCTTGATGATCGATTCGCCCGCCTCATGCCGTTGTGCCATAGAGTTGAGACGCTCAGTGAAGCGACGGTGGAGCTGGATGTGCGCCTCGGTGAATTCGTAATCGGCAGCAAACATCAATTCCTCCTCAAACTGGAAGTGTTCGCTCACGTAGGCCCGCATGCGGTGTAGGATATCGTCAACGGTTTTAGTTTCGGTGTGAATTGAGGCATCGTGCAGGTCGTTTATCATATCGACGATCCTGCGGTGCTGCTGATCGATGATGGAGATCCCGGTATCGAAGCGGCTCTCCCAGTGAATATGTGCCATAAACCCTCCCTGCCATTTAAGACTAGACTATGTGGCATAACTCGCAAGAAAATATACGCGCTATAACTTACTGTTTTCTATGGACGTAAGTAGTATGTGGAGTGGGAGAGGGTTGCATTTGTATCTCATCAACGGCACCTTTATAACTTCAATCTCGTGACCCCGATGACTTACTGAGAGACGACTGATGAAGGCACCGCAGATCCAGACAGCTATCCCCAAACGTCGCTATCAGCTGGGCGATTTTGGTATCACCGTACTGGGTGAGATAGAGAGCGGCGACGGTAACCAGTATCACTACCTCTTTGCCATGGTGCAGGATGGGCAGAGTGACCCATGCCTCTATGTCAGTGCGATCAAGGTGGGGGGCGATGCGTATACCCTCCATCTCAGTGCCCCCAATATGGAGCGTGACCTCGATACCTCGCCCGCCTGGCGCGACCTGGATCACTTCTGTGAGCAGGGGATCTCCATCGCCCAGCAGATCCTGGGTTTGAAGGATGAGTTCCCCCACCGTTTGATGTAAATCGATGAGCCGCAGGCGGTAATATTGTTGTCATATTACTGTCATATTGGCGCACTATGATGCGCCAATGAGCGAATCAATCAGACCTGTATCGCGTCGACTCGACGCCCCGGCCAATCCACGCCACCGCTGGCGCATGATCAAGGATCGCATGGCGCGTCACGGTGTGGCCTTTGGTGGGATCGGCGTGATCATCGCCATCGTGCTGATCTTCTTCTACCTGCTTTACGTAGTTTTTCCCCTCTTTATTCCCGCCAGTAGTGAGGCGGTGGCTCAGTATGCGGTGCCGGGGGAGGGGAGCACCCTCTATCTGGAGATGGAGGAGCAGGCGGGTCTGGCGGTGCGCTATTCCGACGCTGGTCGGGTGCTTTTTTTTGATACGGCCGATGGTACGTCTCAGGGCGAGGTTACCCTGTCGCAACTTGGTGAGGCGACCATCACCACGCTGGCCCGTGATGTCCCGGGCAGCCATACCGTGGCACTGGGGTTGAGCGATGGTCGTGCCCTGGTGGTGCAACACAAATTTTCCATCAGTTACCCCAACGATGTACGCACGGTGACGCCGCGGCTCGACTACCCCTACGGAGAGGAGCCGCTGGAACTGGCCGATAGTGGCATGACACTGCGCCGGCTGGCGATGAGCGATGGCGAGGACCGGCTGCTGTTTGCCGCCCTCGATGCCGAGGGTCAGCTGCATGTGGTGAAGTATCACAAGGAGTCCTCCTTTCTTGATGAGGAGGTGACGCTGGAGCGTGAGGCGGAGGTGGTAGAGGATGAGGGGGTAGAGGCCGATTACCTTCTACTGGAGCCGTCGCAACGCCACCTCTATCTGGCCGATGGGAGCGGTGAACTGCTGCACTACGATGTTAGCGACGAAGAGGCGACCCTGCAGGAGCGGGTGAAGCTCACCCCGAAGGGGCAGGGCCTGGGAAGTCTGGAGCTGCTGGTTGGTGGTTATTCACTGCTCGCCGGTAGTGATCAGGGTGAGGTGATACAGTGGTTCCCGGTACGTGACGAACACAACCACTACAAATTGACCGAGATCCGCCGTTTCCACTCCCAGGATCGGGGAATCGCCTCAATTGCGACTGAGGAGCGGCGCAAGGGTTTTCTCGTAGCCGACGAGTTGGGTCGGGTCGGTATCTACCATGCCACAGCACATCGCACCATTATGGTCGAGCAGGTGAGTGATGCCCCCATCGTACGGATGAGCAGCTCTCCTCGCTCCAACGCCTTTCTGGCCGAGGATAGCAATGGTCAACTCCACTTCTGGAAGGTGGAGAATGAGCACCCGGAGGTCTCATGGTCCTCCCTGTGGGGCAAGGTTCACTACGAGGGGTATGAGGAGCCGGGCTACACCTGGCAATCCTCCTCGGCGAGTAACGACTTCGAGCCCAAGTTCAGCCTTACTCCGCTCGCCTTCGGCACCCTCAAGGCCGCCTTCTACGCGATGATGATCGCGGTGCCACTGGCAATCCTCGGCGCGATCTACACCGCCTACTTTATGGCACCCCGTATGCGCAAGGTGGTCAAGCCGACCATTGAGATTATGGAGGCGTTGCCAACGGTGATCCTCGGCTTCCTCGCCGGTCTGTGGCTCGCCCCGGTAATGGAGGATCACCTGCCGGCGATCTTCGTGCTACTGCTATTGATGCCACTGGCAGTATTGCTGTTTGGTTATCTTATCCACCGTCTGCCGAGCGGGCTGCGTGCCCGCATCCCTGAGGGGTGGGAGGCGGCGTTGCTGATCCCGGTGGTGACCGGCATCACCTGGTTCAGTTTTGCCATCAGTCTGCCGATGGAGAATCTGCTGTTTGGTGGGGATATGCGTTCGTGGCTGAGCAATGAGATGGGTATCGGCTACGATCAGCGCAACTCACTGGTGGTCGGTATTGCGATGGGTTTTGCGGTGATCCCGACCATCTTCTCCATTGCCGAGGATGCGATCTTCAGTGTTCCTCGCCACCTTACCAACGGTTCGCTGGCGTTGGGTGCTACCCCGTGGCAGACCCTGGTAAGAGTAGTGATCCTCACCGCCAGCCCCGGTATCTTCTCCGCCGTAATGATCGGTATGGGGCGGGCCGTGGGCGAGACGATGATTGTGCTGATGGCCACCGGCAACACCCCGGTGATGGACTTCAGCATCTTCCAGGGGATGCGTACCCTCTCCGCCAACATTGCGGTGGAGATGCCAGAGTCTGAAGTGGCGAGCACCCATTACCGCATTCTCTTCCTCGCCGCGCTGGTGCTCTTTATGTTTACCTTTGTCTTCAATACCCTGGCCGAGATCGTGCGCCAGCGGTTACGGCGCAAGTACAGCAGCCTGTAAGTGGAGCCGACGATGAAAGATATCAAACAGTGGTTTCGCAGTGGCTCCCCCTGGGTCTGGTTAAACGCAGGGGCGGTGACCGCCAGTATTGTGATGGTGGCGGCACTGATCATGCTCATCGCCGTGCGTGGTCTGGGTCACTTCTGGGCCAAGCCGATCTTTGAGGCGGAGTATGTGGAGGCGGACGGCACCACCATCCGTCTCATCGGTGAGATCCACGACAGTGAACGTGTGCCCGCCGAGCGCCTGCGTGACAAGGGGGTTGCCGTTGCGCAGGGGGTCGAGACGATCCAGCGTTTCCTGGTGAAGACCGGCAACCGCGATACCGGAGGTCTCGATTTTCGTTGGGCGCTGGAGTCGCAGATCAGGGAGCGGCATTTTCCGGAGGAACTGATCGCCCTGGAGCGCTATGAGTGGGGTAACTTCTACGGTTATCTGAAGAGTGTTAAGGAGAGCGGCGAGATCATTGCAGAGGGAGAGGCTGCGTGGCCGGAGCTGCTCACGCGCCTGCAGCGTGTTGCCGAACTGCATCAGCAGATCAAGGCGATCGAGAAGGTAGAGATTGGCGCGGTTAACTACAACATGGAGCGGTTGCGCCTCAGGGGGCGTTCACTCGAACTGGATGGTGAAGAGGCGGGCAGTCGGCGATTTGTGACTCTCGATGAGGAGCGTGCCGTGCTGCAGCGTGAGTATGAGGGGCTGCAGCGTAACCTCAACGAGTTACTTCATCAGGTAGAGCGTGACAGCATCACCGCCGAGGTGATGGATGGTCGTATCGTCGAGTTGCCACTTGCACAGGTAGTACGTGCCTATCGTCCCAATGCGATGGGGATGTTCAGCAAGATTGGTTTCTACATGAGCAAGCTATGGGAGTTTGTCAGTGAGGACCCACGCGAGGCCAACACCGAGGGCGGCATCTTCCCGGCGATCTTCGGTACCGTGCTGATGGTGATCCTGATGTCGATCTTCGTTACCCCCTTTGGTGTGGTGGCCGCCGTCTACCTGCGCGAGTACGCCAAGCAGGGGCCGCTCACCCGCACCATCCGAATCGCGGTCAATAATCTGGCCGGGGTACCGTCGATCGTCTACGGGGTGTTCGGTCTCGGTTTCTTTGTCTACTTCCTCGGCGGCAATATTGACCAGCTCTTCTTCCCCGAGGCGCTGCCTTCACCCACCTTCGGTACCGGGGGGCTGATGTGGGCCTCACTGACCCTGGCGATCCTCACCGTGCCGGTGGTGATCGTGGCGACCGAGGAGGGGTTGTCGCGTATCCCCCGTTCGATTCGCGAAGGTTCTATGGCCCTTGGCGCCACCAAGGCGGAGACCCTGTGGCGCACCGTATTGCCGATGGCCAGCCCCGCGATGATGACCGGCCTCATTCTGGCGGTGGCCCGTGCCGCCGGCGAGGTGGCACCGTTGATGCTGGTCGGTGTTGTCAAACTTGCACCCTCGCTGGGGCTCGACGGCAACTATCCGTTCCTCCACCTCGACAGAAAATTCATGCACCTGGGCTTTCATATCTACGATGTCGGTTTTCAGAGCCCTAACGTCGAGGCGGCGCGTCCGCTGGTCTATGCTACCGCGTTGCTGCTGGTGCTGGTGATCGTGCTACTCAATCTGGCGGCCATCGCCATCCGAAACCACCTGCGTGAGAAGTATCGCGCCCTGGAACATTAAGCGAGATTTGAGATGACTGAGTCTACTGCCCCAACCCACGGCTTCGATATTAGCGCGATGGATCGTGATGCCCGCCAACTGCGCCTGGCGGATGAGACGGTCTGCCTCGAGGTGAGTGACCTTAACCTCTACTACGGTGAGAAGCAGGCCCTTAACAATATTAATATGCGAATCCCAAAGCAGCGCGTCTCAGCCTTTATCGGACCATCCGGTTGCGGCAAGTCGACCCTGTTGCGCTGTTTCAACCGGATGAACGATCTGGTCGATGGGGTGCGCATAGAGGGGAAGATCGAGATCGACGGTGAGGATATGTATGGCCCCCACGTCAATGTGGCGGAGCTGCGTCGCCGTATCGGCATGGTGTTTCAGAAGCCCAATCCCTTCCCAAAATCGATCTACGAGAACGTTGCCTACGGTCTGCGTCTGCAGGGTAATCCAGGCAAGCGAGAACTTGATGAGGTGGTAGAGAAGGCGCTACGTGGTGCCGCACTGTGGGATGAGGTAAAGGATCGCCTGCACGACTCGGCACTCGGCCTCTCCGGCGGTCAGCAGCAACGCCTGGTGATCGCACGTTCCATTGCCATCGAACCCGAGGTGTTGCTGCTGGATGAGCCCGCCTCGGCGCTTGACCCGATCTCTACCCTGAAGATCGAAGAGTTGATCTATGAGTTAAAGGATCAGTACACCATCGTCATCGTTACCCACAACATGCAGCAGGCGGCGCGTGTCTCGGACTATACTGCCTTTATGTTTATGGGTGACCTGGTAGAGTTTGGTGATACCGATACCCTGTTCACCAACCCACGCAAGAAACAGACAGAAGATTACATCACCGGACGTTACGGTTAACCGTATACCAACCGGGATAATGGAGAGAGGATAATGAGTATGAATATCGGCCAGCATATTTCCCAGCAGTTCAACGAAGAGCTGGAGGCGATCCGTAACCACGTGATGGCGATGGGTGGACTGGTAGAGCAGCAGTTGACAGATGCCATCACTGCACTGGTCGATGCGAATGCTGAACTGGGTGAACGGGTGATACAGAACGACCACAAGGTCAATGGTCTGGAGGTCAACATTGACGAGGAGTGCTCACGGGTACTGGCACGTCGTCAGCCGGCTGCCGGTGACCTGCGCCTTATCGTTGCGGTGATCAAGACCATTACCGACCTTGAACGAATCGGTGATCAGGCCGAAAGGGTCGGACGCATGGCAGTACGTCTGGCCGATGCAGAGATGAAGCAGAGCAACTATGTGGAGCTACAACACATGGGCAATCATGTGCGCGAAATGCTACACGATGCCCTGGATGCCTTTGCCCGCATGGATGCCGAGGCGGCGCTGGCGGTCGCCCATGAGGATGTAAAGGTAGACAGGGAGTATGAGTCGATTATGCGCCAGCTGATGACCTATATGATGGAGGACCCACGCACTATTTCTCGTGTGCTGGATGAGATGTGGGCGGCGCGTGCGCTGGAGCGTATTGGTGATCATGCCGGCAATATCGCGGAGTATGTGATCTATCTGGTGAAGGGTAAGGATGTGCGCCACGTTACTCTGGAGCAGATGGAGGAGGAGGTGCGTTCAGAACGCTAACCTCTGTCTCCTCGACAAGAGAGCGGGCACGGCCCGCTTTTTTTTCGATTTGCATTTGTCGCTGTAGTTGGCATAGTTTATGGCTAAGCAATAAGCGGGAGACAGCATGCCTTCAGTCAAACTCTCTGAACTCTTTTACGTCGAGGAGTCAATGATCCACGGAAAGGGTCTATTCGCGAAGTGTATAATTAACAAGGGTGACTATATGGGGACCTACAGGGGACCGCTCTGCTATGACATGGAGTCAGGCGGTCCGCATGTGTTGTGGGTGGAAGATGATGATGGCGTCTGGATAGGTCGCGATGGCCGTAACATTCTGCGCTACATGAATCACCATGCAACACCCTGTGCAGCATTTGATGGTTTTGATCTCTACGCACTAAGGGATATTCATCAGGGAAACGAGATCACCATCCACTACGGTGATGAGTTTGTTGAGGCAATAGGCGATGAGTATCCCGAGAAGTGACGGCTCCTCTCTGATCTGGTCTCGTCCTCTAGCTCCTCCTCATCAATCGATTCGATACCACTGCGGGTAATACGATCAAAATAGCGCGCGCGGTAGAGTAGGCGTTGTGGTAAGCCGACCATGTCACTAAAACCACTGCGATCATGCAGTACGTTGTTGCTAATCAACCCCATTCCAGGCTCCAGTGTGGCGCGATGGATACAGGGTAGATCGCTATCCAGAATAGCCTCAAGAAATCCAATAGCCTCTTTAACTGTCTCATCATCCTTCCAGATGATATTGCGCTGTCGCATGGTATAGCGCATGTGCAGGTCACCGCTTTCAGCTATAACGGAAAAGACGGGTCCTACTGCAGCGTCACGCAGATTACCATGCATATCAGTACCTGGCGGAATGGTCATGGCATCTTGCGACATGAGGGCTTCGATATAGGCAGGATTTTCGTCGCGTAGCAGGATATAGGCGATCTCGTGATCCAGCAGGGCGTTTTCCCCGCCGTGTGCTGCGCGGTGTACGCAGTGCAACATTAGACCACAAACTTGTGCATCGGCGGGATTATAGTAACCATCTGTATGCCAGTTAATCGGACGGTTGGTATAGGGAATGTAGAAAGGGTGACTACCCGCATCATTAACGGTCAGTGAGGTTAGACCATCATCATCGGCAAGCCAGTTATGGTTGAGATTTCGCAGCCCAAATCGGGCCGCAATTTTTCGAGGAATCGATTTGTCCGAGTCCTGACAACTGCGGCTGGCGTAGATCACCATGTTGTTGTGACGGATAGTGCTTAGCAGCGCCATGACCTCCGTATCGCTAAGGTTGCGAGGGTCATGTACGGGCACGATCAGCTCATCGACATGTCTAGCGGCATGATTCAGCTTCCAGCGGCGCCATTGTTGATAGGCGCGACCGTTATTGAGGGCAAAGGGGGTGTTGCTGGCGTTAAAATATGACATGACGACGCCCTCCGTATGCAAAGAACATTATTGGCTGGCCGCTAACTTTTCATACATACCTGTGATCTCATTCATCTTGACTAGAAGTTTCTCACTACTCATTGCTGCAATAAGCGGAACCAGACTATCCTTATTTCTCTCCAGCCCATGGTCGAACAGATTCCACTCCTTTGATGCCTCCTGCAGTTTTTTATCTATTTCCTGTGTGTTCTCCCTAGCGGCGATTAGTTCGGCTAGTGCACCACTGAACTCATTTCTGGCCTGTTGAATCTCCGCCTCGATTTCAGAATTATCTATCCCCCAGGAGCGCAGCATGTAAAACTTTGCCAGGCGTTGTGACAGCATGCGCTGCCGACCGGCAACGTTTACCAGGCGTCCATAGGAGCTACCGGAGATGTCCTGCAGCTTAAGCACCACCTTGTTGGCTGCGCGTAGCAATTCATCATTGGTGTCGAGCAAAATCTCTGCATTCTCACGACTGATCGGCGACTGTAGTACTTTCTTAAAGGGGATCCACAACGCCTCCACCTTCTCCAGTGAGGGTCGAATCGCCTCGGCGGGTGGGTAAGCCTTCAGCTCTCTTAACTGTAACTCGAATAGGTCGATCGCCTTTGTCAGCTGTTCCTCGGCCTCTTCACGCTGTACATCGATACCAATCATGCAATAGCTCTTCACCATGCGCTGGCTCAACATACGCTGACGACCTGCCTGATTGATGGCAGATGAGATCGTTGCGATCTCTGCCTGGGCAGGAGCCAGAGTGATGGTGAGAAGAAGAAGTACAGTGAGTCGATGAAGTGTTTGGCGCATAGAGTTACTCCATATTGAACACCAGATCCACAGGATCAACGGAGGTACTGTCAGAGGGATCTGAGTCTATTCAGGGCAGATATCGACAGCCATAATCAGATGCCATTCTGGAGAAAAATGGCACCCCTCGCTATTAGCCTAAGGTGGTATGGCTTAGGTGATAACGACAGTGGCTAAAGAGGGGGAGGCGAAGCGCCGTAGAGGCGCTACGCCTAGTTGGTAAGGAGAAACTCCAGCAGTGCTTTTTGTGCGTGGAGGCGATTCTCCGCCTGATCCCATACCACGCTCTGCTGACCATCAATTACGGAGGCACTTACCTCTTCACCGCGGTGAGCGGGTAGACAGTGGAGGAAGATGGCATCGTCATTGGCGCTGGCCATTACCGCATCATCGACCATAAAGCCACTAAAGGCGGCCTCGCGGATCTTCTGCTCCTCCTCCTGCCCCATGCTGGCCCAGACATCGGTGGTGACCATATCGGCCTCATCGGCGGCGGCTCTGGGATCGCGTACGATCTCCACGCAGTCACCTGCGGCAGCCAATACGCTCTGATCCGGATCGTAGCCCTCGGGACAGGCTGCCCTGAGTTTAAAACCGAACTGGCGTGCGGCGTTGATGTAGGAGTGGCACATGTTGTTGCCATCACCGATCCACGCCACCGTCTTACCTGCGATGCTGCCACGATGCTCCACATAGGTCTGTACATCGGCCAGTAACTGGCAGGGGTGATACATGTCGGTGAGGGCGTTGATCACCGGCACCTCAGAGTACTGGGCAAATAGCTCCACCTTCTCGTGTTCAAAGGTGCGGATCATCACCGCATCGACCATCCGTGAGAGGACCCGTGCACTATCTTCGATCGGCTCGCCACGGCCCAGTTGGGTGTCGCGCGGTGAGAGGAAGAGTGCGTGGCCACCGAACTGGGTCATCCCGGTCTCGAAGCTGACGCGGGTACGGGTGGAGGACTTCTCGAAGATCATACCCAGAGTCTGGTTCTTCAACGGCTCATAGATCTCTTTGCGTTTGACCATCGCCTTCAGTTCGATGGCGCGCTGGATCACCCCGTTCAGCTCGTCGGGGCTGAGATCAAGAAGGGTAAGAAAGTGACGTGGTGCCATCGTTGCTGCACTCCGTTACTTGTCGCCGTTGGCGACAAACTCGTTAATCAGATCGGTGACGGTGCTGACCAGTTGGGCCGCCTCGTCGTTGCTCATCACCAGCGGCGGCAACAGACGTATTGTGTTACCGGCGGTGACGTTGATCAGCAGACCACGTTCAAGCGCCATGCCAACCAGGGTGCCACAGTCGCGATCCAGTTCTATGCCGATCATTAATCCCTTGCCGCGGATATCCTTAGAACTGGATCGCGAC
>Ga0224501_10002756_pt1 | contig 13832 bp, 12 predicted proteins | sample SF_Oct11_sed_USG_4_FD_169105 | JGI IMG/M metagenome (GOLD analysis project Ga0224501, IMG submission 169105) | Sediment microbial communities from San Francisco Bay, California, United States - SF_Oct11_sed_USGS_8_1 | ecosystem: Environmental > Aquatic > Marine > Sediment | place: USA...
GGATACATGTTACCGAGCCTGGATGCGTTTATCTAGCTATACCGAGAGCTTTTAAGATACCGGTGTGCGACCAAGAATGGTCAATGATGTCGGTGTGAGAATTAATCATTCCCCGGGCTGGTAATGGAGTAGCACAACTCCCCACAGATCTTCAAGCAGCTCTTCATTCAATGAAGCAATCCCCTCACTCTATTCTAATAAAAGCCACTAATATGGAGGTAGACTTATCTCTTATATCATATACCGACAGTAGATTCGTGCGTTTCTACCCACCTTTGGTATCATATGGTTTAGGAAGACGGGCATATCAGTTAGTTGCATTGGTAAAGTAGTCAGCAACTTGCTCTCTTCTTCGTGATATTTGCCCAGCTCCCGACTAGTAGGAGTGTTGGCGTCTGTCCCATTGACCATCGGCTGCGTTTTCACCGGCGTCTATAATTCAAACCAGCCAATAAAAACCAGCCACAGGCCCCAGGTCCGCCAAGGACATACAATAGTAAATTATATGTCTGCGTTATCGGTAAAGCGGGCGATTGGCGGGTACGCCGCAAGGAGGTAATGCCAATTAGCTGACGGCAAAATTCCAAGAGGTAACTGCAAGAGGACACAACTCTTGAGCTTTCATACGCTGATATTCTGGTCAGGCAGAATTGATACAACCTTCTCTTAGAATTGCCCATAATCCTCATAATAATCCACGTTTACTGCATGATGTGATTGTCATGAGACATGGATGAAAACACAAAGCAGGCACGAGAACCTACTGCTACATGATCCGCCCGGAGTGTACGAGTCTGTACCTTGGGGTGATGGCGCCGTCGGGGACTGGTAGGTGCTGTCTCGCTCCCCTCGGGGCAGTTTTTCAGACGAATCTTGCGATGTGCCTGCGTCTCCTTCATATGGTAGAGTCGGTGAGTGAGATGAGTGGACGCCGATGTCGTGTAACTTGTAAAGACGAGGTCAGACATGGCGCCACCTTCCGACGAGGCCCCAAGAGGGGACAGCTCCAACAAGAGTCGACGGCGACACGCGAAACTGAAATATGAGGTCATTGCTGGTGAAACCAGATTACATTGAAATATTGCAAATCTGATATTACAAATGAGGAACTATCAATTCAATGAAGAGGGAGATAACTAGGTTCCTGTCACTGTTTGGCTTGAATGTCTCCCTTACGCCGATTCCATTATTCCAACTTGAAAACAGACTTTCGCGCGACATTTACCTGTCTTCCTGTTCATGCCAGGTGGTATTACGCCGCAGCGCCTGTCTCTCTCGGAGTGACCGGAATGCCATCTGCATGAGGGCTAGCAGGCCGCAGAACATGGCCTTATACAGCTCGCCAGAATTCATGCCCATCAGGCGCAGCCAAGAGAAGAGGTTATCATCGCCTGCAGAGAAGAAAGGGATGGATGGAACACCATCAAAAAGAGGCAAATAATAATGCTGTGCGGTTCATAACACAAGGAACTCAATCATTACAATGCTAGGCCAATCGGCTGCCCAGATCAGTTCACTACACATGCAACACATAACAGCACAGCTGTTACTGTAATGGCCAATCCAAAGCCATTACTGCAATGGCCAACCCAAAGCCATTACCGCAATGGCCAATCCAAAGCCATTACTGCAATGGCCAACCCAAAGCCATTACCGCAATGGCCAACCCAAAGCCATTACTACAATGGCCAACCTAAAACCATTACTAAAATGGCCAACCCAAACTAGACTCACATAGCATTGCATGTCAACAACAAGCTATAGGTTACAACAACAAAAATATTAACACAGCCTATGACGCAAAGACCATTTAGGGGACGGCGGAGCAGTAAGTAAGACATTCAGTAATCTCACCTCTATTATTGCTGAGAGATTCCTTGTGACTGTGACTGGTTACATACAGCGAGAGCATTCGATGGATAATGTGATTCCTATTATTAAGGCACGTAGTAAGAATGCCCTCCCTGTATATCAGCTTGGGCAAAACGTAGGCGTCAACCGGCACATACGCTGGCGACTTTATATCTCGTCTCTCAAACAGCTCAGGATGATTGCACACCTAAGGACAGAATGTCACATTCAGATTTATTCTTGGGGCGAAGCGGGGGCAGATCGCGCAGATTCGGGTTTAGGAATTAGAAGATCCGGTTTGATTCCCTCGTTGAATTCGGATCGGGATGGCGAGTGAAAGAGGAGTGCCCTGAGAATACTAGTCTTTATGGGGGGGGGGCACAAACCTGGCATGGGTGGTGGCATTCCCAGGTAACAATGTCAATCACATATGACTTTGTATTACATATATGACAGCGACTTAACTGCAATTATGTCAGGTCGGTGTTTGTGATTGGCCCTTGTTGGGTCACTATTACCTTTCTGAACTGCATGACGAGATTCATAAGGCTACTGGCGGTGACATTGGCAGCAGTGGCTGACGTGGCGCGTGCTGACTGTAGCAGATCCTCGATACGTATCTTCCTCTTTATGGCGTCGTACAGATACCGCTGTCTTATCGTCAGCGGACAGTACACTAGCACCTCAATCTAATAAAACCATCAAATTTGTTATGCGATATTAAACAGGACTGAATTCTTCATCAAATAGATACCGGGATGCTCGGAAATTCAGTACTTGGGAGATAAAAAATTACACATTAGGGTAAACAGAATTGTCTTAGAAAATTCCAGGGAGCGAAAACCACTTGGCCTCTATCATGTACAGAAGACTCTCTGTTTAGAAGGCCAAACTGACCCCCAGAGATCTTTCTCGTTACGCCACGCCATAGGCGTGTACACAACTCCTTTACGATCGATATTTTGCTAGGATCGCACTAGTGACTACTTGGTGTAGATACCTTGTCAGACAGATCGTTTTCAACATCCTTTTTAATTCGCCGTAACATGAACGGCTTGAGAATCATATGTAGTCGAGAGAGATGACTCTCATCGATGGCGGACTTGTTCTCCACCGAATTTTCTATGTCCTTCGAGAACCACTCGTTGAATTCATCGTGCGAGTCGAACATCGTTGGCATGATGAAATGAAGCAACGCCCACAACTGCAATGGTCAAAGGATAGTTGGTCGATCGCAGCTAGCCCACAACTGCGCATTTTCTGCATTGGGACTCAGAAAATACGCCTCAAAGAGGGTCGTTTGACTGCGCTACTCAATACAATGTAATAATGTAAATTCTTTTGGTTTCCCCAATACGATCAGAGTGTTGGACTCCGGTTCTCCGATTATACTGCATGTCAGATCTTCAAGGCAGGCTACTGCTCCCATTAAAATGCCTTGACATCCCTACCTCAGCCATGCTGTTTTGAATAGGGGTTCCAGTCAAGAGAAGACGATTCCTACAGTTGAAACTCAGCAAAGTCTTCCATCGAGTACTAAAACAAAAGCCCGTTGGGATAACTCTAATGTTTACAAAATCAAAGCTATTCTAAAGCGGCCCGAAAATAGAGTATTCCAGTATTAATAGACTCCGCCAAACAGAAACTCTCACGAAGGTAGATTCGTTGTTCATATTTCAGGGTTATACATGATCGTTGGCACATAAGCTCCTGTCGACAGTCTACCAGAATAATGCGCATGGAGTCGAAACAAAATAATGGCCGACACGGCATTGACAATTCTTAAGATACATGTCAAGATATCAATGTCGGAGTGACCTTGACCCATACCTGCTGCTACTTTTGAGAGCCTGAGCTTCATCGAGCACCATGTAATGCCACGCTATCTTACTAAAGTATTTCGTGTCCTGTATGATAAGTTGATAGCTGGTGATGACTATGTGAAATGACGCTTTTTCTGTGTGTAGATTGTCCCTGTCCCAGAACTTTCTCAGGATCTAAAGAAGAAAACCCAACCAAGATATGTTATGAGGCGTTGTTTGACCTCGTACCCAAATTAATACATTTTATGAACCATGAGTTCCTAAACAGCCTCCTTTCAGGCTGATATTAAATGTTACATATGGAACTGCAAGGGCCAAACCCCCTTTCTTGACGCATGTAATTTTCCCTTTGCAAGAAGTTCTTTACTACATTTATGGATTCATAGAAGTGAACTGAGCTTATATGTCTTTTTTATCCGCATTATGGCTTTCAGCCGATTACAGTTCGTACTTTTTTATACTTATGACTAAAAGGCGAAATAACTAACCAATCGCCTAAAGACGTTCCCAGGACACTCAATCAGACTGGAGATTTAGCTTTTAGTGTCGCAGCACCTAGACTTTGGAACACTTTTAATCAAGACCTTTTAAATGCAAAAACTTTATATAATTTCAAGACTCGGCTACGCGATACCCAAGATATAGATGTTTTCAACGCTGACCAGGACTGTCAAATGGACTCTGTTTACCGGACCAATGTCTTTGATTAATGCTTTCTTCACTTCATGGACCTTAATGTAAAAAAGACTTCTAGTCTTATTTAAGCTATCCATGTAAAATAAAACTCTCAAATCAAATCACCTCGTCACAACAGCAATGTTTGACAACAAAAGAGTGCCACGTTGTTACCACACCTTCCTCAGTAAGACCGGCAAGACTGGCTCACCTTTCTCTCCTGCGTGGTTCCCCAATAAGGCACCACTCTCATTTTGGGAACAAACTTAGCGCACTCCTGCTGCCAGTTATGCAATGTGGAAGCGGGAGCAATTACCAGAAACGGTCCCCAAATACCGTGCACCTACAATGCAAAGCGATTATCAATACTGATTCCCCGTAAAAAAAAATAAGTTCAGAATGAAAAGACCGACGGTTTGATCGCTCTGGAAGGAGTTGGCGCTTATCGGTGTAAAACGCGGCATTTTCCACTACGAAATCTCAAATTATGCAGTAGATATTATTTAAGCTATAACAAACAATCAAAATATCAGTTTATGTTGCGCCCGCAGACGACTTTGTTTACAGCAATAGAGTTTCCATTGCCAATTACAAAAGAATTGAACTCACCTCAGCCAGATGAGCCAGGAAGGAGATACTCTGCACAGTCTTACCCAGACCCATCTCATCAGCCAGTATACCGTTTATACCTTGCATATACAGGTTCGCCAACCAGTTCATTCCCTGGAAACCAGATAAATTAATTGCAATTACAACATTCAGGCATGTTTTCGCAGCACGATTGAAGCAAAGGTGATAGACTGACCACCCTCATACAGGAGATAATTAGTGGAACACTGTGACTACTCACGCAGGTCAGTTGTGAGTTGGAAACCTTACCTTAATCTGATACGGTTTCAGTTTGCCCTCCAGTATACTGGGCTGTGGATGCTCTTCATTGGCTGACTGTGGTGCCGACAGACCCATGTTACCGTCCATGCTCTTCGCCACACTCTGATCGAATCGCTGTGTCTTGGTAAGTTGACGATCGTACGCCGCCTCCACATTATGCAGGATCTTGTTCTTGGTCGATTCCGGGTCTACAACACAGGTTCGCATGATAGATGACCCGTCTTTGGCACCGTGGTATTGGGGTATGGGGAGCAGCGCATTCAATACTAAAATGGCTTTCGTCAGGACACTCTTGGTAGGCAAAGTACACCGCAGGACAGTAACAAAAGACTTAATGCTCATATGATGACGAGTTGACACATTGCCACAAGGAATAGACGACTCCCTTCATCATATACCGACCCATGATACAGCCTTTCTCTCATAACTATACGATAACTCTACGTACTGACCTAATAACACACAAACCGAGTACTCACCGTAGTCATCCATATCGAGTAGATCGTTCTGCAGGTGAGCAGGACGGTCCCTAGTGGATATCGCCTTCTCGTCCAGACGGCCAAGAATGTGTTCCGTATCATCCTGTTTCACACCAGGCATCTTTTTGGCCATAAAATGAGCGTACAGTTCCGTCTGCGTGATCAGGAAGTTTAGCTTACGCGTCTGTCGTTTGGCCTGGAACAAAAAGGCAGTAGCATTGGTGAACCTGTCATATAAACATTAGCGTGTAACATAAATCGCTGGATAACTAATAAAGGCAGTCACGGCCCCAGGACTACTCTCTCGGTCTTGTAGCGCATTGCTCCATGCCGAGTTGGCGAATAAATTGGTAGGGTGAATTCGGCCTTGGGAAAAGCTAACTTCAACTATGTCAACCAGGTCCAGACATTGTAGCTTCACCGAAAGCTGCGCTGCGGTCTCCCGAGATAAACAAATGATATTGTTTTTTCTACCTCCAGCATGTTTAGGTCCTGTTTCCGCTGTTCCTGTGCCTCTTTCTGCACTTTTCTCAGCTGCTGTTTCTCGACCTTATCAAATCTCTTCCAGTAAATCATCACATCACGGCAGATCCTTCGCATTCGCATCTACAAGTACGCAACACAACGTATGATCGTCTACTTTCCTCTCACATCAATAGCCTCGCTAAACTGATGACTTGTTTTCAAGATGGTCAGTAAAGTGCACCACTGGGAAGGTGATTATTGCTTTCATGCTGCGATAAGACTTTGTTCGAGCTTGAAAAGACAAGCTAGTAATCAAATCATAGAACAGTGATTTCAAGCCCAGCGTACTTTACCATGCCATCGCTTCCTCTCGCATACAGGCAACTATTGTATGTTCTATCTAGACATTCGACCATCCTAGCGAATCATGACTCTCAAGTATAACACTTGATTTCCAGCAAAAATATATCAACTATTCAATACGACCAGAATGTCTATATCTGAGGGCTTCATGCAAAATCACCCGACACGGACTCCAAGTGCTTTACACTACGAGCTAGTCGGAATTCATATATCGGGAGTCAGTTACATAAATGACGAATCACGAACATACCTGCAGTCCAGAAGCAGCCTTCTGCGATGCCAATGCATCTTTTCGTTTCTGTCTCATGATTGCCATAGCGCACTACAAACGCATTGATGGTTGTCATAGTGACAAATCACACAAACAGAACGAGTGCAAAATGTGCACCCTGCATTCGAGAGACGTTAACAGCGAATACAAATAAGATAAGGTACCAGAGAACATTGGCTGCTGATGCTGTTAATGCTAAAATATAGAAGACGGAGAAGCTGGTCAATAAATAACCCATCGCTGCAATCATTGTTCGTGTTCACCTTTTTAGCATTGGAAACCTGCTCCTTCTTTAAATTGACCCGAGCTTTTGAAGCCTTTGGAATGTCTTTTTTCACAATGTGATGCCAGATCTTCTTTCTCTTTGCCAGGAGAACCTCGGCCGACGGCGGCTTTTTCCCCTTCGCTTTGCCAGAAGGCGTGCTAGAGGACGGTAGTGGACTCTCTTTGCCGGAATAGAACTGTTCAAGGTCTGTGTACCCGTAAGGCTGAAAGCAGAGATGCGTCATACGATAAGTACGCAGACGGACAATGTATCTCTTGGTCGGGTTTCTATCCAGGCCATGCGGTAACAGCGACCAATGACATCTCCCCACACAGGACCTGACAGTGGCATTGCGTGGAAGACTTTTTATTGTTATTAGACAACCTGCCAGTTTCATGAGAAAACTTTTGCAATGACCTTTTATGACAAGTTCGTGGCCGCATAATTGAACTATACTAGCAATTGCCCCTACTATGGCTTTTGCGAAATCGTGACACGGCCGGATTGGGAGTGGATATTGATGTACAGTATTGGCTTCCTATGATACAAATTGAACAATGAAAAATTTGTCCCCAGTCTTATCTTCCGGTCAGCAGCTACAGAGCTGATCCAGACTGGCAGCACTTACCAACACTATCTCGCCATCCTCCAACTCATCCTCATTGTAAGTGATCGAGCTGACCGGTGCCGGCTTCACTTTGCTTTTCTTCTTAGACGGCGGAGCGGCTACTGGGTCTGGCAGTACCGAGCCCTGACCCAATACTCCTAGGGTGTAATCTTTGTATTCCTGAGACTACAACACGTAGTACGCCAAGTAATGATTGCCACCACATCGGCACAAAATAACACCACTTTTGGTCTAGCCAACAATATATGATATCGCATCAACACAAAATGAGATGAGAAGAACCATCCACTTGTCCGTTACAGCTCCCGTTGGGTTAGTACGGGCAGGTTCCAACAATTAATAAACTATGACTGGTGATCACGGGTTATGAAGTTTAAAAACACTTGTGGACAATTGGATTACGCATTGGTGGATTGGTGGGTAATGCAAATAACCAAATTCTGTTGAATAGTCAAATCTATATGTGCACAGGTCAAAACATAGAGGGATTGTGAGCCACTTCTCCTGCACTTGGTCTCAATGGTACCTACATTAGCTATGGTAGGATAGGCGTCTCTGTACTGTTTGAGTTTAATATGCTCCCGGAGCATTGAGTGTAGCCTCTTTTCCGTGATAGGATCATCAGTATCATCCTCTGACATATCAGAGTCGCTCAGCAGTAGATCCTGTTGACAAAGATAGAAACTAAATGATGCCGCCTATAAAAACCTCTCTCGAAACCCGAAACCGCGACATAATGACCTGATCTCCATACATGGGAAAGGTGGCAGAAAAACTGCAGCACCGAAGCGTATCTCTGATGTGGACAAAACAAAATGGACGAGCCTCGGCGTTGTTGGTAGTAGCCGGTTCCATAAGCCAATCATATGCCCGCTTATACATGACTGGACAAGAGACGGTGGTGACAAAACAGTGTCGTCCAGCAGGAGGGATGTCTTTGTCCAACAGATGGCCAAATATGATGATGATAACTCAAGGGGTAAAGGACTCATTCGGTACAGCACGCATTCACTCACCCGCAGCCATTTCTTCTTGTATTTCAGGTGACTAGTGCAGTAGACGGACTGCCGAATCTGCTTGCGTTCCTGCGTGCTCGTACTCACACCGTCATTGCTTTTGATCTTATCACCTTTGGTGGTCTTATTCGGTTGGTAACATCGCAGGAATTTCTTCTCCTTTAGATCCCTAAATAATTATACGCAAGTCAAACGGAGCGAAAGGACAAGAGACCAGCGTAATATCCTTGACCCCTGAACTTTCATTTTATGAAACTTCAATTGAGATAAAACCTGAATTCGAAAAAGGAAACCGGCGAGTCAACCTGCGATACCGGCAGGTTTCATTCAAACACCTGTCCAATTGGAGGAGGGTTAACTCCAACAAACAACATTTGTGTTCTTTGACAGAAAGCATCACTTCAGGTGAAAGACGAAACATAGAGAAAAATGAGAATATAAAACTCACAAATCATCATCATCCGACTTTTCCAGTTCTTCAATAGAATGTTGGGTGGCTTTGAGCATATGTTCTAAGCCGAGCGCTTTATCAATCCTCTGCAGATATAGCGGTTTGTACGATGAAGAGTAGTAGTTATGCTCAGACGATATCTGATTCGCCGGATCCACAGACTCCGAACTCTCCATTGTTTGATGTCGGGTTTACCTACAAGCGAGCAACTTGTTGCATCCAACCGGGCCAGCCTGACGGGTGTGAGCTGCGCTAATCACACCGAGCAATTTGTAGGTTGGTTATTCAGTTGTAATGAAGTCAATTGATTTGTGTTTAGAAGCAGTTTCACAGTTCATGAATTGCTAGAAAGCCATGACTGTTAAATGCTGGTCAGTGTTAGCAAACCAAAACCAGTATAAGACATTATACTTGGAAGGCCAATGGCCACCAAGCACAGTGTTACAACACCCATCTCGCTAGTATCTAGAAACTCAATTACTTACGATATGCAATATCGGAATACAGTCTTTATATTATTAACCTCCATACAACTTAAAAGACCTCAGATGCAGACAGTAAACTTGAACAACTACCAGTACCGGCCTACCAGGTACTAGTCTATTCCAGCCAAAATGACTTTGCGATCAGTAGTTGGACTCGCACAGACCGTGCACTACACATGCAACAATCCTGTGATACTCGTATCGATAGTGATATTTTCTCGGTTGTTCGTTATGTTGATGAATTTCTAGATTAGTTAGTACACTACTACATTAGTAGTACATAGTAGTTAGTAGCTACAATACACTACAGTCTACTACACTCTACAGCGAGCAACTGCAATCAAATAGTAAGAACCAGTAAATTCAGAATCAGATGCATGCAACTTGTAGATGTAACTGTAAGTCAATAATAACTACCAAGGGCAAGTGTGACTGTGATGGTGCCTTACTCAGTTACCGAGTAAACTGTCACTCAACTCAGTCAACTGTGTTTGTAGTCAATAGGTAGAAATTTTTCGCGTCGTCTCACTCTCAGTTATTTACAGAGCAGTGACTAGTGACTAGTGAGGTAGTTATCTTTTAGTATTATCTGCAAAACTAACGCCAAAACGACGTAGAACCGGCCCAGATGAAAATCATGCGTTGTGTGGGTCAAGATTGGCTATTCAAAGTGAAAGTAGTCGAGAGAACGATAGGATGGCCGCCAATAGGCAAACTAACCACAGGATAGGTTCATTCTTGAAAGCCCATTGAAACAAGCTGTACTGCGCACGGCCAGCCAGTAGTCAATATGTGTGCGCAACGGAATTCCGCCATTTGCGGCGCTTTCGCTATCGAACAGATTTGGGGAATCCCTCCTTTAAAACTCTCGTTAGTCCCTTTAGGGACGAATTTATAAACCCTTTCAACGGCGAGAATCCGGAATACAAGTTATTGCATGGAATTATTCAGCTGGGCAACCTACCAACTCGGTGGAAATAACTTTGCGTTACATGCTAGCGAAGGATAGCATCCGCGAGAGACTTGCAGCCAAGAACCACAATGAAAAAGAACTTCATGGAGGGCAAGCGAAACTCCGTGAAGTCACGCTGTTTCTCGCGGCTGTACCCGCATTCTTTTCGGCTCGTTGCTAAAGCAAGCTTAGAAGTAGTAATATATACATTTTCGACCAAAAAATATAATTAATTTCTCTAAAATAAATAACTAGATAAACATATCTAAATAAAGGGTAAAGAAAAACAGAAAGAGCGAATAGGCTCGTATCGGACAGACAACTCCCAGAGCTTGCCAATTAATCAATTTCGTGAGGAATTACATACTGATACTCACAGTCACACTGAGACTGACTAACACTGACAGTGACCAAGAATAGTCGAACACTAACAGTAAAGTGAGTAACGTACATACTAACATAGTCAGTTGTTTACATATCATTATGTATTCAAATTATTATCATTATGTATGTTTGAGCAGATCATCATCCTCGCTTACACTGCTAGTCTGCTAGTGCTAACTCAGTAAGTGTAACTGAGTGAGTGAACCAGCCCGGTGTGAGTGTGACTCTGACTGCGAGTGTGACTCACAGTCACTGTCAGTGTGTGCCACACTGGCTCAGTCAGTAACTAAGCGGGTGTGAGTGTGACTGTAAGTACTGAGGTGAGTGTCGCTAGTCTAGACTCTACTCTCTAGTCTAGCTCTAGGTCTAACGTAACTTAATTTTTAATAAGTACTAACAGTAACACTAACAGTAACAGTAACACTAACCAAAGTGACTAACAATGACAATTGACATATGTATGTTTTGTATGATTGACTGATTAAATGATTTAGGGTTCATTTTGTCTGACAGTCAATCATACAAAACATACATATGCCAATTGTCATTGATATTCACTTAGGTTAACTTAACTGACCAAGAACCTGACTCCGAATCGGTCAGTCACTGATGAGTCATGCTCATCAACTCAATCCCTGAAGTCTGAAGAGGAAGACTTGTAGTAGATGCTAGTGTTTGATTGTTGAAGAGGTCAAATCATTTGGGTCGCAGTAGCTTGGTTATTTTTGCTCGTGAAAATTAAAAATTAAAAGCAAGTTATAGTATCGACTATGATCATTTTTCTTTCTTTTTTATACAGGGATGCGAACTGAATTGTGATGGCTTTACGAAGACGAAGAGTTTTCATTGGGATCTTCTTTTTGGTGGCTGCAACATACTATTTTGGATTCTACAGAAAAAAATCACTGCCATCTGGTGGTGATAATGGACTTAGTGTAAGTATGGCATGAAAATGATGAGGAAAAGTATTATTATTTATTAAATTCGTGATTTGATTTATCAATTGAATTCTCTATCGACAACTTGAATAAAAACCTTTGTCGACCATGGAAAGCAGAAATGCTATAGTCTAACGCAGAAATGGGGTCAAGTGGACAGTCCGGGTTAAATCAAAGGAAGCGCAAACCAATATATGTTGTTACCCGATGTAAAGGACAATGACGTATGGCTCGTATGATGTTGACCTATATTGACCTATATTGACCTATTGACCTTGATATTTATTGTGCCACAGCCCGGATTAATAGAGACCCTGCAAGGGCTACAGAAACAACTCGAAAAGAGTGATGAGGCTATAAGGAGAATGAAAGATGAACTCGCGTCGTTAGAGCAGAAAAACCCGGCAGTTCTAGAAGATGGGAGCCTTCATCATGAACAACCTCACGAGCAAGGTTAGACCGGACTTGTTTGATTTGAGTTGATAGTTTTATTTATATAGATAGCTTAAATGAGACTAGAAGTCTTTTTTACATTAAGGTCCATGAAGCGACAAAAGCATTAATCAAAGACATTGGTCCGGTAAACAGAGTCCATTTGACAGTTTTGGTCAGCATTGAAAAAATCTATGTATTGGGTAATTACATAACCGAGTCTTGAAATTATATAAAGTTTTTGGATTTAAAAGGTCTTGATTAAAAGTGTTCCAAAGTCTAGGTGCTTCGGCACTAAAAGCTAAATCTCCGGTCCGATTGAGTGTCCTGGGAACGTCAAGAGAGTTGCTCTTTTCCACTCTCCTACATGCAGCGCTGCACTCTAGCTAAAAATATGATTAAAATAAAATGATTATAGTCTTCATTGTTGCTTCCTTGATTAAATATATAAGCGACCCACTGATTAGACATGTGTGTACTTGGAGGAGGACCATTCCTCTCATGGCCTTAGCCATCCTATTTGACTGGCCTCCCCAACATGAGGTATCTCAGGAGCGGTAGTAGCTATAAATTATGTGAGGAACTCAACCTCACAGGGGAAGCCGAGCTTCCTCAGAACCTAAATCCATGGTCTGGTGAACTTCTCTACACACTGAGCTATCCCTCCACCTTTGCAGGTTAATACCTATGTGCGGTACACAACTCAGAAGTGACCCCATCAAATCTATCACGATGAGATCATCGTTCTAAAAAATAAACATATTTCTTTGCAGGTCCAGGAAAAGTTAAACAGCGAATAGAGATAGTTAATCGGGGATCGAGTGATCAAAAACAATATGACCTCAGTCTGGTAGAACAGAAGGGTGCCATGTGTGTATTGGCAGACTCTCCTAAAACATCCACAGAAATACAGGTCTGTGCAGGATAGTTTTTACGGGTGATTGATTATCGTTATATCGATTATTGATATATCGAATTTTCTCTGCGATAATCAACCAGTTTTCACTCCATCTTTTCATTTTGGTACTGTGAGTTAACAGCTTACTATGTTATCAGCATTGAGAAATCTGTTACTCGGAGGAAAAAAACTGTGTAAAGATTTGTTTATCCTAAAGCTGCATGCTTTAGGGCTGATAGCTTAGCCCCGATCCTTCCATCTTCCGCCCTCGCCTTCTCGAAGGTCATTGGTATGTTAGTGTTTGTGCATTAAAAACACTGACCGGTAGCTTTTATCACCAGATGGTGGATGTGATAGACTCCCTGAACTACAAGGATGTGGATGGCGGAGTGTGGAAGCAAGGCTTTCCTATCTTCTATGAGGAAACGCAGTGGACTGCTGAGAATCCTCTTAAGGTCATCGTTATCCCCCACTCGCATGATGATCCAGGTAAGATCAGATAAGGTCATCGTTATCCCCCACTCGCATGATGATCCAGGTAAGATCAGATAAGGTCATCGTTATC
>Ga0224501_10002757_pt1 | contig 13829 bp, 13 predicted proteins | sample SF_Oct11_sed_USG_4_FD_169105 | JGI IMG/M metagenome (GOLD analysis project Ga0224501, IMG submission 169105) | Sediment microbial communities from San Francisco Bay, California, United States - SF_Oct11_sed_USGS_8_1 | ecosystem: Environmental > Aquatic > Marine > Sediment | place: USA...
TCTTGTTACCATTCTGTAGTTGATCACAGATTTAGTGGATAAGCTTCACAAGCCAGTAAATCCGGTAACGGAAAGCCTCTCGGATTTACTTTGCGTGATGGTATCCATAGCATCTCAGCTCTCACCGTTTGAAGCAAAAACTATGGTCCTGGTCTACAAATGCTGCCTCAGGTAAGTCTCTATAAAAATAATTGTGGATGTTGAGGAAACCAATAAGTATAAATCCCACCGGAATTCGTGCCCTCTGTTGGCTGTCATACCAAATGTGTGCTAACTTCACAAGGGAATAATTGGGACCCTCAAATAAATGGAGACCTGTATACTTGAAAACATGGTCCCTTTCACGCTGAGAAGATTTCTATGGGGTTTTAAATTAGGTTTAGAGACATAGAATAGGTATTATTTGTTCATATTTTTACCAGATTTATTGCCAAGGAAGAAGGACACATGCTGGGCACAGAAGGCTTCTCACGCATGTTGAATACACTGACTGGTACGGCACAGGAGTATATCAGCAACCTGCAATCTCAGGTAGCATAGTTAGGAGACTGACATCTCATATAACTTTCAGCCACTGTCAGGGTTAGCATAGAATTTGACCAGTTCGCTAGACGTCAGCTTGCGGTGAGGATTACCATACTTCGTGATAATGAGATAGCTCATTGGTCTCACAGCTATAAAAACTCTAGGTTCGATTCTTGGTCACAGTGTATCACCATCTTCGTCCTCACAGATCCCGACTCCTACTGCTCCAACGGACCTCAGACTAAGGAGGTCCATTAGATAGGATGGCCAAGTGTCCAAGTGCACTAGAAAAGTATGTCCATCCATGCCTGACGCGCTTTATATATCATGTTACATGTTGAAATGCCACAGAATAGACAAAAATGTTTTCATGAATTTTGGCCTGGAGAATCATCTGTTATATCGAATGACATTGTTAATCATCATGCTTTGGGCCAGATAACTATATGGATGTTAGCTATTTGTAAAACATTTTTGACACTGTACAAAATCATTTTATCTCCATGCATTTGTAGAACGCCAGCCACGCAAAGGTCGCCAACTTTTTGCTAAAATTGCTGAGCAAACTCTGCACATATAGTCAAGGGGAGCTAGCCTACCTGCCAGAACTTCACAGGCTGGTTGCAGTCTCACTCAGGTAGGTCATCGAGATGAATAGAAGATCACTTTAAAGGACGCCCTGTGATCAAAAAGGCCTTTTGTAAAGGCCTTTCATACTGAGTTGCTGCTGAATTCTCCTTTGGAAGTTGCCCTTCTGAATTTCCCCCTGTATTAAATCCCTATGAGGGCAATTCAATACAGGCTACACATTCAGCAACCAGTCGAATTCTGAACTGAAATCTTCTACAAAAACTGATTCCATACACTCTGAATGTTGGCGTGATTTCCACCCTAACTACAGGTTTTTGTAAAATGGTGATGATATTACAGTCAGCTGTCAAATCATTTCAGGGTCTCTTCATCTTCGAATTCTTGGGGGAAGAATGTAGAGGAGTCAATACTGGGCTTGATTTCCAGCAGTTTACATTGGCCTGAATACTCCTCATCTTTCATAGAACAGGGTAGGTATACATACACCTTTCCGGTTAGCAAAGCCGACACAGATTGTGTTATATATACGTGCATCGTGGAATAGTGGGATAGTTCAGATGGTAGAGTGCATGGCTTATGATCATGAGTTCAAGCTGTGATCATATTAAGTCCTGTTGTGAGTATAAGCTCTTAGCGCTGCAGAACAAGCCTCGGGCTTACAAGATTCACTGAATAGGACAGCCAGTGCCAGCACGAATGTAAGAATTAAATACAGTGACCTAACATTATTCTTGCATTTGCAGGTACTTTGCTTCCAGAGCCACAGGGCTTATATATGATGTGCTGGGCACTGAGAAGTGTCGCTTCCTCACCACACAGTCATGCTGTCGAGTCTTGGCTTCAAGCTGTGAACGAAGAGAAGGTGACTGAAATATTGCGAAAGGGTGAGTGTATTACAGTGTCTACTGATTTACTGCGGTTTGTTCTGTGACGACGCATTTTTCCTGTAAATCATTTGGTTGAGAACTTTTGCAGTTGCCCGGTTTTAGTTATCTTCATCTAAATTTAAAGATGATTCACATCCATTCCCTCTAATAACAGTTACTTGCGCAACCAATTTGAAACACAATTGGCCTCTCGGAATGTTCTTTTATATGCTGGGTCGTTGTACCTGATGAACAGTGTAGCAGATGTCTTGTGGACATTCATTTTATTTTAGGCATTGATCCATTTTGCAATGATAAGTTGCTGACCTATGAGTATCTTTTGGGAAGCTTCTGCTCACTGTTTGCTGTCTGTCCATCAACACACTTCCCTCTTGTGGTAAGTTCAGTGCAACCTCACAGATTCTCTACGGACTTTTCGCTTTTCACTACTGACTAGGTTTTTCCTGGGCATGGACCTTTAACAAACCTCCCTCTACAAGTTTCTCACTTGGCTTTGTATGATTATTATGAATGGAACACATGATAGTATTTCAGATACAGTGCATGACACAACGATGGTTAAATTTGATGAATAACCATTGAAACATAACGCTGGTTAGAGGCTTTATTTAGAAATCAGCTGACTGTCGGAATATTTCGTTGTAGGAGAAGATTCTACTGAGCTGGCTTCTTTCACCTTTCACTCATCTACAGATACTGGCCCTGGATTGCTGGATGTTCTTAGCCAGGTTAGTCATGGATTTTTGACATAGCGGAATAGCTCAATGTGCTCGCAGTCGTGAGAACCTGGGTTGAAATCCCGGTCATGACGGGCTCTCGTTGTGAGTATGAGCTCCTTACTATGATCCTAGCTCAAAACAAAAACAGGCCTCACCATGAGATAGAGTGTTGATACTGACCCGCTCATGTTGCCCCAATCTAAAACGTAACTGATGAAAAAAACAAATGTATTTAACGCGGCAGCTCCCCCATGACGGCGAAAATGTTATACGAGAAATTAATAGAAATAAAGAGAAAAGAAAAGGTCATGGATTTGCTATTCCCACCACTTTTTGTAACCAACTAGATCCATTTCCTTCTAATGAATGGTGTTGTTTTCTCGCGCATTATCATTGGTGCCTTTCCTTTCTGCAGTCTCCCTTCTGTAACTGGGTCCGAGTTGTTCAGCTGTAGCCTAATTGAAGTATGGAATCAAACCTTGGAAATCCGATAAACTATGCGACTCCTTATTTCTTCACCATGCCATTTTGTATATTTACCTTTATTGTGTCAAGTTTACAAATAAAAGAATTAAATACAGTGTATTATTGGAAGGAAAGACAGACAACTTTATCACAATACACTGTTCGGTTTATATAGTTTGAATAGCTTTGGCTCAGAAATAACTATTTCTATGATCTGTTGGTTTTTTGTTTGTGTTGCTCTTGCATCTTCCTTTTTTTACAGATATTCTCCAACCCAGTTAGTGGAACAGCAATGCAGTTTCCTGCTCTCTATACTGGGCTTCTCCCCATCAGCTCAGCAGATACTCAGCATACAAATTCTACTGGCTGGTCTGATAAAACTGTTACCGTCTCAAGCCCAGGTTGGTTCCATTTCATATTCATTCGGGTAGTGATCTCATGGTTCTAGATAAACTGGTAAATGCCTAGCCTTACCAAACCTGCATGTTGCTAGGTGACTGCTGTTTTTGTTTTGGCAACGAAGTCAAAAACATGTTGAAATATTACGATAAACTGAAGGAACTGATAGATTATTTTGAAGAGTCGGACTATGAGGTGGAGTAGAAGGGTTAGCGCTGTGATGAGAGGGAAGGTGCTGCCCCATTGATGGACATTAGCGAGCGTTGTTATTTACCGTACTATGTTATCTTATCTTACTGGACAATGCGAGTCAATCAATGGATTATTTTTATGATATAAATATGGCCTATGATCTGTCAAAGACAATTGTTTGATTAATATGTTGACCCGTTTCCTCTGCAGGATGAACTGATATCGATGTTATACTATGATGCCCATTGATTTGTTTACCTTTAATGTTTACTTACTGTACCAGGGTGGACTGGTGGAGACTTGTGATCAGCGAATCATTCCAATGCTCAGCTTCAGTTGGTTTCATGCGAGCCTACGTGAAACCATAATCGATAAGTTGCAGAGGTGTCAGTCAGCAGTCACCGATAGATTATCCAACCATGTAGTTGGCATGTCGCAAGGAGAGCTCAGAGATAACTTGGTACGATCAACTGAGAAACAGAATAAATGTATTCAAATAGTACACCTATCTGGGTTAGTTCAACTTGTTAGCTATGGAAGGGAGAAGCTTAGCAGTCTCTATGCACAGTTTGAATACAAATGAGCTATGTTCCAGTGAGGTGATAACTTAGTAAACTGTACTAGGGGTCACTTTGTTGTTTTCCCAAATCACAATGTCACATGAAATCAATCTGCCTGTAGTGTAACTTTCTCTATGGAGCACACCATGGACCATCTTAGATACAAGCTGGCGGCTTAGTCATGCTATATACATGTAATTGAAGATGATCGTATGTAGCCCTTTGCACTCTATTTGGTAGTTGAAGGGTGCCAGTTGCCAGATTTCGACTATGGAAGTTTGTGATCAAATCCGTTTTGAATTGAATGGCCAGTTGTTTGGTCACTACATAAACTAGCGAGGGTAATGCAACACAATGTGGTGCTCAAACCGGGGATTGGTGGAAGTATCGCTGAATCTAAGCTTAGTGTGCTATCACTAAGCTACCATTTCACTCTACCAATATCTTGTTTTCCTACTTACAGAGTCATCATGTGCTTGAGACCAGTCACTTATTTTGTTTTTGCAGACTACACTGGCTTACTGTGTCCACTCATCCCAAGATTTCACTGGACCAGGCGTGTCCCTGCTTATTGAGCTTCTTTTGGCCAACCCCAGCCATGCATATCTCGAAACTGCCAACTTCTTATTTATTGATTCATTAAAATGGTTCAAGTCACAGCCTGGGAGGTATCAACAGGATATGGACATGACTAATGTAAGTCTAGCGAGGTGCTGAGTGCTCTCCACTACAGCTGAAAGTCCCGTGTTCAAGACAAGCGTTGGATTTTTAAAAAACTCTGTTCATCCAGCAGAGAATGGGTACCCGGCTTTCGCCAGAGCTGGGGTAAATCATGCAAGGAGGACTAGGAGTGGGACCACGCCTCAGTTACACATGTTACACATGCCAGCATAAGTTGACTAACAGCGAGTTCCCTCACAGCCATTGGCTAAGGGACAGACTTTACTTTTTTTTAAATGTAAGTCCATGTAATCAAGTGTCAATACTGATTCGAAGTTACACGACTGATGTACGGCAGATTACTCAAGTAAATTGTTGACTGGACTGAACGGATGGATAGCTGATCTTGATTTTTGGCATAATACTCATGCTGTTGCGGCTGAGTGTTGCATACACAGTGGTGTCAATTTGTTGGAACGGTTGAGCCTGTTGTGCTTTTGCAGGTGCTCCCGCGTATCTACGGGAAGATAGAGGGATATTCTGTGGATCTCCAGCTCACATTGTATGAATCTCTGTCACACCTCAACGGTGTTCTCTCTGATGGGGTGAGTTGGTACATGGGGTACAATTGGGTTGTTTCACATGTCGAAATAGCAAAGTACTATATTTGGCTAGCGATGCGCAGTGGTTAGAGCCCTCGAGTCAAGATTGAGGGATACATGTAGTAGGTTTAAGCCCTGATCATACTTGGATCCATTGGTGAGTATGAGCTCCTAGCACAATTCTTAGCTCCTATCTATCCAGAACAAGCTTTATACATAGGAGGTCCCCTAAGTAGGGTGACCATGTGCCCGCGTTAAAGATCAACAAGGACCGACAGGTCCATAACTTGGCATTCATATTTGATGGTTGTATAGGCGCAATCCTGTAGTTTGTGTTGCTAGTGTGTTGGAGAGCCCCTTCAAATTTAATCAAACAAACCATATATAATTTAAAATCATATCGAATAAATACTCACCAATTGGAGGAGTTGGTACGAGAATTTTAATAAAACATTGAGGATGGTTCGTTTGATAAAAATCCCATTGGATACTAACCCAACAATGATTCAGTTCAGTTCAGTTCAAACTCCATAATTTGGCACTGATGATTCTGGGACATGAGAAAAAATTTTTCTTTTGAAGGCTAAAGATGGTTTGGCTCAGCTGTACCAGTACGGAATGAGCAGTTCTGATGAAAGGTTGCAATTGAGCGCTTTGCAGAGCTTCAAGACGTTAGCGAGGTCTACACCGTATAAAGAATTGATAAGCCGAATAGGCAACACCTCAATCCAAATACAAAAGCTGATATATCAGTACTGTAGTGCTGAGGTGGGTATGATTAAATTCCTTCTGAGAGAAGAGCTAGATGCGGGCAAGTTACAGCAAAGACTTAACCTCCTTCCGTTTAACAGCAGTCGCAATACTTGATCTAAAATAGGATTATTTTATTTTATGTGGATAACGTTACTAAAGCAGACCCTTGTTTTTGAAATCGTCCATGATTTGCAGATTATAACTGTTGTCAAAAATTATACGGTTCGGCATCAGCAGTATAGAATGACCTAAAATCCCTTCACCAGTAGAGTGTGACCCCAAGCAATTTGAGGTTACTGCAATTGTGTCATTCAACTAACTCACTTTCACTGTGGTGTTCCTACGAAACACTTTTTTATCTTTTTAGTTTGAAATATACAATATTCGTGATTCAGAAGAAATCACTTTAGTTGTATAAAGTTGGTACGTTTTTCACTCTTTGTAGACTGATGCTTTGGTGAAGCCTAATGAAACCATTGTGACTATCTGGTCAGAGCAACTAAATAAAATCTTACGACGGCATCAGAAGCCAACTGTGAGGAGAAAGAATGATTTTGATGCAGAAGAGCAGGTAGTAATATTCAATATTTCATTAAAAAATTCCTTGACAGTTGTTGCTTTCTTTATTAATGAATTTATACTGAATTATGACTCGGCTGGAAAGATTTTATAAAACATAAAAACTGAGAATCAGTGGCCCATGCGCTTGCCTCATTAGAACCAAGCACTCTAAACTCTCTCAAATCGAATCTATTTAGTACTAATACCATGGAAACAATCGACAAAAATCTCGACACTGTTGATCTTTAAATTTGTAATTCATCTAAGTTGAGCGTTTTGAAATAATTGTTCTATCTAATGTGGTATGGTATAGTGCACAATTTGTGTCATGTGTCAGTCTACTCGCAGGTTACCAAGCGATCCAGACTCAGTGAGAAGGTGACTGATGCTGACTTGGATGAGCTTGAGAATCTCATCACTCGAATTATCGGGCTACCTATGAACAGTGGTCAAAGTCAGCGTCTAAGCCGACTTGCCCAACGAATTCTCTCTACGACTTGAACTTGACAACAGGTACAATCTACTCTATACATGCCAAGGCCATTATGAGTTTTTACTGCCTTATGCATGATTAATATGGTGTATGAAGTTTATATATGTAGGCTATTTCCGCCCTACCTCTAGTCACAAAGAACAATTTTAAAAGACTTCTCATTGTTGTTCATATCACCCACCTGTTTGGAATACAGTCAAGTAGAAATCATTTAAATGAATGAATACATACTTGGCGTCAGTCGTTATTCCGACGATACTATAGCGATGCAGTTGCGGGATGGACAGGGTCGACATACTAAAGCTGGTCATGCCCAGGGTTAGCTCCACCCTACCAGAATACCCGCTGATTCAGTGTGATGCACGAGCTACAAGACTGAACGGATGGTCCAGGGAGGTTGGGGGTCATCAACCTAAGCCATTTGTTTACACGTTACCCGCCAAAATTCGGCTGCCTTAACGAGAAGGAAGAGGTGGATCTTTAACAACTGTGAAGCGATCTTAGCCCTACTTGTCCACTGGTGTTCCAAAGCCACGCTAGCAATTTTGAATGAGAAGCTTGCTAAAGGCCCGTACCAGAAAAAAACACCCCTCCGGCAGTGAGGTTCGAACCCGCAATCCGATAGATGCGATCTCGTAATATTTTGCAGCTCCAGGTAACAAAATTTTAAGCAACTCATTAATTTTTTTAAAAACACCAGCTATGTAATACAAGAACATAGTAGCACCCAAAGAGATAGGTTCATTAGTGTGTGGTACGCTTATAGAATAAGTAAATTTTATGTATTTTATGGGTTGTCATTGTCTCTTCAATGTGTTTGCAAGGGACAAAAAAGGCCAGAGGTGTCTTTGCATATGTCACTATATTCGGGTTGTGGGAGAGCTCAGCGGTTAGTGCACTGGGCTCCAGATCATATAATTCATGGCCATATAGGGTTTCCACTGTGATTGCAAGCTCCTCAAATAATTCCCTGTTCAAAGACGCAGGGTTCCCTCTCAGTGAGGAGTCTGACTAGCTCACAGTGCTCCCTGCCGCACCATAATGGGCTGGTGAATAATCAGGATCTAGGTGATAACTCTGTATGACTATGAGGGCTCTTCCTGTATAAAAAGTAGACCAATCAGTTCAAATATTGCCTTTATAAATCTTTGTCTCCTTAAACCAATTTTTTATATGAAATCGCTGGACTAGCCCACCATTTGAGTTATCAAGTTATCCAATAATGCAAATAGGTAAACATTATGGTAAATGAGAATAGTCACACTGATTGGATGCAATCCCAATATGTTAATAATTCGTTCCACAGTTTGGCCTTTTGTAACATTATATTTTATACTCTAACACATATAGCAGCTCTTATGGCATCATAGGTACTAAGTATGTTTTCATAAAATATTTATTGAATAAAATTATGCACTGTTGATTGAGCGGGAACTTTACCTAAGATAAAAGGTGAAGATTGTTCTAGTTTTAATCACCAGTTGACTTTGGTAGCGAACTCTCCCAAACATAACAATCCTTGTCATTGTCAGTCGTTAGAGGGTGAGATAAATGTTGCTGGAGTGTACACAGCCCTTTTCTATCATAATCAAAGCCTTCACAATTCGAAAGTTTAATGCATTTAAAAGCGCAGGTTTCAATGGTGTGTCCTTCGAGGAGTAATCCTGACTGTCCACATGTAAACCCTTTGTTTACTATGAAGGACATTTTACCAGTCAGGGTGGCAGGTCGATTCCTAGTTCGGAAGCTCCTTTTAACTGTGATGATCTCTTGTAAAACAGGATCATGGAGAACGGCTTGATGTGGTGAGTCTAAATTGTTAACAGTTTTCGGGTAAAAGTTTTTCCATGGATACCCCGAAAAAACAAATATTTCTTCTGGGTTGATTTCAAAATGTTCCTGTTGGCGATTATAAACACCTTTGCTAATATCACCTGTCTTCTTTACGATAAGAAGATCAGGTCCTAGAAAAGCTATATGAGCATAACCACATGTAGAGATAGGTTTCCATATTTCTGTTTGAGGTGTCCTTGTCCACGCCGCACACTTGTCTGCGAGATAAAGCAGATTTAATGAATTCTCTGGAAACTCGCGAGTAAATCCTATTCCTGCTGTGAAATCATATTTTTCTATTACTCCGCTATTCCTAGATGGAACATATCTCAAACATTGTATATATTCTGAGCTATCTCCATTGAAAAATACTGAGATGGAACTTTCCCCACACGAAGCGCTGTATGGATTTTGAATCCGAATTTGGTTTTGTCCTCCTTCTTCTATTTCGGGGTTATCCTCCTCTCCCAGATAAACTGTTAGAGCCCCAGTGTCACTTAATATATAGACAACATGACGATTAAAATCCATGACCAAAACTTGATCAATTGTCGCGCAGAAATTTATATCGGTAAAGTTAGCAGCTTCAGAAACACCTTGTGTCAGTTGAACTATTTCATCTCCTTTCAAACTGTAGACATTGGTTTGTGTAATAAGAAGCATTCCACCTTCATTCCATGGGTTGTACGAGATTACGCGCACATCATATGGGTCGAAGGTGTCATGAGTTGAGTAATATTTGGTAAACTTATTAATGACAACTGTGGAACCTAAAAATGAAAAATAAGTGATAATCTCTTTGCCAGCTAAAATAGCAAACATGGCTGGCAATGAAAAGCGGTTGTTGATCGGTTGTTGATCGGTTGTTGATCGGCAAACCGTCAAATATTTATGGAGACCTCTCGGATGTGCAATGTCTATCGAACATAGAATATGCTATCGAACTACTACCGGATGTTAGCTTTGAGTCACTGTGAAACTTTCAACGTGATTAAACCATAAAAAATAAAAAAGTGACAAATGTTGCATGAAAATATTCCAACTAATGTTGAGTCAAATAGGAAGACCAACACTGCTGTATAGATGAAATCTTAAAATTAAAACTGCCCAAAAAATGAAAAGTGCGTTTTGTGTGTGAAAGCAAATTGAACTTTACCTGTTTGAAGCAGAAAGAGCAGTGTGACATAAAAGAGAGAAGACATGCTACTTCTCTTGACCGCGTTAATAAAATAATATTCTAGTTTTGTTTCATTACAATGCTTATATATGTCTACTCAGAATTGATCGCTGTTTGGTCGTTATATCCTGTTTCCTGCTAAATTCAAACATTGTGTATACATAGCTAAGAGAGTAGAACCAAAATGGAAATGAGTTGAAGTGAATATTGTCTAAGTCTGAGTAGGGTCTCTGATTCCATTTTCCATTTGAGCGCTTGTTTGTCTTCCATGACGCTAAATAAAGAATGACCACCCAAATAGGAAGGCCAAATTCTTGATGGGTGACGCGTAAGCAGATGGCTTATAGGTTGACTGACCCCTGATCAGGAGCCTGAGGAAGGGAATGCAATACCTTTTAAAAGAAAAGAAGGGGGCAAGCTGTTGGGTCTGTAACGGCATCCATATAAAAAGAAACAATCTTATTGTTGGTAAATGATACTGGCAGGTGATCTGGCTCTTCAGCATGTGGCGGATGGTGGGACGAGTGCAGAAGTACTGTTTCACATGCCCCACCAACGGTCGTTTGCTAAATAGCTGGGTCACCTGATCAACCACAAAGTGTGCTACATGGGAATTATATTCTCTTTGGCACAACTCCCGGTTTCACCAGTAATACCGCATGTGTAACTTGGTACACTGATCCATGAACTCATCTTTATTTTAATATCAGCTGATATCACACCAACCGTTTGTTGAAGAAAATTATTTTCTTAGCTGGTCATTGATTTCACTCCCGATGAATGGCCCACTTATTTTTAGCTAAAATAGCTTTTGGGTCTAGATAAATCCCAGCATCTTCGTTCTTTGGGATTTTCCCTTTGACCTGCATGCCTGCATGCAGTTATGCTTACCAAATAGAATGCCGAGGTCATGTTGATTCCAGATGCCTGATTCCATTCTCAGATACGAGAGATACTGAAACTAAAATGAAAGTTCCCTACCTTGAATGGGTACTTTTATGACATGCTATATTGAAAAGGTCCGAAAATTTTCAAGCCAAAACAAGAACCACCTTCTTTTTACTCTATTCGGATACTTGGCCGTCCTCATAAGCCTGAGGCTTGTTGGAGCAGTTGGAGCTGGGACCTCCTAAGCCTGAGGCTTGTTGGAGCAGTTGGAGCAGTTGGAGTTGAAATATATGTGAGGAGCTCATGTTCACAGCAGGAGCCAGCCATGACCAGGATTTGAACCCAGTTCACAGTTGTGAGCCCAGCGCTCTACCACTGACCACTCCACTATTCTTCATTCACCAAAATGGGCAATCTTTATCAGAAGTAGACAAATCCAAATTGTATAGTTTTCATAAGTATGTCAGAATGTAAATCTTTTGTGGACATCTGCGTGGTGGAGGCATCCCATGGACTACAACCTGCGTGTGTAGCATTCAGCTTTGTTGTAGTGAGAGGCGAAGCCTGCACTAGGGTTAAATCCTTGATCCTGGTAGGAGATGTTATTAATAGCAAAATTCAATGTAACTTTGTGTAACTGAAATGCTAATCTACACTTGTTTGACTCCTTAGGTTTTCAACAATTGTTCAGTGATTTAGGTAGCTATTGATTCACGATCATAGATTTATTGAACCTATGGAATTGGTTTTATGTGATAAAATTCAATGAAAAAAAAATAAATACTGGTAAATTAAGTCATGCGCTTTGTGAATACCTACGTATTGTTCTGCTGCCTAATTCATGATTATGTTGATAAATCAATGAGTGTAAAGCCTACCCAAAGCTAATCTCCAGAGCAATCTAATGCCTTAATTCTCCTATGTGACCTATAAGGTCAGGCATGCGTACCATTTCTTGGGATTATTGTAACCTCCAGTACGTTGCTCTATAGTAGAAAAATATCTATAACGGCATTGTCCTTGTCAAAAAAAGGTGGACAGAGTTTACACCACCATTCAATTTTGACATGGCTTATTCATGGAATAACCGGGGTGAAGGGGTCGGTTAATGGATAATGCACTGACTGGGTTTAGAATCACGAGTCTTTGGCTCGATTTCCTGACATGGACCCACTTCGTATTTCACCCTCGTTGGATTCAGATCCCGGCATGAAATAATAGAGACCGACCACAAAGTAACCTTCTCTATGGAGCACACAGGTGCAGAAAGTCCTCTAATCATATATCCTGGAAAAATGCCCGAGTCACCAACTCAGTAGGTCATATTCTGGTCTAGTCTTATTTCATTGACATGGCCAGGACATAGAAGAAGAAACTAGACCACCGTACATAGATGTTGAAGATCGATGGTGGGGATAGGAAAGGCATTCAATAATTCCCCCATGAACATCGACACGGTCTTTCTATCCACTAATGAGGAGGCAAACTCCTTGACCCTGCGCAAGAAATCATGATGTGGATTATAAGAAAAGTGTGAGAGAGATGCCACAGGTACCCTGGCAACTCCACAGTAGCAGGGAGAGCGGAGGTGTCACCCTGTTGATCACTTAAGCCTTTGTTATTCAGACACGCTCACTGCATGGTGGCCAGGCGCCAGTGTATGCTCCACCAGAGCACCCAGCGAAATCTTTTTATATGCCCAAGCAGTGCATTTCTATGTGGCATCAAACGGAAGCCCGGTATACATATAAAATATACCACCAACCTATTCTATCTAATTCCAATGCGATATGAGTAAACAATCACCTTTGCGCTACATGTTTTACTTTTATGACTCCCAAAATACAGATGTGTTATGCATATTGCATACGAGTCATACTATACTTGGCAAACTAATGTTGTTTTACCAGTTTGTAGTAGTTTTAGTTTACATGAAAATGAAAAAAAACAAATAAAAATAGGGTAAATTCAGAAAAATGGTGGTTCTATTTGTATGCGACTGAGCTGAAGTTGAGCATTCCCAAGAAAGCCAAGGGTGCTATCAGGAAGAGTATCCGGCGTTTATTCACTATTGAGGTGATTAGGGTTGTCCCCCATGCAAAAACTTGTTTTTGCGTTTGAAGCGCGGTCACAATTCTTTCTGAGTTGTGCCAATATTAGGCATATATCTAAGGTGAAAATAGCATGATGATTAAAGATTGATTATGTCGTTTATTGTCTTGCTTTTGTACAGGCGACACAAGCATTTCGGTGCACACATTTGTTGCTGAGATCTGTGTTATGAAAAGATGGGATTAGCTTCCCCCAAAATCCATCACAAACTGGATACCGAATGCATATATGCTGACGCATCCAGTGGGGAGACCTCAATTAAGAGATTTTAATTTTGTAACAGGAGAGCAGAATCTGGTTACTTTTGTAATATCAGAGAATAATAATCTAAGCTAACTGTGTCTCGAATTCTTCTTCATCTGCTGGCTGCCTCCCTGCGCGGGGTTGCTGGTGCGGGGTCGCCGGCGCGGGG
>Ga0224501_10002758_pt1 | contig 13827 bp, 13 predicted proteins | sample SF_Oct11_sed_USG_4_FD_169105 | JGI IMG/M metagenome (GOLD analysis project Ga0224501, IMG submission 169105) | Sediment microbial communities from San Francisco Bay, California, United States - SF_Oct11_sed_USGS_8_1 | ecosystem: Environmental > Aquatic > Marine > Sediment | place: USA...
CTTACAATGTTGGAAGTTAATCAATAATCCGTCGAGGGAGTTAGTATTACTCAACACGCCTGTCGTCAGCGAGCCCAGCCAATTGAACGTGAATTACGAGAGTGCTTGTGTGGTGGATAGCGGTTCTGTCGTGTGTTGGGGGGAAACGCGAAACGATGCAGACTTCTTAGCGAGTTTAGAAAATGTTTCGGTTTTAAAGATTGAAAATTATTTCAGTTGTGCGATTAGCAATTCAAAAGTCGTGTGCAGTAAAGAAATAACCAATATGCCACTTGAAGTAGAAGCAAGTGATTTTGCCATTGGAAATGGAGTGGATTTGTGTGCGTTAAGCAATGGGCAGATTAATTGTTGGGGTGACAGCGCATTGACCCAACTCACACCGCCAACATTGACTAGTCCTTCGAATGTTGTGATTGGAAAAAATCATATTTGCACTTTGGACGATGGTAGCGTGCTTTGTTGGGGAAAATATTATCCCAATGGTCGTCGTTATACTCAATTAAGTAATCCGCATCAATTAAACATTCACAAAGATACAGTGTGCGCGCTTGATGAACATGGCGTAAATTGCTGGCCAATACTTCCACAAGAGATGCGTTGGAGTAAAAGTTAACACACAAACCAGGGTTACGCAGGTCTTGTCTTTTGCCTTAAGCGACAAATGAGCTAAATTTAAAATTATGGCGAGACCACTACGAATTGAATTTGCTGGGGCGTTGTATCATGTGACCTCACGAGGAAATGAATGCAAAGCGATTTATCAAAATGATAATCAGGGTTGGCCAGGATTCGTGTCAAATACGCCAAAAACTAATACAAGCAAATGAATTCATTTAGTAAATTGTAAAGAATATTCTTGGGATAATTGGTTTCAATTTTTGAGTTTCACCATCATTATTCAAAGACTGATACGTGAACCGGCGGATCTCGTTTTAATCCCGGCCAACCCTCTAATACCCAAGGAAAATTTATACCGTAAGCATACAAACCCACCCCCACCCCGTGCCAAACCCAACCCTCCGTGCCACCCTCAAGCCCCGCCCTATTAAATCCTCAGTTTTTTTAAAGATCACCGAGCCGAGAAAAAATGGAGAAAAAACGAAGAAAAAGGGGAGAAAAGCGTCGTCAGGGGTGGGGCGATACGGAAATATAAAGCACGGCCTGATGGGATCTTAAATTCAAGTGGGATCGGGAACCGTGGCAGGTTGGGTGTTGGGGGAGGGGAATTGTATGTTTACGGTATAATATTCTCACTTGTCGGTTTGTTCTGTTTTCTGTTATAAAACGCGCCTTATCTGGGTTATCGCAAGGAGTGAAATGTGATTATTGTTCGACCTAGCAAGACACATGGTCTTGGTTTGTTTGCGGTGAAATCTATTGCTCATGGTGAAGTGATCGGAACCGTTGAAGGTGAACCCACGCATGAAGATGGTGAACACGTGTTATGGCTCACACCTAAATCGGCCATTCGCGTCCAGAATGAATTGAAATATATTAATCACAGTCACTATCCGAATGTTGCCTACTATGACGATCTTACCGTAGTGGCCTTACGCGATATCGCCAAAGACGAAGAACTCACGCATGACTATGGTGAGGAATGGAAATAGATACAGAGTATCGTTTGTGATTATCGGTATTCATGTAATAGGCTGTAATTATTGGAGGGAAATCCTAAACAAAACTTCATATTTATCCATAGCATTGTATGCTTTAATCAGAAATACAATGACTTAAAATCAATTCCGTTTCCCATTTTCTGATCAAAAAAACAAATGAAAATTAGGAATTTTGTTTTAGAGTAATGGCATAGAGAAATTGTTATTTGGCCTATCCTTATTGGTGCGTTGTACACTTCCATTAGTTTCTAATTGCCCATAGACAATTTCGGCGTTTTGTTTAGGATTTCCCTATAAGGAACACGTAAAAAATGAAATTTAACAATAAAGTGAGAATCGCATATCTAATCCTCATCCTCATGGTGCTCAATGCTTGTGCCTTGGTTCCATCAGACCCCAATGCGGAACTAGCACGATTACCCATTGGTATTGACAATAATGAAATCAAACAGCGTATTGGAAAGCCAACTGAAGTTAGGGGTCTAGAAAAAAGGGAAGGTGCATTTCATTCTACTTGGCTGTATAAAACAACAACAATAACTACCGAACACGCTATTGCCAATTTCATTTTTGGAATACCTTCATTGGGGTTCTGCTGGATGCTTCCTTGTTTTGGATACCATAACGACTATCTCGTCTATTTAGAAAATGGAAAAATGGTTAAATGGCAAAATGAAGAAGATAGTGTTGATCAAGACATACGAGTGCGTGAAAACAGTACATGGATTTCGTGGATCTTTAAGTTATAGTGGCCACTAAACACAATGATCGTCGTTGACAGCTTAGCCGATGTAGTGGAAGACGCCGCGTATAATATTGAAGCGTATTGTCATGACTGTCATCATCATGTGAAATTGCCAATAGCGGAACTGCTAAATCAGTACGGCGATTTGAATTTTGACCAGCTACGACAACGCTTGCGATGTTCAGCATGCAGTAGTCGGAACGTGAGTATTCGGTTGTCGTATAAGATGTGATGAAAAATAAGAAAAGGAAACTAAAAACAATGAGTGACAACCTTACCAAGGGATTGTGGGAAGATTCAAAGCCTGAACGTCGAAACCTTAATATTTTGTCGACGCTAATCATTCTATACTACTTAGCGGAAGCTAAAATAGGGACCAAAATTAGTTTGCCAATTGTTGAAATCACCTTCAAAAACACAACCGCATTGATTTACTTCATATGGATATTATTGGCTTGGTACTTAATACGTTTTATTCAAGTAACAAAAGGCCATTACAAAACCAGCCTTGGTAAATATATAAAATCATATAGAAATAGCCGGATCATTGAATGGTATGTTAAAAGTAAACTTGGCTATAAAAAAGCAGAATTGCAAGCGTTCGACGGAATAAACTATTTAAAAGAAAAAACATTTTACGATGCGAGGTTCAGTTACAAAGATGAATCAAAACCAAAGTACATAATTACTGTACCGGACCCAGACAAACCCTATGATAAAGAGGAAGGCTTTTTTAGCATCGAAACAGTAGGAGATAGAGTTATGGGCTGGCAAGGAAAGCTCATAGACATCTGGTTTAAATTATCGTTCTGGATCAAGTCCGACGCTTTCACATCCTATAAAATACCGAAATACTTGGCGTATGCTGCTATTCTATTGGGAATCTACAATGTATGTTATTAAACGCACCTTGTTAATGTTCGTATGCTTATTGCAATTATTAGCAACAAATACCCACGCTGCATTGTTAACAGGGAAGGTTGTGGGGATCTCCGATGGCGACACGATAACAATCCTAACATCAGAAAAAGAACAAATTAAAATAAGGCTGGCAGAAATCGACACCCCGGAAAAAAAACAGCCTTACGGGCAAAAAGCCAAACAAGCGTTATCGGATAAAATCTACAATCAAAACGTATCGGTCAAAGTGCAAACCAAAGATCGTTATGGCAGGGTGATCGGCCATATCTACCTCGGCCAGCGGTGGATCAACGAAGAAATGATCAAAGATGGCAATGCCTGGGTTTATCGGCAATACAGTAAATCGAAACATCTGCTAAGCTTAGAGCAACAAGCAAAAGCGGCCAAAAGAGGGCTTTGGGCATTACCCGAGTCTCAACGTCAACCACCGTGGGAATGGCGCAAGCAGAAGAAAGAATCAAAGCAGGGCAGTGATAAAAAGTGCGGACCTAAAAAATATTGTAAGCAAATGAAATCGTGTGCTGAAGCGATGCGGTATTTAGCTTGTGGGCTTGCGGATTTGGATCGCGATGGTGACGGTGTGCCGTGTGAAAGTCTGTGTAAATAATGAGTCGTCAGTGCCATGGCTCTACAGATGAAGCAACCACTGATCAATATGCACTTACGTTTAGCGGGCACATACGATTATCTTGGTATGTTATAGAGAAGGACCAATGAAGTTTATTAGAACATTATTTTATAAGAACTGGGAATCAAACCGAAAAGATGAATTGAAACGCTATGAGAATTTATCTGATTTCAATTTAACACTCGTTGATGACAAGTTTGGTATTTCAGAATTATCTACACGGGTAAATGCTGCACCTACTTTTTATTTTGATGACCGCGGGATTGCACTGACAACTATTGAAGAAGATGGGAAAATAGTAGCAAATAAGATTATGCTTGGATTTTCGGTCATCTTTAGTCATAAATCGAATTCGTATGAGTTGAAGTGTTCATCTGAAATAGTAGACTCAACAACTGAAACAGATGCCTACTTAGATTTGTACAGTTATAATCGTTATCCGCAAGATCATCCGGCTCTAATAAAACTGAACCAAATTGGCAATTGGGTTTTAAATAGGATTTTTACATCACTAATAAAAAAGTTTGGTAATAGTGGTAATATTTTCGAGTTACTTGGCAAAGACAAATGTTATGAGTTAGTTGCTTATCTAAAGTTCATTGCAGAACATCGATCAGTTGCCATTTAATCAACCCTATATTGCTGATGGCATTACAAACGGGCTAACATTTCTCATATACGATGCAGGAACCAAAAGAATGGAGACCTTTAATAAGTTTGTGTAAGTAGAAAATTAGTAACCTAAGTCAATAAAGAGGCTCGACATGAAACTATTTTTCCAACTTCATAGTCCGTGGTATAACACGATTTTGCTGTTTTCTCTCCTCGTCTTTGCCAGTGCTACACACGCCCATTCGGGTCGTACTGATAGCAACGGATGTCACAAAGATTCAAAAACCGGTACAACACATTGCCATAATTCAGGCTCGTTGACTTCGAACAAATCCAGCGCCCCGTCATTTAGTTACGCAGACCCAAATGAATCAGAATATGTTGAGTTTAGCTTATTGTATCTTCCCACAAAAGCCTGTTCGTTCGGTGTATTCTTGGGAATTGAAGGCAGCTACGGCTTGAAAGGTCAGTGCTTCCGCCCTTTACAAAATAGTTTTAGATTTTACTTACCAGTCAAAGCCGGATACTCGAAGCATTCCGATGGCTATATCGATATAGGTATAGGCATAAGCAAGAAAATATTTGCAGATTTTCACGCCGGGGCAGAATACGATTTGAAATCACAAGCGATGTTGGTTTTGATGTATGAGTACAAGTAATTATCATTTATTTCTTAATTAATTTGCGTACATTTTCGTATCGTACTATTGAACGATATTCCTCAAAAACAACTTAACAATAGGTGAAAATGAGCAAGAAAACAGGTAATATCTCTCATAATTCTATTATGAATTGATAAATTGGTTATAAGCATCAATAGAACACTATGTGAAAATTATAGCCGTAAAAGCACTCACAATAATAAGTTGGAAAATAAGAAGTAATAATAAATAGTAGTTAGTGGCGCTATAAATATCACAACTAACAATTCAATATTATTAACTAGGGTCCCATTAATTGAATTTGGAACATTACCGTGGCACAGAGATTGATCAAAATTTCCTGCAAATTGATATTGTTTGCTATGAAACTAAGTTAACCTGTATTTGCACTTTACAAGTGCTATTCTACAAAGACATAGAAGCTAAACAATAATCAGAAAGGAGTCGAATTCATGAAAAAGCATTTAGAACTCGGTGTTACAAAAAATCGCTATTATTTCTATTGCACCATTTTGTATTTAATATTATTAGCAAATGTTTCATATGCAGATATTATAATTACTGGCGCAATTGTCGAAGCCGATACAAGTAAGGTTCCCACATTCATTAACCAATCTAATTCTGAGATTTATCTATTCCATGAGAAGAAAAATGTAAAACTCACAAATACTGTCAAAGTTGATTTGTCTGCTTCAGGGGTCTATGCTCCAGCATGCATCACAAAAGATGCAAATGGTTTTTGTATAAAATCTGGGATTCCACATTCCTTTTCACTTGGGGAGATCACGAGCGGAACTGTTTTAGACAGCTATCTCTTACATTTTGATCCGGCTGTTGTGTCTAAGGTATCTGGGAGCATTACGTTCGATGGTAATATTGTCGGGATCATTGTGACGAAGCAAAATCTCGATAGTACGGATACATTGTTTGGTCTTGATCGGCATACTTACCCAACAGGTATAGCAAATCGGGGGCTCGAAATAGATCTTCAGCAAGGAGCGTATGACGGTATTTACTGGAACGGTAACAAGTTAGAAATATTAAATTTGCAGGCAGAAAATCCCGGTGATCAGATTCGCTTACTTGTGAGACCAGGCGTAAGAAATTTAACACGTTATGAAATTGTCGACTTAGGGGTTGTAAATGATCCAATTGAGTATATAACGCCTACCGATATAAACAATAGTGGTGAGATCGTTGGGTACTACGCATATCCTAATCCGGCAAGTCCTTCAAGCCCGAGAATTATTAAAGGGTTTCGGTCTACGGATAATAAACTATCTGAAATATCTGGCACCGGTACAAATACCTATATAACAGCGATTAACAATAATGGCGTTATCGCGGGTACTACACTTTTCCAGACAGTAACTGAAGCGATTTTTGTAAAATCGCCATCGGACATTGTTTTATTGAATAGCAAGGGCCCGGTGTACGATATAAATGACTTTAATATCGGCGTGGGCGGTGGTTTTTATGCGACTGTTTACAAAGAATACGCTGATGCATTTAGTTTACTGAACCACTCTGGGCGCAGCAATGCACTTGGTATAAATAATAGCGGTAAAGTTGTTGGCCGAATGCTCCTAAATAGCGGCTGCTGTTACCGATCATTTGTAGCTAATTCCGATGGGACTGACTTTAAACAATTACACGGCGATGAGATTGCCCAAAGTGAGGCTTGGTCGATCAATGATCAGGGACTTATCGCAGGAAAATTGTATGATGACCAATATAATATTGCTTATATATATGATAACGACGTAATGATAAGGCTTGGTTGGATTAACGGAAAGGCAAATCAAGCACTTCTTGTAGAAGGTATGAATAATCGCGGTGAAATAGTCGGAAGGACACACAATAGCAAATACCCGTTTATTTATTCAAAAATGAATGGAGTGAATAATCTTGAAGAACTGGTAGATCAATACATTGAGCAAGGCTGGAAATCGATTGCACCTTTAGGTATTAATGACTATGGCTATATTGTCGGTTCGGGTGTTCACAATGGTTTGGTGAGAGGTTTTGTTCTAAAACCAATTAATAGTAATTCGGATCCGATGATTGACCCAATTGGCGACATAGTTGGTAGTGAAAATTCAGTTATCGCGTTTACCGTAAATGCGACGGATCCTGATGGCGACAGTCTTCAATATTCCATGCGAAATGGACCAGAAGGTTCCACACTCAATCAATCAACTGGAGAATTTTATTGGTTACCAGATTCCACACAAGCCGGAGTCTATTCGAATATTGAAATCACTGTTACTGATTCTGGAGATCCTGTAGGGGTCGCTGTCGAATTGGTTACGATAATTGTTGGTGATGTTAATTTACCGCCAACCCTATCTGCACCAACAACAATAAATGTCGAAGAAAGGCAGCTAGTTTCATTTGTGGTTGACGTGAATGATCTTGACGGGGATGAAGTCAATGTAACAGTGGTTTGGAGTAATCGACCCACCGATGCGCGTTTAGAGTGTTTATTGCCTTGTGGAGCCAATTTTAATGCATTGGATGGCGTCAATAATCAGTTTAGTTGGACACCCGACTTTGGTCAAACCGGCGTCTATATCTTTGAGTTTATTGCTACTGATAATGGTTTGCCTCCATTGGAGACAACCCGAAGTGTGATTGTCACAGTTGGTGAAACGACAGACCCAATCACACTGACTAATTACATTATTGAACAAGTACAAAATTACACATTCTTATCTGTCAGAATGAGCCTCACAAAACAACTTAAAAGCGTCAAGTTCTTTATTGAGACTGGAAATATGAAAATTGCTCTACGTCTTTTATTTGGGTTAACGGCAGAAATAGCCGGGTTGGAAAGTACTGGCCGTTTGATTTCGTCTGGCACTGTCGATATTAGTAAATTATTACTTAGACTGCGATTCCTATTAGGTATGGTGGACTAAGAGTATAGTCTGAACTATTCCCCTTTTCTCGTAGTTTAACGTGTTTTTCTCTGTCCGAGAAATGGGGTATAGTTCATACATTATAGGGAAATCCTAAACAAAACCCATATTCTGTTCATTAGCTTGTCAAAATTACTCAGTGACACAAAGCCTTATGATGATAATTCTTTCCCATTTTTGCATTGTATTTTTGATCGAAAATTGGGAAAAACATTGCTCAGTATCTCATTGTATTGATGGTATATGTTTCGAATGCTATGGACAAAATAGAACATTTGTTTGGGATTTACCCTCTAGTGGGAAAGGAAAATGGCCACAACGGCTTGTGTTGCAAAGCATTTTTGTTAAACCTATGGACAGAAATAGCGTTTTGTTTGGGATTTCCCATATTTAGTCATCATCAACGGCTTCATTTTTACGGATCATTTTTGAAAAAATCAGGATTATCGCTTCAATTGTTAATGCAAAAATAATCGCCGGAAACAACAATAAATAAATATTCTTTTCGAACGCAGCTTTCATTTGATTCTTTCTGTGCTCAAAATCAATGGTAATAAATTGGATCGGAAACCCAAATCGCACTCGGTGCCAACGTTCTTTGAAATTAACATCCCATTCTTCTACATTAAGACCTATATATAGAATAAGGCGTTTGTTAACAACATAGTTACCATGTCTACTAGGACCACTATAGTGACTTGGTGAAGTCCAACTTGGACGATGGCTGTTGTACATATTCTCGTAAGTTGGTAAAAATAGAATAATGAGTATTATCAAAGAAATTCGTTTTTTCGAATTGAAATTAGTGAATAGTTTTATAAATATGTTTGTATATTGCATTTTAAGTCATGTTGATCTGCATTTAACTGATCAACTTCTTTCCGTAACTACTCGTTTCCGAAATAAATTAAATGCCCAAACGCATACAACTACTTCTACTGCAAACGTCCAATGCAAAACGAAATTTAACCACCATGGATTATAGATTGCGGGCACTTCATAGATAGAAAATGCTACATCTGAAAAAGGTGCTAGCCATCGAATATCACCAACGAAACTATCTAACACAACATGTAACAAACCACCAAGGCTAAATATAATGCCCGGTATTGCTTTCGGTGAAAATCTACCCCACGCTAAGTTCACTAGAAGTAGACAAATCCAAAATGACGGCCAATGAGTTATATAGCTATGATGAAGAATCTGGCCTTTATCAATGAAGTAGAAGTACAACATATCAGTATCTGGGAAAACAGCGCCTATCGTTCCAACAAAGATTATCCACTTGGATGAAATACTTCTTGCCCAATTTCGCTTTAAAAATTTCAAAGCCATAATATAGCCAGAAGGAAGATGTGCAATGAACATGCTCTACTACTCCTTTTTCAGCTAGAATCTATACTAGATTATCTTTTTGTTAATAGTGTGTGGAATTGATGTGTTTCTCAAATTCAATCTGGAATCGAGACCCAAATTATCCGACTTGAATTAGTTTTTTTTCGCAGATTTATGCCTTTCTTTCAACTCAATATCAATATACCGATCGGTGATTGGGAAATCCTAAACAAAACGCAATTTCTGTCCATAGGTTTAACAAAAATGCTTTGCAACACAAGCCGTTGTGACCATTTTCCTTTCCCACTATTTCGCCATAATCTAGAGCGAAAATTGGGAAAAACATTGCTCGGTAACTCATTGAATCGATGATAAATTATTCAAATACTATGGACAAAATTGAACATTTGTTTGGGATTACCCTATGATTAGGCAAAAAAGCAAGTTTGTTCGTAAACAACAAACGAAATCAAAAATACGACGCTTGTCTGAACAACAATGGCAAACTGTAATTCAAGTAGCGGAAAAAATGGCGATGGACAACGCGGAACAACATGAACGCACCCTTTTCATTATGTCATGTCTTTATTCTATGTATTTACGGATTTCTGAACTTACGGTTAACCAAAGATGGTCACCTACGATGAATGATTTTCAACGTGATCACGATGGACTTTGGTGGTTCACAACCGTTGGTAAAGGAAACAAGGAACGGCAAATAGCTGTAAGTGATTCGATGCTTCAAGCATTAAAACGCTGGAGAACTCACCTGGGTTTATCACAACTCCCCTCTCCAGCGGACAGCTCCTCACTACTTCCAAAACTGAAGGGACAAGGTGGAGTATCGAATACAACCTACGTTAGAGAAATTGTTCAGACGTGCTTTGATGCAGCGATCGAACAATTGCGAAAAAACAACGAAGATCTCGAAGCAGAAACTTTGATGGATGCCACTGTGCATTGGTTGCGTCACACCGGGATATCAGATGATGTCAAAGTGAGACCTCGTGAGCACGTTCGTGATGATGCGGGCCATGGGTCTGGTGCTATTACCGATCGGTATATTGATATTGAGTTAAAGGAAAGGCATAAGTCTGCAAAAAAGAAATTGATTCAAATGGACTGAAGGGAACTAAATTGCGTATTGCATCTAATAAGTTTTATCCAGGTAGTTTTGTTCTAATACTGACTGATATTGCTTCAAAGGCGTTGTAGGTGATGGTATTTTAATTTATCCTCAAGTATTTTGTGTAATAATAAAACGGTAATAATCAGAGATCTATAACAACCATGAGCAACAAATACAACGCGTATAACCGATTGTTATTTTTAGCATTTTTATCATTCTTCTCTGCATGCAAAGATAATGATGGTCCTCAAGGCAATGAGAACAACATCTTTTCTTCACCAAAAATCGATGTATCGATACCTAGTGAAATTGAATTTGGATCAACTCTAACTAGTAACATTACTGTACTGACTGACGAACCTGGTCAATTTATTTATTCGATTGAATATGGGCCAAGCGGAATGACAATCGATCAAGAAGGCCAGATCAACTGGGAAGCAAAACCCTTAATGGTCAGTAAAGAACAGAAAGTGAATTTTGGGATTGCGATTGAGACTGAAAGTGGGCTTCAAACAACAGGTGAATTTTCAACAACAGTCTTAGATAATACAAGAGAAGCACCTGTTTATCTCCATAATGCAAATGAATGGAATTTTAGAAACATAAAAATTGGAAACTTCGATGAAGATAACAATTTGGAAATATTTATACAAGATGCTGAAAACAATCTAATTGCTTTTGAAAAAAAGGAAAATACATATCAATTCGATTGGAGCGTTCCGTACGCTTTTCCTACAATGACTTCCTCAACAAACCAAGGCATTGCTAGCCACTTTTATGATGTGAACAATGACAATATTCTTGACTACTTTTTGAAAAAATCTAATCGAGATATTTTAGTAGTTGATGGGCAGTCGAAATTACCAATAAAAACAATAAATATCGAAGCTGCCGAGTGTAAGTTTGAAATTTCCTCAATTACAGATTTGTATCAAACCGGATCAATCAATATTATCACAGCAGCAACTACTGGTTTCTGCATAATCGATTATGAAACCGGAGCAATCGATAAACTGACTGTAGATTTAATAATCAATCCAATGAAAATTTCTAGTATTACCCAGCTAGATAACGATGAATCATTGGAGATACTTTTATGGGATGGGCGAATTATCGATGCTGCTACACTTTCTCAAGAATATATTCCTGAAGATACTGATTTTTTTGGTAGCACAGCAGTGGACTATGGCAACGACGGAAAACAAGAAGTAATTTTAATTAAAGAATTGCCTGTTTCAAATGGTTTACATAACGGACCATTCTTGATTCAAATTTTTAGCTTATATGAAAACCAAGTTATAGACCAATTTGAGTCTGATTTTCAAATGTATGGGATAGACTCTGATGGAGACAATATAAATGATTCGATAATTGACCGTAATTTTAATTACTTTAATAATGCAGACCTAACACAACCAGTAAGCTTTCGCCATGATAGCTACACAGCAATACACAAAGATTACCCTTTTTTTGACAATTATTTTGTCAGAGATATAGATCAGGACAATAATAAAGAGCTCGTATTCTTTGGAGAATACTCTTCAGAGCCGTTGCTAATTTTTGATTTGGAAGAGAAGTCATTTGAACAGAAAAATTTTAGCTTAACCGGTGACTACTCAAAACTTAATTCTAACGCGCCATCCTTTTACAGAACTGTTAACATCAATGCACCAAACAAAATTCATTTGTTTAGCAGTTATCAGTCTGATCCACTGGCAAAATTTACTATTGACCCTACCACTAATTTGCTCAATGTTACCGCAAATCTACTTCTAAATAAGGACAGTGAATTTCTCCGCTTTAAAAATATTATACCACAGTGTCCCGAAGCGCTTTGTTATGGCGAGGTTGGTTTTTTCGCCATATCTGAATATAGAAAATCGAGTTTTCCGTATGCTGAACACTATTCCAAAATAGAGTCGATAACACAATCTGGCAGCTGGTCCGGTGAACTTGTAACTGAGAAATTGGCTGAATTTCCTGATCAATTTAAGATGATGAAACAAGGAAAATTGAATCTAGTTAGGGAGCCGTCATCTCAGGTTGAATTGGTTTTGATAAATAGTCGTAATAGCCTTTATGTGATATCTCTACAAAACAAGTTTGGGATTGATGCACCACAGTTGGTATGGAAAGGCGGGGTAGTTGTTGGCGAACCGAAAGATATTTTTTTTGAAGACATTGATGATGATGGAATCAAAGAGATTATCGTAATATCGCAATTCTCAATTAAAGTATTTAAATATGATTTAGCGGGCTACTTTACACAGTTACATTCCATTTCAATAGACGACATAGCTAAGATGATAAGTCGCGCCGTTAAAAATATTTCAACCGGGGTAGTTAACAAACGTTCGAGCGCGATGGAGTTAGTCGTATTTGCAGATAATGATAATACTCTTGGTAATAATCCTACTGATAGTTACATGATTAGATTCAATGTGACAGATTTTTCTAAAATTAGTTTTACTAAACTAGAAGCATCCATCAACAGTATATTCGCAGTAACAGACGAAAATAGTTCAAATTATGTTATTTCATATAAGGCAAAAACGAGTGATTTAAACGGAAATGCGAAGTTTGAAGAAGAAAAATTATCCGTTTTTGATATTGGTGCAGGTAAGTTTGTTCAGACGTTCCCAATGTTGGTAGGAAGTGGTGAAATTTCTCAAAACCCTCTTATTGACATTAATAATGATGGTAAAAATGAATTATTCTGGACAACACAACATGGCATTTTTTATAGCAAGTGACACACTTTTCACTCTGATGCTTCAAAAAATGTCATATAATATTACTTATATAATCAATTAGTTATGTGTATAAATGTATCAAATGCGTCCGCTTATGGTAAATGACCCTAGATCCCGTGATTATAGCTTGAATCTGCCCTAAATCAATATGTCCGGTAATAACAGTAACCGGACATATCAAGTGCGACATTAAGTACTTTTGCTTCGCTCTATTGCGAGTTCAAGTGTTTCGCAGATTTCATTCAGCTCTTCCTGCAATGATAGATCCGTTGCTTCATTAGTCGAAATACTCAGATCACCAATTAACTGCTGAAGCCAAAATTCTTCCATTTCAATTGTGCTCCAACCTTGAATTTTTGCAGTTGCTTCAAATAATGGTTGATGGTCTGGAAACAGATAACCATATTTTAGAACGAGCTGAGACTCTCGTTGAGTTAATTCGAATTCTACTTTTGTGTTTGACATTCCATTGTTCCCAGCCGTCAGTTCTCTTACTTCTTTT
>Ga0224501_10002759_pt1 | contig 13825 bp, 7 predicted proteins | sample SF_Oct11_sed_USG_4_FD_169105 | JGI IMG/M metagenome (GOLD analysis project Ga0224501, IMG submission 169105) | Sediment microbial communities from San Francisco Bay, California, United States - SF_Oct11_sed_USGS_8_1 | ecosystem: Environmental > Aquatic > Marine > Sediment | place: USA...
TTCCCAAACGGCTTACACTAATAGATAAAAGCAAGACAGAACGCGGGAAAACCCTTTCTCGTTAAAATTATCACAATCAAGATTGCTTGTAATTGACTAAAGTTAATCTTTTTGAAATTGCTGATACTATCTTGCCTTCTCCCCCAAAGAACCTGAATAGTATTTCACACCTCACCAAATTTTTATATCTTGTTCTGAAGGTTAAAGCTCTATTTACTGAGCTTTGGGAGTGTCATGCATTTTTCAGGAGGGTGGGGAGGACAATATTTTCCCGCATTGGATCTTTAATGCATAATCACAACCCCTCTATGCTTTTTTGCGGGATCCTTACTATGAGACCCTTGGCAATTTATCACCCTATCAATATGCTGCTACTAAATCCTGATTTTTCCACTAATGAGTGGTATGAAAAATGGGTGCTTGACAAACGGGACACCTCAAAATTTATAAATGCCCAACAAGCCGATAATCCGCTGCATGGCATGCCCTTGCAGAAAATCGTAACCAGCTTGGTGACCATAAACCCCGTTTACACAATGTTTCTGACACTGCCAATTCAAGCGAACGCGTCTACTCTTGGCGTTTTACACTAAATTGAGCAAATTATTCAAAGACTCTCGATCCAAAAATATTCCTGGTTACTGAAGAGTTCCTAGTATTTCGTTTATTGCCTCCAAAAGCAACTGCCCAGTAGTGTCAGATAACTTTCCTGTATTAACAAAAGCATCAACTAGATTAATCAGTGCGTTAAACATGTTGATTGATGCCTTAGCATTGCCTTTATCAAGAGCTGATTTAGCAGCTTCCAATTTTGATATCAGCGCGTTCCCTTGCCCTATGCTTAAATTACCAGCATCAACCATATCTGTGATCTCGCCAATAATATCTTGAGTTGCATCTTGTTGAGAAAGCACATATACAATGAAGGAATCCTCTCCTATACATCCATCATCATCCTCAACAATGAAGGTCACTGTATATATACCAGGGACAGCATAAGTATATTCAGATAAGGTACCAGTCTCACCATTGCCATAATTCCAAAAAGATGTGTGGGTATCATGAACGCCGGCATCAGAGAAAGCTGCTTCAAAAACTATATGACTGTTTACTATCGCAGTCTGATCTTTGCCGGCATCAACAACAGGGCAGGCATTTAGAACATTTATTGTTACAGAGTCCATGTCACATGCACCTTTATCATCGCAGACCTGATAGGCCCATTCATAGATAGCAGGGCCATCGAGAGTTTCAGATGAAAACACAATTGACTCGCCAGGTGATTCGAAGTTGCCATCCATATCCGTGTCCCATGCATATAATAGTGGGTCTCCATCAGGGTCAATCGCAGTAGCAGTCAATATTTTCGTTCCTCCCTCGTAGACATCTACATCTGTAAATATTTCTAAAACAGGTAGCTGGTTGACCGGTGTGGCAGGAGCGTACCGCAAACCATAAGAATGATCCAATATTGGATTATCAATCATTTCTCCGGTTTGTGTATCCATAACGAATAAACGGAATCCCGAGATCATCGACCACGTATCCGGATCATAATAAAACGCTACAAAAAAGTACCGGTTACCAAATACATCAAGAGCTTTTGTGCCTAATGGAACACTCAAATTTGCGCCTGGTATAGAAGTCGTTCCTGATCCAAATGGCGTTACATGTCCTGTGTCTGGATTAATCACAGCTAGTTTTACCGTCTTTTCTTCTATTTGAGATAACCCATATAGAGTATCCGTCTCAGGATCATACTGTAAATCCAAAATAGCATTATCCAAAATTGCGTTGCCAATCATTTCTCCGGTTTGTGTATCCAAAACGAATAAACGGAATCCCGAAATCATCGACCATGAATCCGGATCATAATAAAACGCCACAAAAAAGTACCGATTGCCGATAGAATCAAAGGTTTTTGTACCAACGGGTACAGCTAAATTAGCTCCAGGAACAGAAGACGTACCAGAACCAATATGACTTACATGCCCTGTGTCTGGATTAATCACAGCTAGTTTTACCGTCTTTTCTTCTATTTGAGATATCCCAAATAGAGTATCAGTCTCAGAATCATACTGTAAATCCAAAACAGAATTTTCCAAAATTGGGTTGCCGATCATTTCACCTGTTTGTGTATCCAGAATGAACAGATGAGGGCCAGAAATCACCTCTCCCGTATCAGAGTCAAAAAAGGAGCCTATGAAAAAGTAACGATGCCCTGCGGAATCCAAAGCTTTTCTCCCGTACCCTATTGAAGGATCGCCCTGAACCCCAGGCCCAACAGAGGTAACGTCCCCTGTATCAGGATCGATAATCACAAGCCTGACGCTTTTATCTGGAAAAGAGGATAACCCATAAAGAACGCCTTCCGATGACTGCGCATTTGCATCAATTGTAGGAAATGACGCTATTAAAACAGCAACTACTATAAAAATAAATAGCGTAACTCCACATATCCGAATTGTTTTTGAATTCATATTTTTCTTCCCTTTTGATATCATGTGTGAGTTTGAGAACAACGTTCAATGTAAACATAGTACAAAATTACTATTGAAATGTCAAATGCGAAATTTGGGGTTGTTTTCATACTGCATTTATACTGCAATTCACCGAAAAATAATATAAACAAAATACGCCATAAACAACAGAGCCCCCATATCTGGGGGTTCTTATTGTCTAAAAGAAGCAAATAGAGCCTAAATAATCTATCTCGAAGAACTTCGAATCAGCAGGTTGAGAATATAGCAAATCGCCTTTCCTCAGGTGAATTTTAGATAGCCCCTATAAGGTATCTTATTTGTAAACCAAGTTTCATATAATATTCTCCTATTCTTCCCCGCAGACCCTCCCCGATCTAAAGAAACTTATTGCCTGTACGGAATTTAAATTGATCCGTTCCTTTCCATTTACCGGGGAATGCACGGCGGCACGGGACGATCAAGAAACGATTAATACATTTTACACGTCATCAGGCCTTGAGGCGCTTTCAATCTCCCGGTACGATCTAGACTTGAATACCCATTTTACTCTCCCTCTGATCACAATGATCTCCGGCCTGCACTTCGAATAATCCTCGAAAGCTTTTTATACCCCTCCATTAATAAATCTGTTAACTGTAATAAGGAATATCCGGTTGTTCTAAACCAAGCAAATGAGGACTTCTATTCTGGATATCGATGAAAATTATTTTAAGATGCAGAGAAAGGCATTTAAATAGAAAAAGCCTCTTGGCAATGACCTACTCTCCCAGGGGGCTGCCCCCCAAGTACCATCGGCGCTGACAGGCTTAACTTCCGGGTTCGGGATGTGACCGGGTGTACCTCTGTCGCGAGAATCACCAAGAGACTTGTTTCACAAAACAAGTCTAAGAGTTTAAATTTGAGGTATAAACTCTTAGTAATTGAATAGATGAGACTTACTTAATTCCTTAGGAAAATCTTCGAGTTCTCCACATCACAAGTTAAGCCCTCGACCATTAGTACAGCTTAGCTGAACACATTGCTGTGCTTACACACGCTGCCTATCAAGCAGGTAGTCTTCCTGCGGTCTTACTCACTTAATTGTGATGAGGGATCTTATCTTGGGACGAGTTTCCCACTTAGATGCTTTCAGCGGTTATCTCTGCCGGACGTAGCTACCCAGCTATGCCGTTGGCACGACAACTGGCACACCAGCGGTCCGTCCACCCCGGTCCTCTCGTACTAGGGGCAGCTTCCCTCAAATCCCTTACGCCCACAGCGGATAGAGACCGACCTGTCTCACGACGGTCTGAACCCAGCTCGCGTACCGCTTTAATGGGCGAACAGCCCAACCCTTGGGACCTTATCCAGCCCCAGGATGCGATGAGCCGACATCGAGGTGCCGAGCCACGCCGTCGATGTGAACTCTTGGGCGTGACTAGCCTGTTATCCCCGGGGTAGCTTTTATCCGGTAAGCTACGGCCCTTCCACTCGGAACCGTAGGATCACTAAGCCCGACTTTCGTCTCTGCTCGACGCGTTGGTCTTGCAGTCAAGCTCCCTTATGCCTTTACACTCTTTGGCTGGTTTCCATTCAGCCTGAGGGAACCTTTGGGCGCCTCCGTTACTCTTTGGGAGGCGACCGCCCCAGTCAAACTGCCCACCTGGCACGGTCCCCCACCCGGTTAACGGCGTGGGGTTAGGATCTAGAAATAATCAGGGTGGTATTTCACTGGCGGCTCCACCGAGGCTAGCGCCCCAGCTTCAAAGCCTCCCACCTATACTACACAAATTATACCCAAATACAATGCCAAGCTACAGTAAAGCTCCACGGGGTCTTTTTGTCCTGCTGCGGGTAACGAGCATCTTCACTCGTATTTCAATTTCACCGGGTCCCTTGTTGAGACAGTGCTCCAGTCGTTACGCCATTCGTGCGGGTCGGAACTTACCCGACAAGGAATTTCGCTACCTTAGGACCGTTATAGTTACGGCCGCCGTTCACCGGGGCTTCAGTTCAGAGCTTCGCTTACGCTAACTCCTCCCTTTAACCTTCCGGCACTGGGCAGGCGTCAGCCCCTATACATCGTCTTACGACTTAGCAGAGACCTGTGGTTTTGTTAACCAGTCGCTAGAGCCTGTTCACTGCGACCTTCGCATGCTCCAATAGAATTATTTTCACACGCAAAGGCACCCCTTATCCCGAAGTTACGGGGCAAATTTGCCGAATTCCTTAACAAGGGTTCTCCCGTTCGCCTTAGTATACTCTACCTGTCTACCTGTGTCGGTTTGCGGTACGGACACTCAAGATTCAACGCTTAGAGGCTTTTCTTGGCAACAAGGATCAATCACTTTTGCCTCAGGGGCTCGCCATCGCGCCTCAGCTCAGTCCGCGGATTTTCCTACGGACTTCAACGCCTACACGCTTGGAACCTGCACAACCAATCGCAGGCTGATCTACCTCGTTGCGTCCCCCCATCGCTCCTCTTGAGTGGTTCCGGAATGTTGACCGGATATCCATCACCTACGCCTCTCGGCCTCGGCTAAGGACCGACTAACCCGACGCGGATTGGCCTGCCGTCGGAAACCTTAGACTTTCGGCGAACATGATTCTCACATGTTTTACGCTACTCATGTCTGCATTCTCACTTCTGCCCGCTCCAACGCTCCTTACGGTACGCCTTCACTGCTGACAGAACGCTTCCCTACCGCGGCGTACAATGTACGCCACCCATAGTTTCGGTGCTATGCTTAGCCCCGTTAAATTTTCCGCGCAAGATCACTTGACCAGTAAGCTATTACGCACTTTTTAAAGGGTGGCTGCTTCTAAGCCAACCTCCTGGTTGTCTGAGTAATCTCACATCGTTTCCCACTTAGCATAGACTTGAGGACCTTAACTGATGGTCTGGACTCTTTTCCTCTCGACTACGAAACTCATCTCCCGTAGTCCGACTGCCATGCTTTGGAGTATTGGCATTCGGAGTTTGGTTGGGGTTGGTAAGCGATAAGCCCCCGTACCCATCCAGTGCTCTACCTCCAATACTAAACGCATGACGCTAGCCCTATAGCTATTTCGGGAAGAACAAGCTATCTCCAAGTTCGTTTGGCATATCACCTCTACCCACAGGTCATCCCAAGAATTTGTAACTTCTAAAGGTTCGGGCCTCCACGAGCGTTTAGACTCGCTTCACCCTGCCCATGGGTAGCTCACTTGGTTTCGTGTCTAATCCCAGCGACTGTACGCCCTATTCAGACTCGCTTTCGCTACGGTTACGGGTGTCACTCCCTTAGCCTTGCCACTGAGATTAACTCGCAGACTCATTCTCCAAAAGGCACGCCGTCAGGCATAGCGCCGCATACCCTGCTTTCACAGGGACACAGACACGCCATTAGCCCTTCGACTGCTTGTAAGCTTACGGTTTCAGGTTCTATTTCACTCCCCTCACAGGGGTGCTTTTCACCTTTCCCTCACGGTACTTGTTCACTATCGGTCGTAAAGTGTATTTAGCCTTGGAGAGTGGTCTCCCCAGATTCCCACCGGATTACACGAGTCCGGCGGTACTCAGGTACCTGGAGGAAGCTTCTCAGTTTTCGCATACGGGACTGTCACCCTCTATGGTAGGCTTTCCCACACCTTTCTGCTAACTGATCAATTTTTTACTTCCATATACCAGGCCCTACAACCCCTAAGGAGCAAGCTCCTCAGGTTTGGGCTTTTCCGCGTTCGCTCGCCACTACTAACGGAATCTCGTTGATTTCTTTTCCTCTAGGTACTAAGATGTTTCAGTTCCCTAGGTTACCTTCCCTAAACCTATGTGTTCAGTAAAGGGATAACAGAGGTTCTTCTCTGCTGGGTTTCCCCATTCGGAGATCCCCGGATTATGCGCCTGTACACGGCATCCCGGGGCTTATCGCAGTGTCCCACGTCCTTCATCGGCACTTTACGCCAAGGCATTCACCGTAAGCTCTTAGTAGCTTAACTTATATGTGATGCGGAGAAATCGAAAATTTTCCACTTCAGTTCATAAAAAGACTTATATCTTTTTTTAAAACTTTAAAGGATTTTTCAGTATTAATCATCTATTCAATTTGTAAGGTACCACCGGTGCTAAATGCTCCGGTTCGGCTGTTTGGCAGCCGAGGGTTATGGCCTAGATCTCTAAGCCGCACCCCTCGAAGCCCAAACGCTTGTATTTATTTGTTAATCCGGCTGCTTGACATAAAAACACCCTGGGACATCGCCAGGGTGCTATACCGAAGTGCGATGTGTCCCTTATTTGGTTAGGTGCCCGTCTTTTCGTTCAAATTTAGCAGCCGTACTCCTTCTAGTAATCTGCCGCTCAGTGGAGATGAGGGGGCTCGAACCCCTGACCCCCGCCTTGCAAAGGCGGTGCTCTCCCAGCTGAGCTACATCCCCAGGTTCTTTCCTGGTTTCATAGTGGGCCTGAGTGGACTCGAACCACTGGCCTCTGCGTTATCAGCACAGCGCTCTAACCAGCTGAGCTACAGGCCCGAGACTGTGTGCGGCAGACCTTAACAATTCAAAAGTGACAGGAAGTTTCTTGGCTAGTTCGCCTCACCACCGCAGTGAGACTTGGGATTGCCATCTCGGCTTTTCCCTGTTTTTGGAACACCGACCTGCGCCACAAGAGCGCTGGGTCAGGTTCACTTCTCTAGAAAGGAGGTGATCCAGGCGCAGCTTCCGCTACACCTACCTTGTTACGACTTCGTCCCAGTTACCAGCCCCACCTTAGGCAGCTCCCTCCCGTAAGGGTTAGGATACCGACTTTGAGCGTTTCCAGCTTCCATGACGTGACGGGCGGTGTGTACAAGCCCCGAGAACGTATTCAACGCACTGTGCTGACGCGCGTTTACTAGCAACTCCAGCTTCATGTAGGCGAGTTGCAGCCTACAATCCGAACTGAGGCCGGCTTTGAGGATTGGCTCCACCTCGCGGTTTTGCAACCTGTTGTACCGACCATTGTAGCGTGTGTGTAGCCCTGGATATAAAGGCCATGCTGACTTGACGTCGTCCCCACCTTCCTCCGGCTTTATACCGGCAGTCCCGTATGACACGTATAACATACAGCGAGGGTTGCGCTCGTTACCGGACTTAACCGGACACCTCACGGCACGAGCTGACGACAGCCATGCAGCACCTGTATAGACTCCCCGAAGGGTCGTTCCCTTTTCAGTTCACTACCATCTATATGTCAAACCCAGGTAAGGTTCTTCGCGTAACATCGAATTAAACCACACGCTCCGCTGCTTGTGCGGGGCCCCGTCAATTCCTTTGAGTTTTAACCTTGCGGTCGTAGTCCCCAGGCGGTAGACTTATCGCGTTAGCTACGGCACCGATGACTTTTACACCACCGACACCAAGTCTACATCGTTTACGGCTAGGACTACCGGGGTTTCTAATCCCGTTCGCTACCCTAGCTTTCGCGTCTGAGCGTCAGGTACGACCCAGAAGGCCGCCTTCGCCACTGGTGTTCCTCCGGATATCTACGCATTTCACCACTACACCCGGAATTCCACCTTCCTCTATCGTCCTCTAGTTTGGCAGTTTTGAACGACATCTCCGGGTTAAGCCCGGAGCTTTCACATCCAACTTGCCAAACCGCCTGCACGCGCTTTACGCCCAGTAAATCCGGATAACGTTCGAATCCTACGTGTTACCGCGGCTGCTGGCACGTAGTTAGCCGATCCTTATTCGTGAGGTACAGTCCTTTCTCTTCCCTCACAAAAGCGCTTTACGACCCGAGGGCCTTCATCGCGCACGCGGTGTTGCTGCATCAGGCTTTCGCCCATTGTGCAATATTCCCTACTGCTGCCACCCGTAGGTGTATGGTCCGTGTTTCAGTACCATTGTGGGGGGCCACCCTCTCAGGCCCCCTACCCGTCGTAGCCTTGGTAGGCCATTACCCTACCAACTAGCTGATGGGACGCAGGTCCCTCCCGAAGCGAATAAATCCATTTAGACACGAGACCTCTAACTCTCGTGACCACATGAGGTATTAGCAGCCCTTTCGGACTGTTGTCCCTCTCTTCGGGGCAGGTCACCAACGCGTTACTCACCCGTTCGCCACTAGGAGATCCGGATACAAGTATCTGGTTCCTCGTTCGACTTGCATGTATTAGGCACACCGCTAACGTTCATCCTGAGCCAGGATCAAACTCTCCGCAGAAATTTTTCACATCCGAAGATGTGTAAGATTTTTTTAAGACTACGGTTTTACTGTTAGCACAAGTTTAAAACTTCCTATCACTTTTCAATTGTTAAGGTACCTTTGTCTCAAAAGAGCGGGCTGGATTTTACCAGCCCCCCATTTACCTGTCAAGATATTTCCTGACACAATAAATCCCGATGCCTCGACTATTAGACATCGGGTGCGGGTCTGACGCCGAGGTTCTGCAATGACGTCTTTTCTTTTGTTATTGATCTGCGAATTTTTTTTCGCTAGATCACTTTAGCCTGTCTAGTATACTCTTATTCCAATGCGTGTCAAGGGTATTTTCGGAAATTGGTGTACCAATTTTCACAAATCTGCCTCTTTTTTGTGTTTTTCACCGGATTAACGCCAGTTTACCACCTTTATTGTTTTTTGGGAGACTGACTTTTCAGCATCCCGGCCCAACTTGGTTGGATTAAGCCCTTCCTTTGAGTTAGAATATCCCTACATCTTTATCAATTTTCCTGCAGGCCGGCTGCCCCAAGCCCAGCCTTTTGGGATAGATTTTGTTTTGGCAGCGCCCCCACCGGCCGGTATTTCCGCCCCAGGGCGCCGCGGTGATGAAATTCCGCAATATTTAAAGTGAGTTTTGTATGACCGACAATATCAATATTTTTGAATTCCCCAGCACGCAGGATAATTTGCTGATCGCCGGATGGCGGCAGTGGGCCGACGGCGGCGCGCTTTCCTCCGGCCTGCCCGCCTACCTCAGCAAGCTCACCGGCGCCCGCAAGATCGCCGAAATCGACCCGGACGATTACTATTTATTCCAGCTGCCGGTCACCCAGGATTTAATGCGCCCGATCGTGCGCCACAACCAGGGCTACACCGAATCGCTTCAGTCCCGCCGCAACGAATTCTTTTACTCCCAGACAGACCAGCAGGGACTGATCTTTTTCATCGGGGATGAGCCGCACTTAAGGGTGGAAAGCTATGTGCAAAATGTATTGGCCGCGGCCCAAAAACTAAATGTAAAACGCATCATCATCCTTGGGGGTATTTATGCCGAAATGCCGTTTGACAAAGACCGCTTCATCACCGCCATATACAGCCTGCCGGAACTAAAACCGGAAGTTGTCAAGCTGGGCGTGAACCTTTCAGATTACCACGGGGGCGCCAGCATAGGTTCCTATTTATGCAAGCGCGCCGGAGACATCAAGATGGAGCTGTTCGGCCTGTATTCCTTTTCCCCCATCATCCATATCCCCGGCATGGAATCCAGAGGGGAAACGATCCATATTGTTGAAGACTATAAAGCCTGGGTCAACATCATGCGGCACGTCAACCAGCTGCTCAAGATCCAATTGGATTTATCGGATCTCGAAACCAAGAGCGAGGAATTGCTCCAATCGTTGGATGACAAGATCGCCGAACTGGATAAAAAATACCCGGACCTTGAGATTCAGGAATATATCCGCCGGGTGGCAGACCAATACAGCGAACCGCCCTTTAACGGGCTGGAGGATGTATGGGAAGAAGAACTGCGCCGCCTGGGAGATCAATTTGATTTGGATGGGGATGATTGACCTGGTCAGTTGAGCCGTATTTTGCCCTTCTTTTCATATAACTACCGGTCCTGCCCCCTTTCTGATGTGCAATTTCGCTTGACAGCCACCTCCGAATCAGGTATCGTACAAGTCTTATTCACCACACGAACGAACTGTTTACTGCCTCAACTGAATTTCTTGGCACAAACGGTTGGTTACATAGGTCAGCAGTCGTTGTAGTTGTTTGTATCCTTTGAGCTTTGCTCAATTCCCCTGACATCCGCTTGGCTCCTGAAAAAAGGATTATACCGTGAGCTTTGAACAGTTCAATCTAGATACCCGCGTACTGGCGGGAATAAAACAAGCCGGTTTCAAAGAACCGACGCCCATACAAATACAAGCAATTCCCCCCGCCATAGAAGGCAGGGACCTGATCGGCACGGCCCAAACCGGGACGGGGAAGACGGCCGCCTTTGTGCTGCCGATCCTGCAGAAATTGATCAACGCCCCGCGCAACAACACCAAAGCGCTGATCGTTACCCCCACCCGCGAGTTGGCCGAACAGATCCACCAGTCGATCCGCGAACTGAAGGGGAAAATCAATTTGCGCAGCTTTACAGTTTACGGCGGTGTGGGGGCCAACCCGCAAATCAAGGGGCTGCGAGAGGGGGTTGAGATCGTGGTGGCCTGCCCGGGACGCCTGCTGGACCTGATCAACCAGGGCCATGCAGACCTCTCCCAGCTGGAAATATTGGTGCTGGATGAAGCCGACCGCATGCTGGACATGGGTTTCATGCCGGATATCAAGAAGATCCTCAAGCATGTCCCCCAGCGCCGCCAAACGCTTTTATTTTCCGCTACGTTTCTGCCCGAAATCGAAAAATTGGCCCGCCAGGTGCTGAAAAACCCGGAAAGGGTAGCCGTGGGCCTCAGCCGCCCGGCCCATACCGTCACGCATGCCCTGTATCCCGTACCGAACCATTTAAAACGCGGTCTGATGATGGAACTGCTGAAATCCACCGATACGGAATCGGTCTTGGTGTTTGCCCGCACCCGCCGCCGGGCGCAGCGCCTCTCCCGCCAGATTGAGCAGGCCGGCTACAAGACCACCAGCCTTCACAGCGACCGCACCCAGGGCCAGCGCCAAGCCGCCCTGCAGGGCTTCAAGACCGGCAAATACCAGATCATGGTGGCAACCGATATCGCCGCCCGCGGCCTGGATATTGAAAACATTTCTCATGTGATCAACTATGATATGCCCGACACCGCCGACGCTTATATCCACCGCATCGGCAGGACCGGACGCGCCACGCGCACCGGGGATGCCTTTACCTTCGTCACCCCAGATGACGATATCATGATCCGCAAACTGGAACAGATTATGGGCCAAAAGCTGCAGCGCGAGATACTGCCGGATTTTGACTATACTGTGCCCATGCCTGAATTCAACAACAATAATAACAACGACAATAATAAAGGCGGCGGCCGGCGCCAGCAAAGCAAGCCTAAATCAAACGGGCAGCCCCAACAGAGAAACGGCCAGCACCGCAAGAACAGCAGCAAAAACAGGGCAAAAAACCGGGCCTACAAACCCACACCCTAAAACTTAGCCTTGAAATTTTACAGCCTGGCATCGGAAAACAATTATTTCCCATACCAGGCTGTTTTTATTTAAGCATGAAGGCGGGCATGCTTGAGGGCGTACTGCGTGGTCACGCCGTCCACCGTCTGGCTGAGCCGGTCGCCCAGGCCGTTGTAGGCGTAGGTGTAGCTGACGCTGTCTTAGTGTTCGGTGATGCCGCAGGTATAGATATATAATCGATTATGAAGACAAAATAATAATGGACCTATGAGTAATTGTCCTGGTTATTGAAATCAGAATTTGCGTAATAAAATAACCACAAGGTGTATAAGAACTAATATTTTTTTCCTCAACCACCAAATTTATTAATATTCAATTATTAACGCGGTAATTCCTTCCAAATGCCAACTTTTTAATTTACTATCCCAACTCTCGGATTTTTCGAAATAAAAATTTGATAAATCTTCAGAATTAAATTGCCCAAAATTAGGAAATTTAACCAAATTTCCTAATTTTTTTATTGCATTTTCAGGTCTAATCGTCTTCAAGTTTTTATTATTTATTGTTTCCACATCATTATTTATTATTGGGGTAATTTTAGAAAATTCTCCATGAAATTTCACCAACACATAATCAGGAAACCCATGATCACCATATTTTGGCACTGATCGAAGATATTCACTGCGTGGGTCATTTTTGTCTAACCAGTACCTATTCAAAAAATCCTCTGTTGGATTGGAATTAAATCTATCTATAATTTTACCTTTTTGATAATATTCATACCACCACGTTATTGATTCATTGTATCCAGAAAAAAAAGCGTCGCAACCCATTTTTAATATTGTGTCTGAAATAGAAATAGCTGGATTTTGAAAATAGATTACCTCTTCCAAGCCAACAACTTCAATCCAGTTATTAATTGAAGGAATTAAATAAATGATAAATTTGTTAGGTTCTTGAAGAATATTTCCAGTCAATAATTTTATATCTTCAATTACTAAAATTTTTTTATATCCTTCTACCGAAAATAAACCTTCAATTCCAACCATAGAATTCTTAATGTTGGCATTCAAGTATAAGCTTGCCCAGTACTCTTTCATTTCAATCTCCTAAGGCCATACAAGAGCACATGGTCCACATGTAGCTGCCTCTACAGCATCAATAGCCGCTTGGGCTAACCAATAACAGATCCCCCCACCACCTACCGCAAAAACCAGTGGGGTGTTATCAACAGGAACTTTATTCCTTTGATAGGCCTCATTTACCATTGCTATAAATTGTGCTTGCTCCTTTGTAAGGTTATTATCATCATCTGAATGTTCATCCCACTTTTGCACAACAAATGGTGGTAATTTACGTATTCTTTCGGGATTAGTCTTTACCCACCTTGAATCTGCCCACATAATAGCTCCACTCCCAGCATACCATACCACAAATTCTCCTGTTCCTAGCGGGTGAGAAGGAATAAAAATTATTCCAGATGGGATAGGGTTATATCCTACCGAATATCTTAAATCACTCCAATCATAGCTTTCTCTTACTCCATATCTAGGCCCATGATGACGTATAGTATTTGCCGATAAAGTGTGAGAATAAAATGTAGCCTCTCACTTAGCTTCCAAGATGGAATGCTCCCTCATATACATTTCAATTTCATAGATATTTGCTACCATACCCTTTTGAGGGTATAACGATGACCCAATATCATATGCATATGGAAGAAATATTAAGTCTGCACGAAAGTTAGAAAATGCAGTATTTATTGGGTATTCTAAATGTATATTCCATCCCCCGGGTCCTCCATGTAATTTTTCTAATGTTGATTCTATGATATTTTCTAACGGTGAACTTGATTTCCTCCATCTATATAGCCCACTGGGGTCCGTATACATCACCGGATTCCCCATCACATACATCCACTTATTCAGGCTCATCGGGTCATCATACTCCCCCGCCCAGGTATCGCGCGAGATGAAGCGGCCGGTGCCCGGATCCATGTAGCGCGCCCGCAAATGCTGCAGGCCGGTGGTGTCCGTCCATTCCCCCGCATAGCCGTAATTGCTTG
>Ga0224501_10002760_pt1 | contig 13823 bp, 12 predicted proteins | sample SF_Oct11_sed_USG_4_FD_169105 | JGI IMG/M metagenome (GOLD analysis project Ga0224501, IMG submission 169105) | Sediment microbial communities from San Francisco Bay, California, United States - SF_Oct11_sed_USGS_8_1 | ecosystem: Environmental > Aquatic > Marine > Sediment | place: USA...
AACGATCGTTCCGTTCTCTCCGCTCGCCCATCCACCTGCGGCATCTGGAAAACTGAGACCAAATAACGAACTTGGAGCGATCGCTTTCCCCTCGCTCCAAGTAAGGCCGGCATCGGTCGTCTGATACAACATGCCGCGCTCCCCGACAATCCAGCCTTCTTGAGAACTTGTGAAACGAACCTTCAGTAAATCGGTGAGCCTCGTACAAGTTTTTCCGCAGGGCAACGTGTGATCAACCCACCTGGCCCCGCCGTCTATCGTCTGAAAGAGAGCCCCTGCGTTGCCGACCACCCAGCCGGTACTGGGATCTGTGAAAAAGACATCAAATAAGGTGACTGCGTGCTGCGTTTCTTGTGGGGTCCATGTCACACCCCCATCGTTGGTCGATAGGACGGTACCGAGCGCGCCGACGGCCGTACCTTGCCGGTCATTGAGAAAGTGGGCAGCATAGAGCGCAGCTGTCGCGCCACTGATCTGCTCGACCCATTGCTTCCCGCCATCGGTTGTATGAAAAATCGTGCCGCCTCCCCCGACGACCCATCCCACCGTTGGAGAGATGAAATAGATTCCGTATAGCGTTTGCTGCGTATTCAGTGATTGAGAGGACCATGAATTTCCGCCATCAGTCGTATACTTCAATAGCCCCCCTGCTCCAGCCACCCATCCATTCGATGAGTCGACGAAAAATACAGAGGTCAATAAAGAAGTGGTTCCGCTCGGCACCCGCTTCCATCGCTTCCCGCCATCGGTGGTCCGCAGAATCGTCCCTCCAGTTCCCACAGCCCACCCATTCTGGAGCGTCTGAAATTGGATGCTCAGCAACGTGGATTTGGTGTTACTAACTTGTGGAGTGACGGAGAGAGTAGAATCTGCGCTTTCGCTGAATTGTGGAGACCATAGCGTGGCGAAGAAGAGAGTGAACCATGCGATACGACGAATGGATTGGCTAAAGTGAAACTGCAGCGGCATTATTGATTGGTGTTCGCATCCGGTCTGTTGTTATTCCAGTACCCATCGTCAGGAAGTCCCTTCGCTTCAATGGTAAACTGTCCGGCTTCGAGCGTCAGCCACTTTTTCGGCGAACAGCAGGTCCCATCAGGAAGCACGTCCCATGACCCTCGGCGCACGACGAGCGGACCAGTCGCGAGGTCATCAAAGAAATCTCCTTTCTTTCCGATCCCGTACAGGTTACGGTGCGGCACCTGGACCACAATTTCTTGATCGGTCCATGACTGAACCAGGGCAGCGGCACCGTTAAAGAGCACTTCGGTCCGTGAGACATTCGAGACGACGGTGTCAGTCACATCAGGTTCGTTGATTTCAAGATCGGTTCGGCGTTTATAGGCCTTCTGATTCAATCCGAGATCGGCATGTTCAGCCGTCTTGAGAAAGGTCCCGAAACCTTTCCCCTTTATGGTGACCGTGGCATCCAATCCCGCAGACTTCGGATCATACGACTCGACCACCGGCGTGACAAGCGTGAACTCGCCAGCCTCAACGGCCATGGTCCCTCGCTCGGCACAACAGAGTCCACCGACATTCGGCTTGTTGGCACTCCGATAAATAATAACCTTACCGCTTTTTGCACTGAACGGCACCCAGACGTCGATGCGGTCGTCATTCCATCGATAGATGACGGCCGGCACGCCGCCGATCTCGACCCGATTCTCACCGGTATTGAAATCCATGAAATTATACGGAGTGGACCCACTCTCGGAGTAAAAGCCAAAGTGTTCGCCGCTGATGCGAAGCAACGTTCCGATCGGCGCGCTGGTTGGACTCATGGAAGTGATGCGGGGAACAGGCACCGTAAACTGACCGACAACCCGCTCTCGTCCCTTGTGTCGCAGCACTACCGGACCGGACCCTGCGTCGAGTGGGACATGGACCACAATGACATCGTCTTTCCATTGGGAGATCGTGGTCGGTCGCCCGCCGATCAAGACAGCATCATCCATCGATGTTTTGATATCCCCGAATCCCTGCCCAAACAGGACGACTTTCGTCCCCACAGGACCACTGAGCGGATCCACTCGCACAGACGGAATGAGTTTGAGTGGAACCGGATTACTGACAATATACTCAACGGGTGAACAACATGACCCGTTCGGCAGAGGATCAGAGGAAGCGAGACGAACGACCACATCGCCGTTTACCGCATTCGGGGGAATTTCAAGCTCGATCTTGTCATCCTTCCATCGACGCGCCCGGACCTTGACTCCGCCCACCATCACATCATTCACGCCGAACATCGTATTGGGATCTCTCGCTCCTGCAGACATGCCGAAGTGACGACCAGTGATCTGGATGATCGCGCCACGCTCTGCTTCGGTGGGTGAGATAGTTTCGATGAACGGGGTAACGATCCCCACATGTCCGGCGAGCAATGTCTTCTTTCCGATCAGCACCTCAACAAAGCCACTTGTCGCCCTAAACGGAACCTTGATTTCGATGGCCTCCGGCTCCCACTGCTGTACCAAAGCCGAAACTCCATTAACAACCACCTTATTGAACTGGGTCGACTTAAAATGTCCGAACCCCTCTCCACTCACGATCAACGTAGAACCAGGAGTGGCCGTGGGAGAGGAGAGTGCAATGGCGGCCTGCTTGGCGCTTGCCGTTGAGCTGCTGCCCTCACAGAGAACGAGCAGGAGCCAAACGAGCAATGCAGTGGTCATCGACATTCGGTACATCAATGGTCCATACGGAGCGTATCAGGGACAGATAGAGTACTCAAACAATGTAGGTCGACTTTAACAAGTGATTTTTCGCAGAGTCAAGGTGGGCTAGGCGGTGATCTGGACGATCAGTTCAATCTCCACAGGCGCATAACGAGGAAGTTCTGCAGCGCCAACAGCGACACGCGCATGACGACCCGTGTCGCCAAACAGTGAGACAAGCAGATCCGAGGCACCGTTGAGCACTTGCGGGTGCTCAGTAAACCCCGGGGCCGACGCGATGTACCCGACTACTTTAACGATCCGTTTCACCCGATCAAGCGACCCGATTTCGTGTTTCACAATACTCAGACCGTTCAATACGGCCACACGCGCCGCTTCAACTCCCTGCTCTATCGTAATCCCCTGCCCCAGCTTGCCGGTCATGATGAGCTGACCATCACGTGAGGGTAACACACCGGAAAGGAAGAGGAGGTCTCCAACTTGAACAGCCGGTACATAGTTCGCCACGGGCTTCGGCGGAGCTGGTAATTCGAGCCCCAATTCTTGGAGACGCTGCTCAGCAGACATTGCTTCGTGTTCTCTTTCCTTGCCCATTTTTATCCTGGCCTGAGGGCATCGAGAAAACTGTCGCCGACCAGTAATCGCTCGGCTCGAAGCGCCTCCACAATCGTCTGACCGACATCAGCGGCAGTCGGTCTGCTCCCTAAGTCGACCCCCTGTGCAAGCTTGGGCCCGGTCACAAACACCGGCACATACTCTCGAGTGGAGGTCTGTCCATGCAAGGAGAAATCTCTTCCATGATCACCCGTGATGATCACCATATCGCCGAGACGCAGCTTCTCGAACAAATCAGGCAGCCGACGATCAAAATCTTGTAGGGCTGTGGCCGCTTGGGCGGCATCTTCTTCAGATAGCAGATCCAGGCTGGCACAGACAAGACCTCGAGGCATCTTGCTGAGCATGCCGACCACCTCATCCAAAGCCGCGAGCCCTGACGCAACCGGAAAAGCTTTCGTGAACCCACGACCGGTAAAGAGGTCATAGATTTTTCCGACCCCCATCGCCATCTGACCGGATCGGCTTAGAACATCCAACATCGTCAAGCCCGGTGGCTCCATCACAAAGTCTCTCCGTCCAACGTGCGGGCAAAGCCGATCGTGCCCACCGACGACCGGCTGCGCCACGACGCGAATGAAACTCGCCGCATCTTTCGCCGCTTTGCGAATCTCACGACATCGCTGCTGGAATTCCACTGGTGCCATGGCTGATTCATGCATGGCAAGAAAGCACGTATTCCATCCATCAGTCCATAGTATTGGCGCCCCGCTGGCCATATGTTCCATACTATATCGTCGGAGCATGTTCCCCATCGTGGAAACGTTCTTGCCGATCGCTTTCCTGCCCACTATCTGTTCGACGATGTCCACGATCTTGGTGGGCACACCGGAACTGCAGATCGTCCGGGCTTCCTTCTGGATCACTCCGCTAATTTCCCAGTACCCGACGACGGAATCTTTGCCCGGTGATGTGAATCCCAGCCGTCCGAATGAGCCACTCGGCTGAGCCATGGTTCGTACACCCTTGATCTGGGCGACATGTCCAAGCCCAAGCATCTCAAAATTCGGCAAATTCAATCCCTCGACCGTCTCAGCCAGATGCACAAGGGTATTGGCATCGGCATCGCCGTAGTCGACTCCATCCGGCAAGGCTCCTATGCCAAACCCGTCAATGACGAGCAGAATGATTCGATTAATCATGGGCGCACTCTACCAAATCGCCGTAGCGCGATGTAGATACGTATGGGACCGACGCAGGGATCCGAGAGGACCTAGGGAAGCGGGCTACCGATCGGTTCATCAGTGGATATTGTTGAAAATCGTTTAGGGGAGTCGCGCCGAGATTTCAAAATTCACATTGAAAGTCGGCACGGATCGTTCACTGAACTGGCATGTATCCGGGCCTGTGTCATTCCGCCCGCCATTCATCGAGGATTTTGAGACTGGCACTGGTCCCGATTCTGTCAGCTCCCGCCTCCAGCATCGCCAGGGTTGTCTTCCAATCACGGATGCCGCCCGAAGCCTTAACCTTTGCCCGCCCGGCGACGGTTTCTTTCAGTAACCGGACATCTTCGACGGTTGCACCAGCCGGACCGAAGCCAGTCGAAGTTTTCACGTAATCCGCACCCGCTTCGACTGCCAGGTGACAGGCGGTTCGCTTTTCCTCCAGTGTCAAATAACACGTCTCAAGAATAACTTTGTGCTCAATGCCAGGTGTCGCGTTCACCACTTCGGCAATGTCTGCTCGCACAGAGTCATAAACACCTGATTTCAGACGACTGACGTTCAGAACCATGTCCAACACTTCAGCGCCACGAGCCACCGCTTCAACAGCTTCGCCCACCTTGGTCTTTGTGGTGTGTCCACCCAAAGGAAACCCGATAGGGATCCCGACTCGAATTGAGGTCCCTGCCACTGCTTCGACGGCCTCATCGACGTAGCAGGGTGGGACAAAAATGACGGCGAAGCCACAGTCTCTCGCCTCTCGGCACAACCGAAGCACATCAGCCTTGGTAGCATCCGGTCTCAACACCGTATGATCGATGAGCGCCGGCAGGTTCCATGCAGACATCTTCTAGGAAACTCCCTTCCAATAGGCCAGATTGCCATCGCCGGGAACAACGAAAGTATGTGAACGAAGCCCCCGTCGAAACGGACGCTTCTGATACTTTTCGACGGCCTTATTGTGTTCCACTAGCGTGGCTGAAAAGTGATGTGTTCCGTCGTTCTTCGAGACGAAATAGAGATATTTGGACGTCGCTGGATAGAGCGCGGCTCGGATCGAATCAGCTCCTGGACTCGCAATAGGACCAGGCGGTAATCCCGCCCAGCGATAGGTGTTGTAGCGACTGGGATGGGAAAGATCCTTTTTGCGGAGGTTTCCGTCGAAATTCGTTAACCCGTAGATCACGGTTGGATCGCTTTGGAGCGGAATGCGTTTTTTTAATCGATTATGAAAGACCGAAGAAATGTGTGGCCGTTCGTCTCTCGCACCGGTTTCTTTTTCAATCACCGAGGCTAATGTCAGGACTTGATGGACCGTCAAGTTCATTTCCTTCGCTCGTGTTTGCCATTCCTCGGTGACAACTCGACCAAGCTGATCCACCATCGTTCGAATGACCTCCTTTGCAGGCGTCGTTCTAGCAAAACGATAGGTGTCGGGAAACAGATACCCTTCCACGGTTTCTGCGGAAATTCCGAGAGCCTTAATGAAGGACCGGTCCGACGCCATCTGGAGAAACTCAACACTGCTCGTAATGCGTTGTTCGTTGAGAACGTCGGCGATTTGATTAATTGTATAGCCTTCGGGAATCGTTACAGCATGGAGCAGAACACGTCCGGTCAGCAATTTTGAGAGAATTTCTGCGGGAGGCATTGCACCATTGAACTCGTACTCTCCGGGCTGGATCTTGCGGTCGGCGTCTTGGGACTTTCCGAGGATCACAAACCTCGAATGGCTTCTGATCAGCTGTTCACGTTCAAGCAGGGTTGCAGCTTGCAGAAATGTCGCCCCTTCCGGGATCACCACGATCTTGTTCACAGGGTGATCGGACTCGGAGAAGACCGGACCTTCAGCCCATCGCATCGTCTGATAGACGACCGTTGCGGCGATCACGACGACGGCGATGATTCCGATGAGAATTACGCGTATCGTCATACTCTTGACCGCTTGGAATGTCTGTTGCCCACGTCTCCTCCATGCCATCAACAGCGCTGGTCGTCCCATCTACTGCTGAGGAAGAGGCCTGTGCCTCAAGATAACTCTGTAAGAGTATCGCCGCGGCTATTCGATCGACCACGCCTTTACGTTTTTTTCGGCTGACATCAGCAGCGATCAGAAGATCTTCCGCTGCCTTCGTCGTCATCCGTTCGTCCCATAAGATGATCGGCACAGAAATCCCTGCTTCCAGTTTCTCCGCAAACACTCGCATCGCGAGAACGGCAGGCCCTTGGCGGCCATCCAGCTGAAGCGGGAAGCCTAAGACCACTCGCTCCACATCGTGGGACGAAACCAAGGTGGCAATGTGCGCGACATCCCAATCCAATGCCCGCCGCTCGAAGGTTTCAAGCGGTTGCGCCGTCCATCTCAACTCGTCGCTGAGGGCAACGCCGATTCGCTTGGTACCGTAATCGAGTGCGAGAATACGAGTAGCCATAATTTTACCGCTGGAGAACACTTTCGACCAGACCAAAGACTTTTTCTAACGCCGCATCCAGCTTGGCCGGGTCCTTGCCGCCGGCTTGAGCCATTTCTGGCCGGCCTCCACCACTCCCCCCTACTTCTGCCGCCATCACTTTGATCAGCTCACCCGCTTTAAGTCTGCCGATCAAATCTTTTGTCACCACGACCAACAACGAGACCTTCTCGTCGCCGGACACTGCGCCCAGCGCAATCACGCCACTTCTCAGCTTATCTCGTAACTGATCCGCCAGTGCTCGCATGCCGTTGACATCGAGTCCGTCCGTCCGCTGTACGTGGACGGACACCCCGGCAACGGTCTTCGCGGTTGAAGCGGCTGCGGAACCACCGGCCATCTTGAGTTTCAACTCTTCCAGTTCCCGTTCCTTGTCCTTGAGCTGGGACATCAATTTGCGAGTCTTGGCGGCCAATTCAGATTGTCCCACTTTCAACACGTCCGACAGCTCGCGGACATCGGCTTCGAGCTTCTTCATCAGCGCATACGCGCCGCTCCCGGTTTGAGCTTCGATCCGACGTACACCGGCGGCCACTCCTGCCTCCGACACGATGCGGAGCAGTCCGATATCCCCTGTCTGTCTGACATGGGTGCCGCCACAGAGTTCTTTGCTGAACGACTCGACGCTGACCACGCGCACCTGTTCCCCATACTTGTCGCCGAAGAATGCCAACGCGCCGTTTGCCACGGCATCTTGAATGCTCATTACCTGGGCACTCACCACCTCGTTCTTCCGAATTTCTTCGTTCACGGTCGACTCGATGTCGTCGATATCGCGGGACGTCAGCGGCCGGAAATGGGCAAAGTCGAAGCGAAGCCGGTTGGGTCCGACCAGGGAGCCATATTGTTTGACATGTGGGCCAAGCAGATCGCGCAGCGCCGCATGGACCAGATGCGTCGCCGTATGATTACGTGCAGCGTCCTGGCGAATCGACCCGTTGACCGCCATCCGCAGTTGTTCGCCTTCGCGGATACTCCCCTTGCGCACCGTGCCCTTGTGAACGATGAGCGTCGGTGCCGGCCTCGTCGTATCCGTGATCTCGACCGATCCTTCTGGGCCCACCAATGTCCCTCGGTCTCCGACCTGTCCACCTCCTTCGGCATAGAACGGCGTCGCGTCCAGCACAACCTCCACTTCATCCCCTTCAGACGCCTCCTTCACCAACTGTTCGCCTTTGAGAATCGCGCGGAGAACGCTGTCGCTCTCCAATCGGTCGTAGCCGACAAATTGCGTGGCTCCGACCCGCTTAGCCAGCTCGATCACCGACGGGCGGGCGGTGTCTTGTTCAAACCCGCCGGTCTTCCGCGCACGCGTTCGCTGATCTTCAATCGCCGCATCAAACCCCTGTTCATCAACCATCATCCCCTGCTCACGGCAAGCTTCGGTGATCAGGTCCATTGGGAACCCGTACGTATCGTACAGTTTGAAGACATCCCCACCCGCCAAGATAGTTCCGCCGGTCGCTCGTGTTTTCATGATCATGTCGTTGAGCATCGGCAAGCCTTGATCAAGTGTCGCGATGAACCGCTCTTCTTCTCCTCTGGTAGCTTCGGCAATCGTGCCTGCTGCACGGGTGACTTCAGAATAGACTGCTCCCATCTGCTCGACCACGGACGTGGTCAATTCGTGGAGGAACGGCTCGACAATACCAAGCAATCGTCCATGGCGTGCGGCGCGGCGCAAGATCCGACGGAGCACATAACCTCGTCCTTCATTGGATGGCAACACGCCATCAGTCATCAAGAAGGTGATCGCACGCAGATGGTCGGCAATGACCCGCATGGACCGATCCGCCTGCTCTTTTTCACCATATTGCACTCCGGCTCGCTTCGCCACGGCCGTCAACAGCGGCATGAAGAGATCGCTGTCATAATTGCTCAAGACGCCCTGTGCGACCGCTGTTAATCGTTCAAGGCCCATCCCCGTATCGATACTCGGTTTTGGCAATGAATGAAGCGTGCCGGCAGCATCCCGGTTATACTGCATGAACACCAGGTTCCAGATTTCGATCACGCGATCGCCGTCTCCGTTTGGCCGATCATCGCCAGGCACCACCGCCCCTTGGTCAAAATGAATCTCGGAGCAAGGGCCGCAGGGACCGGTGTCCGCCATCTGCCAAAAATTGTCTTTCTCATCACTCCGCACGATACGGGACGCTGAGACCCCGATCTTCTTCCAGAGGCGGTCTGCCTCTTCATCTTCTCTGAAAATCGTAACCCAGAGGCGGTCCTTCGCCAGCCCGACTGTGTCGGTCAAGAATTCCCACCCGAAGCGGATCGCCTCTTCCTTAAAGTAATCGCCGAATGAGAAGTTCCCGAGCATCTCGAAAAATGTGTGATGCCGTCTGGTGTATCCGACATTTTCAAGATCGTTGTGCTTGCCACCGGCCCGCAAACATTTCTGTACGCTCACGGCTCGCTTATACCCGCGCGTTTCTTCACCGAGAAACACCCGCTTGAACTGATTCATGCCGGCATTGGTGAACAGCAGGGTTGGGTCAGCTTGTGGAATGAGCGCTGAGCTGGGAACTGCTTGGTGGCCCTGCTTCTCGAAATAGCGGATAAACGCCTGCCGTAGCTCGGTCGCACTATTCTTCATGGACACATTCCTCATTCATTCTGAACGTCATCATTATATGATCGATGGTCTCTTCAGCGAAACCCCGTTGGTGGAGAAGACGCCCGACTTGAGTCGATGTCAACCGGCGGCCACGACGTTGTGCGGCTTTCAGGACGTGATGCGCCAACGTGTCTTCAGTCACTGTTCGGAAGGCCTCGACGACGACCTTGGCGGCCAGGTTATCGGCAACTCCCTTGGCCTGTAATTCTGTCTTCAGCCGTTCTTGCCCCATCGGTCGAGTGGCCAACCGCCTCTCCACCCATCGCTGGGCATAGGCGCCATCATCGAGATACCGGAGATCGGATAATCGGCGAATCGCGCGCTTGGCCTGGAGAGACGAGATGCCTCGTGAGGTGAGAAACTGTTCGACTTGCGCGATCGTCCGATCTCTGTGTGCGACAAAGCGAACCGCGAGCTGGATGACAGCATCCGGACTCAACGGCGTGGCGTGTGCGCGAGTGTTCACGCTCCGTCGGCTACCGATGCGCCCGTTTTTCCTCGCTTCGTGCAACAGGCTTGTCTTCCTTGGGTTCCGCCTTCTTCTCGGCACGAGCCGGCACACCGGCCGCTTCTCGAATTCGTGCTTCGATCTCATGCGCCGTGGCGGCATTGTTCTTCAGGAACTCTCGAACGGCATCGCGTCCCTGCCCAATTCGCTCTCCCTTGTAGGAATACCAGGCCCCTGATTTATCGATGAGCTTCTTGTCGACGCCCAGATCCACCAACTCGCCGGTCTTCGAAATCCCCTCGGCGAACATGATGTCGAACTCTGCCTGGCGGAACGGGGGCGCCATCTTGTTTTTCACCACTTTGACACGGACCCGGCTGCCCATCACATCCTGACCTTCTTTGATGGATTCGATGCGGCGAATGTCCAGCCGGACGGAGGAGTAGAACTTGAGCGCGTTACCGCCGGTCGTCGTTTCAGGGTTTCCAAACATCACCCCGAGTTTCATGCGAATTTGATTAATGAAGATCACCGTGGTCAGCGATTTCGAAATGGCCGCCGTCAGTTTTCGAAGTGCCTGCGACATGAGCCGCGCTTGCAGCCCCATGTGGGAGTCGCCCATTTCGCCTTCGATTTCGGCGCGCGGAGTCAATGCGGCCACCGAATCGACGACGATTAAATCGATCGCACCGCTCCGGACTAAAGTCTCGGCAATTTCCAGGGCCTGTTCACCCGTGTCTGGCTGCGAAACAAGGAGATCGTCCGCCTGCACACCGAGTTTCTTGGCATAGCTCAGATCAAGCGCATGTTCGGCGTCGATAAACGCGGCCACCCCACCGGTCTTCTGCACTTCGGCAATGCAGTGCAACGTCATCGTCGTCTTGCCGGAGGCCTCCGGGCCAAAAATCTCAATAACCCGTCCGCGCGGCAATCCTCCGACTCCGAGCGCAATGTCGAGAGTCAGCGAGCCGGTTGAAATCGCCGGCACATCGACCTTCTCCTCGGCTCCCAGCTTCATGATCGCGCCTTTCCCATACTGCTTTTCAATCTGAGACAGGGCGAGGTCGAGCGCGCGCTTCTTATCCTCTTTTTCAGACATAGAAATCTCCTACAAAATGAACAGGGTAAGCGGATGGATTATACCCAAGTAGGCAAGGGAAACCTAGCCTGATCTCCGGCAAGAATACCTCCAGGTCGACCGGAATATTCTCATTCAACCCTGGAATGCAGACGGGAACGATCAGCCCTAGCCCATCCTACGGCTATGTATCTCTACCCGCGCGAACAGGACATCGATAATCTGCAGCAGAGAGTTGGTTGAACGCCTTTCTCCGGAACATCGAGCACCGGACGTACACATTCACAGGGAGATGGTAGGAATGGAGAGCATAAAGTTTCGATGGAATGTCTTTCGGCAGGTGACCGTGGTGTTCGTCACCGTGAGCTTTAGCGGATGCTCGATCTTTGCTCCCTCAATGCAGACTATTCAAGTGAGCTCCTCACCTGATAGAGCCACCGTCGTCGCCGAAGGAAAACCTGTTGGCGAAACGCCCGTTCAATTTGATGCGCACAGAGGCAAGGACCTCCTGATCGAAGTCAAGAAACCAGGGTATCAGAGCCAGTTCCGCACGACATCTCGCACGCTCAGTTCGATCGGGACAGTCGATGTCATTGGAGCCTATTTCATCCTCTTGCCGCTCTTAGGCCTGTTGTCTTCCGGGGCATGGAAACACGATCCCGAGAGCTATGGATTTGTCCTGGAGCCGGAAAAGTGACGTTCTGGTCCTGTTCGGCCTATTTCCTATAGGCATCAAAAATAGAAGATCCGGCACGCAAGAGACAGGGATTTCCCCCATGCTTTAGTCGATTTTCAGCCTGCCATTTTTAGGATTGATGAAGCTGGGTGGAATTAAAGCGTTAGCCGACGCTTCGGTCCCAATGTGAGTGGTCCATGACTAAGAGAGGCCTGTTCTGTTCAACGTCCACTTCTAAGGTGAGAAACTTCAATGCGACGCTAAGTCACCGTCGATCTGTGGGGTCTAAAAAGGGGTCGGGAGTCTTTTCTCACGAGCCCTTGGGCCGTCCCCGTGGCCGCAGCGTCGATTCCATGTCGAAGCGCTTCGCTATCCGTCGCACCCAGCCGTCCTCGCCGAACGGTCGCCCTCGCAGCACGCTCGTCCGGAGCGCCTCCAGTTCCGAAGCCCCTTGCGACCGGTTGACCCGCACGATCCAATCGCGAGGGCGATCCACCGGCCAGTCACCGAGCCATGCCGTTCGTAGGGAATCCCTGTGCGTCCGCGGCCAGAGACTCCCCCATTGCTAGTCTTCGGCTCGGTCTACCAATTTCGCCCGCAGCGCGTTGCGCTCCACATAGCGGGCGACCGTGTGAGAAAATGCTCGTCCGTTTGCACCGGGAACGATTTGAAGCGTCCTTGGTAGACCGGCCCGGTTCCCGCGGTCTTGTAATGTGCATGCCAGCGTTGGGAGTGCGTCACCGTGATCCACCGCAGCACCTCGGAGAGTTCCCCATCTCGTCGTGGCCACACGAGCAGGTGCCAATGATTCGGCATCAGGCAATAGGCCGTGATGCGCAGGCGCGTGGCCGCATGGGCTTCGGCCAAAATCTTTTCAAACGCGGCGTAGTCGGCCGATTTCTCGAACAGCGGCAAGCAGCCGACTCGACGGTTCAACACATGATAGGCCAGCTCGCCGACAGCCAAACGGGGACGACGCGGCATGGGCTCTTCTACCTGATGCAGCGGAGCCTGTCAAGAAAAGACTCCCGACCCCTTTTCTACGACCAATCCTGAACTTGGGCACTAAAAAGACGGTGCTGGAGGCAATCGGCGCAACTCAATTAGATGCCAACGCGATGACACACATCGGCAAGAAGTACGGAGTCTCTGCCGTGTTCCTCGGCGAGATCGTCGACTCCGATCCAAAGACCGATATCAGAGTCAACGATCTCACCACGCTTGATGGGAGCATACGGACGGAGATCAAAGGCGATGTGTCCGGTAAGCTGATGGAAACACAGGTGGGAGCCAGCGTGTGGAGCAGCTCTGCGTGAGCGAAGCGTCAACTCACTGGTGTCACAGTGTCACCAAAGCGAGGAGTCCGCACTACCATTGGAGACTCGAATCCTCGCAAGGATATGGTGCCTGCGCTCATGTTTCATTTGACTGAGGATTTCCGTCCACGGATGGTTCGCCAGCCCAAAACCACAACAATAACGCATCCGGTCCACACCATGCGCTTCAGCACGAGATTGACATCACTGTGGTTGTCCCCTAGCCTTCAGGCATGAGCGATACGAAAGCTGAATCCATCTTGTTCGACATGTTCGGCCGACTGATGCAGGCGCAACGACGCGATGGGTGCTGGCAGCTCTTCTTGGTTGGTGCCGAGGGGAAGAAGCGGCCTGTGCCGGATGTCTCCGTGCCGCCTCACCCCTCAGCAGAAGAACCCCTCACGTTTCTCGACGACCTGCACCATAAATTGGTATCTTCCGCCCATCCGTCCGTGCGACGATACTGATCCAGCACCGAGCCATCATGAACACTGTCGAGTGAAAGGGTGTGCTCCCAACACCCTCAGTCAACACCACTCCATCCAGTCCACCTCCCCTCCCTCCCATGGCCTAAGAAATGATGAATTGGTCTCAAACTTTACAGTAGACTTATTGCAACAAGATTAATGGTGTAACGATTCTCGTGAAAGGGTGGTGATCAATGCAGTGGTTCTTCCCTGTACTGCTCGTGGCTTTGACTTGTGCGGCGGCCTCGAATCCTCAGTCCGTAGTAGCCGCAGGCTCGATCGAAG
>Ga0224501_10002761_pt1 | contig 13823 bp, 15 predicted proteins | sample SF_Oct11_sed_USG_4_FD_169105 | JGI IMG/M metagenome (GOLD analysis project Ga0224501, IMG submission 169105) | Sediment microbial communities from San Francisco Bay, California, United States - SF_Oct11_sed_USGS_8_1 | ecosystem: Environmental > Aquatic > Marine > Sediment | place: USA...
TTCCTGATTGGTAGTAAAATACTTTCCTGATCAATCTCAGTAACAATATTCCAGTTAAGAGGCTCTATTGATTCTGATATACCAAAAACTTGCTTGTCCTGTACGCCCAGATAGTCACCTTGAGCAGGCCAAGGTGTGTTATTAATGAAAGCATTTACTATTGGCAATTTACTGACATCATCTTTTATTTGAAAAGGACTTAACTCTGGTGCGACCATTATTGCTCCATTGGCATTAACAATGTATGAGGTCATTCCGTCTCTTTGCAGATTTGCATTAATGCTGTTCCAGATAATGTTGGCATCAATCTCCGCCAGCAATATTGCAAGCGGTTTTTCAGTGCTGCCTACTGGGACAGCGATGGTAAAAAAAACACCATCAGGCCTGTCAGTAGTGCCTCCTATATAAATTTCTCCTTGCATTGGCGCAGTGATTTCTGATGATGAGACAAGTAAGCCATCCAGGTGATGCGGCACACTATCGATAATAGATTTTCCAGATTTTGAGTTTTCTAAGCCGATAATAATCTGGCTATCAGGGCGTAGTAGTGCCAGAAGATGAATTGCAGGCTCTCTACCAAGTACTTTTTTGAGCAATTGCAGAAGTAACGTTTCATCTTTGTTATGTGCCATGGTATAGGCCATGGGGTCACTTTTATTTTCTAGCATCGTAGTTAAACGGGTAATTTCCTGCTCGAAACTATTATGCAGTAGCTCCTGGCGCGCACGTTCATGTTGCAGAGACTTGTCGAGCAGAATGTCGTGAAATGCAATTCCACCCCAGATTAGTAATATAACAAAGGGCAGAAAGGCTACTACCAGGATTAGGCCGTACCAGGCCTCTCTTATTGACATGACTATCTTCATTCACAATCCCTTGGATTAAATAAGACGCAAAAAAGTAGCAAAATTACCTGACCAAGTACATGACAAATGTCATTAACAATCATGTGGTTATGACCATGATTATCGAAATCAGTGAGCATTTTCGTGAAGAGATAAACAGCGGATCTCTAAACGCTAGTCTTAGAAACTGCAGCCCTTGTAAAGCATGAAATAATACCCACATATATTAGAGTTTAATAATATGCTTATATGTATTAGAATATCAGGCTATGCTAATAAAGATTCGAAGATTACAACTATTGCTGCTGGCAATGAGCGCTACCGCGGTTCATGCTAATGATATTAATAGCGGCCATATAACTGGTCCATACAGTAATACTGGGAAACTGGGGCTGGCTTATGCACAGCATATTTATGAAATTCAGCAGAATACCTCGAGCCTGGCGTTTCGAGTTGATGGCCCATTTGGCGATGTCTGGGGTAGCTTTCAAAATTTCAGGGGCGACTTCGCCATGCTGAATAGTGGTGCAGAGAAAAAAATGGCGGCCATTGAGATCGATGCGGAGAGCCTGAATACCAGTGCCAGCTTTATCAGGGCAATGCTAAAAAGTGAAAGTTTTTTTGATGTAGAAAAATTCCCCTCAATCCGATTTAACGGCAAGAGCATCGAGTGGTATAGCGATACACAGGCCGTTTTAAAAGGTGAAATGACTATTCAGAAAAAAACCCTGCCAGTGGCGTTCTATGTCGAGCTGGTTGATGCTTATGGTGAAAAATCAGATCGAATCATGGTCAAGGCATCGACCACAATCAAGCGTTCACAGTTTGGCCTGTACACCCTGCTACCAATAGTCAGCGATAATGTGAATATCTTTATGAATGTTGACGCGCTCAGGAAGGATACGGATATCAGTATGGTCTCAGCAGTTGCAAGGCCACAAAAATCGATTAATTAGAGAATCGAATCGTTCTCATTGCATGCTAGAGAGTTATTTATTAGCCTCTGGTGAGCAAAGGCATTCAATCAGGCGCTCGACCTGCCTGGTACAACAGCCAATCCCCATCGTTGCAAAAGTCTGCCTTTTAATTTCTTCTACCGTCGTCGCGCCATTGATGATGGCATTGATAATATCCATCTTAACCACTTCATTACAGGTGCACAGGTTACGTTCCAGATCTCTCCTGAGAACTGGGGGCAGTTTATCGAGTGGATCTGTGCCGAAGTTGGTCTTCATAGTGGTGAATATAAACAGGCTTTGGATTATGGTCAAATGAAAGAAATAAAAGGATGATGTAAGAATGTATTAGAACGACCAGCTCATGACGCCGGCTATTATTGTGAATCTTTTGCTTTATTGAGTTTATTTAAGAGCTGCTGTTTTAACTCGTTGAATTCACGGGTAAGCCTGTCTAGTTCATTTTTAAGCTCGTCATTTTCAGAGGATAAATCAGTAGCCTGCTTATTGAGCGAATTTAGCTCATCAAGTTGCTCTGTTTTATCTGGTGAAATAACTTCTGGCTCTGGCGGTATGTCCTCCTGTATTACAACTGGCTCACTGGCCGTAACAATAAGGGGTTCGATCTCTTCAGGCTGGTCGAGATGCTTGCCGCAGGAAGGCAAGATTAAGGCGAGTAATAAAGATGCAGGAAAAAATATTTTATTCATCATTTGTCATCAAAAAACCGATTCATTTTCCAGAGCATAAGGCTTAAAGGCGGCAAGTATGAATGGCTTGGAATAATCGTTCCAATGAATATAAACAAATTTATATAATATTCAACTGCCCGGGCAGAGGGATATGCCGGGACGTAAATGGACATTCAAGAACGAAACAACATGTATTTTCAATGTTAACCAGATAGCGCAACCTGTGAAAAAATACAGGATCTGTTAGTTGGCTTCCTTATCATCGTAGGGGAATTTAGTATGGCCGTATCGAATAGTGAAAATCGATATGGCAAGAACCAGTACGGCGCCTGAAAGACCGAGGACTCTCAAGGTATCCAGGTTCTTCATATCAAGAATCATGTAGCGTGCAATGGCGACGATAGCAATATAAAGCGGCATTCGAACCGGCAACTTTCCTGACTTGAGATATATGCCTACCATGGCCAATACTTCAAGGTATATAAAGAGCAATAAGAGGTCGGCTAATGTTACCGCCATTACTTTAAACATGGAGACAATTTCAAAGCCCATGGCGATAACTGTTGCAATGGCGATAAATAGCAGGCCAATGTCTTCAACTATAACCAGTGCTTTGTATCCTGAGTTTTTAATCGAGTTCATGATATATTCCTGATAATAATTAGGATGTTAAGGTCACCGTAAGGATGTTTAGATTAATTAATCTGGTCAGGCAACCATGTCGCAATCGCTGGCCAGTAGGCTAGCATGCCCAACGCAATCAGTTGAATAATAATAAACGGGATTACGCCTTTGTAGATCTGCATGGTTTTGATTTCAGCAGGGGCAACACCGCGCAGGTAGAACAGGGCGAAGCCGAATGGTGGGGTCAGGAACGAGGTCTGCAGGTTGATTGCAATCATAATGCCGAGCCAGACCGGGTCGATGTCCATGACTAAGAGAACGGGGGCAACAATGGGTACGACGACGAAGGTGATTTCAATGAAGTCGAGCACGAAGCCGAGCAGGAACATGACCAGCATGACGATGAACAGTGCATGGTATTTGCCACCGGCCAGATCGCCGAGAAGCTCCTGCACCAGCTCCTCACCGCCGTAACCGCGAAACACCAGCGAGAATAACGAGGCACCGATAAAGATCATGAACACCATGCTGGTGACCTGGGTGGTGCTGCGCATGACCTCGCGCAGGTTTTCCAGGGTCAGCTGTTTTTTCGAGGCGGCCAGCAGCATGGCGCCGACGGCTCCGATGGCGGCGGCCTCGGTCGGTGTGGCAAGGCCACCGATAATCGAGCCGAGCACGGCAATAATCAGGAACAGTGGCGGTAGCAGGCTCTGCATAACGGCCTGTAGCACCGGAGTGATGTCATCGTCGCTGTTCTGTTCCAGCGATGGCATGGCGTTGGGTCTGGTGTAGGCGATGGCGGCGATATAAATCAGGTATAAAGCGACTAGCATCAGGCCCGGAACCAGCGCGCCGACGAACAGGTCGCCAACCGACAGGGTCTCCGGCGAAAAGATGCCCATATCGAGCTGGGCCTGCTGGTAGGCGGAGGAGAGCACGTCACCGAGTAAAACAAGAACAATCGACGGTGGGATAATCTGGCCGAGTGTGCCCGAGGCGCAGATCATGCCGGTGGAGATGTGCGGGTCGTAGCCGCGTTTCAGCATGGTCGGCAGCGAGAGCAGACCCATGGTGACAACCGTGGCGCCGACGATGCCTGTGCTGGCGGCCAGCAGCATGCCAACCAGAATTACCGAGAAGCCGAGGCCGCCGCGCAGCCGGCCAAATAGCCGCGCCATGGTTTCTAACAGATCTTCGGCGATCTTCGAGCGTTCCAGCATGACACCCATAAAGACGAACAGAGGCACTGCGATCAGGATCTGGTTGGTCATAATGCCGTAGAGGCGGTTGGGCAGTGCTTCCAGAAAGGCGGAGTCGAAGCTGCCACTCATCTGGCCGAAACCGGCGAACAGTAGCGCGGTACCGGCCAGGGTGAAGGCGACTGGATAACCGGCGAGCAGGAATAAGAAAACGGTTGCGAACAGGTAGAACGGCATCCACTCCATTAGTGCTTGCTCCCGCCAGTATTGCTCGGGCCACTCAGCACTATATTAAGCGCACGCATCACCTGTGCCACTGACTGCAGCATAAGCAGTGCGGACATTACCAGGATCAGGCTTTTCAGCAGGAATACCCCGGGCAGGCCGCCGGCCTCACGAGAGCCCTCGAGCACATTCCAGCTGTCCATCACGTATTCCCAGCTCATCCAGCCGATGAAGAACATGAATGGCATCAGCATGAACAGTGCGCCGCAGAGGTCAACCCAGGCGCGGGCCTGTTCGCCGAAGCGGCTGTAGAAAATATCGACGCGCACGTGGCCTTCCTGTTGCAGGGTGTAGGCGGCACCGACCAGGAAGACGGCGGCGTGCATATAGCTGATCGATTCCTGGATTGCGATCAGTCCGGTGTCGAACAAATAGCGCAGCACGACAACGACAAAGGTGACAATGACCATGAACAGGGTTAGCCAGGAAACCGCGCGGCCAGTCCAGTCGATCAATCGTTCTATGGCTTTGGCGATTCCATTCATGAGGGGTTATACCCAGTAGGTCTGGTATTCGTCCTGTTTTGCGATGCGGTCAGTGAGAATGGCCCTGAACACGTCCGGGTTTTTGGTGTGTACCAGTTCGCCGTCGCGCGGGAAGTGTTTGTCGTACAGGCGTGATAGCCAGAAACGTAGTGCGCCGGTGCGTAGCATCAGCGGCCAGTACTGGTGTTCAATATCGGTCAGTGGGCGGTACTGGTTATAGCCGTTTAATAGTGCCTGTACCTTTTCCCTGTCCAGGCTGAAATCGTTGAGGCAGCACCAGTCATTAACCGTGACCGCGAGATCATAAAGCAGGGCATCGTCGCAGGCGTAATAAAAGTCGATAATGCCGCTGAGTTGGCCGTCGTCCCACAGCGAGTTATCTCGGAACAGGTCGGCATGTACTACACCACGCGGCAGCGCGGCGTTGCGGTTGGCCTTCTGGAAGGCTATTTCGTCATTGAGGATATTCAAATCTTTCATTGGTAGCTTTTCCTGCAGGGCATTCGCGGTCTCGACGAACCAGTGTGGGCCACGTGGGTTGGGCTGGTGCTCGTCGAAACTCAGGCCAGCGGCGTGCATCTGGCCCAGTGCGGCACCAATCTGTGAGCAGGTTGAAACCGTGGTCTCGGTAATACTGCCACCGGCGAGGCGTTCGACCAGTGCAATCGGCTTGTTGGCAAACAGGCGCAGGTAATGGCCTTCATTATCGGCGACCGGATCGGCACTCGGTACTTCGTGGTCGGCCAGATGGTGCATCAGGTTGAGATAGTACTGCATTTCCTCGAAGTTGTGCTGCTCGAAAATGGTCAGGACAAAATGCTGCTCGATGCCGTCCTTGATGGTGTCGACAAAATAATTGGTGTTTTCGATGCCGTCGCTTATGCCGCGGTAATCCTTGAGTTTACCCACGTTGTAATTGAGCAGGAATTGCTCTAGCTCTTCGTGTTCTATAGTGGTGTAAACAGACATAAATAGGTTTGGTTAAAGTTAGCGTTGATGCGAATGTGTGGGGATTTTAGCCTATCCCGCGATAAGTTACAGGTGCTATGTCTTTGTTGGTGTGCTGATTGTGGGCTTTGCGATAAACTTCCGCCAGATTTTCCTTATTTTGGACTCCCTATGTCAGACCCGCAGAAAAAAGAGCAGACGCCCCCAATTATCCTTGTCGATGGTTCGTCCTATCTTTTTCGGGCATTTCACGCACTGCCACCATTGACCAATAGTAAAAATCAGCAAACGGGTGCGGTTTACGGAGTCATCAATATGCTGCGCAAGCTGCGCGCCGATTACCAGCCGGAATACATGGCCGTGGTGTTCGACGCCAAAGGCAAGACCTTCCGTCACGAAATGTACCCGGACTATAAAGGCACGCGCCCAAAAATGCCGGAGGAGTTGAGTAGCCAGATTGTGCCCCTGCACGAACTGATCAGGGCGCAGGGTTTCAGGCTAATCTCCGAGCCGGGCGTCGAGGCTGATGATGTTATAGGCACGCTGGCAGCACAGGCCAGTGCCGAGGGCAGGGACATGCTGGTTTCTACCGGTGACAAGGATATGGCGCAGCTGGTCAGCCCACACGTCACCCTGATCAATACCATGACCAACAAGGTCATGGACGCAGCCGGGGTCGAGGAAAAATTCGGTGTTAAACCGGAGCAGATCATCGACTACCTGGCACTGATGGGCGACACTTCGGACAATATTCCCGGCGTGCCCAAGGTCGGTCCGAAAACGGCGGTCAAGTGGCTGGCAGAGTATGGCACGCTGGATAATCTGGTCGAACACGCCGATGAGATTACTGGCAAGATTGGTGAGAACCTGCGCGGCGCACTCGATCATTTACCGCTGTCGAAAAACCTGACTACGATTCGCTGTGACCTCGAATTGCACGAGTCACTAGAAGATCTGAAAATTGGTGATGCGGATACCGCAACACTGGAAAAAATATATACCGAGATGGAGTTTCGCAGCTGGCTGGACGAACTCGCCGGTGGCGTTGAGCAGAAACAGGAGAGGGCAAAACAGGAAGTCAGTTATGAAACCGTGCTCGATAAAAAGGCCTTCGATGGCTGGTTGAAGAAGCTGGAAAAAGCAGAGCTGTTCGCCTTTGATACCGAAACTACCAGCCTCGATTACCTGCATGCCAGAATCGTCGGCGTCTCCTTTGCGGTGGAGCAAGGCAGGGCGGCCTATGTGCCGTTTGGCCATGATTACCCCGGGGCACCTGAACAGCTCGATGAGGCCACGGTGCTGGGCGCATTAAAACCGCTACTGGAAGATGAGAACAGGGCCAAGCTTGGCCAGAACCTGAAATACGATACGCACGTGTTGCAGAATCACGGTATTAATATGCGCGGCATCGCAGAAGATACCATGCTGGAATCGTATGTTCTCGACTCTACCCAGCGTCACGACATGGACACGATGTCGCTACGTGTGCTCGGCCACAACACCATCCACTTCGAAGACATCGCCGGCAAGGGCAAAAAGCAGCTGACCTTCAATGAGATTGCGCTGGAGCAGGCCGGGCCTTATGCGGCTGAAGATGCAGACATTACCCTGCAACTGCACCACGTGCTGAGCGTAGAGCTAAAAGCCAATGAGACCTTGCTGAAAGTATATCGAGACATCGAAATGCCGCTGTTGCCAGTGTTGCAACGCATCGAACGCAATGGCGTAAAGATTGATGTCGCCATGCTCAATAAACAGAGCAAACAGCTGCAGACGCGCATGGCCGAAGTTGAAAAGCAGGTGTTCGATGCCGCAGGTGAGACCTTCAACCTGGCGTCACCAAAACAGCTGGGTACGATTCTATTTGAAAAGTTGGGTATTCCATCGGTCAAGAAGACCAAAACCGGGCAGCACTCAACAGCAGAAGAGGTCCTGCAGGAGCTGGCCGAGGAATACGAAATCCCGAAGCTACTGCTTGAGCACCGTAGCCTGAGCAAGCTCAAATCAACCTATACCGACAAGCTGCCGTTGCAGCTCAATGCTGATACCGGCCGCGTGCATACCTCCTATAACCAGACCGGTGCGGCCACCGGCCGCCTGTCTTCGTCCGACCCGAACCTGCAGAACATCCCGGTGCGCAGTGAAGAGGGTCGCCGCATCCGCCAGGCCTTTATCGCCGATGAAGGTAAGTGCCTGGTCGCCGCGGACTACTCGCAGATCGAGCTGCGCATTATGGCGCACCTGTCGCAGGATAAAACCCTGCTCAAGGCCTTCGCCGAAGGCATCGATGTACATAAGGCTACCGCTGCAGAAGTCTTTGGTGTGCCGCTGGATGAAGTTGAGAGCGAGCAGCGCCGTGCCGCCAAGGCCATCAACTTTGGCCTGATCTATGGCATGTCTGCCTTTGGCCTGGCCAAACAGCTGGGTATCGGCCGCTATGAGGCGCAGGATTATGTGAACCTGTACTTTGAGCGTTACCCCGGCGTGAAGGACTATATGGATAGCACGCGTGAGAAAGCCGCAGAGCAGGGTTATGTCGAAACCGTCTTTGGTCGCCGCCTGTACCTGCCAGACATTAACGCGCGCAATGCCCAGCAACGGCAGTACGCCGAGCGCACCGCGATCAACGCGCCGATGCAGGGTACCGCTGCCGATATCATCAAACGCGCGATGATCAGGGTCGATGCCGCGATACGTGACAGCAACCTCGATGCCAGGGTGGTCATGCAGGTGCACGATGAGCTGGTGGTCGAGGTAGCCGAGCCGCAGGTCGAGCAGTTATCAGACCTACTGCGCAGCAATATGGAATCAGCAGCTGATCTTAGCGTGAAGCTTGTAGTGGATATCGGTGTCGGTAGTAACTGGGATGAGGCGCATTAATTAAGACAAACCCTGTTGTTTTGCTGTTTGAACCACTTTTTCCAACCATTGATCGAGAGTCTTTTGACTTCCCGTCAGAATAGGCTTTAATTATCTCTAAGTGATTTTTCCTTTGCGCTGTGGTTAGGCGAACCTGTAGTACTTTATGCGGGTTGATGACGGAGCCGGTTTCCCCAAGCCGGTTCCACTTTATTACCCGGTCCCTGTGGCCGGGTATTTTTTTATTCGGAATCCAGGCCCATCCAGTCATTCAGCTTATTGACCAGTTCGTCGAGGCCTGTTTTATTGAGTGATGAAAAGGTCTGGATGGTGGCTTGGTAGCCTTCTTCCTTTAGAAATTTTCTGCATTTCAGCAGGGTTGCCTGTTGGGCGCCGCGTTTCAGCTTGTCTGCCTTGGTCAGCATGATATGGGCAGGCAGGTTGTAGTGGGCGCACCAGTCGAGCATCTGCATATCGAATTCCTTGAGCGGATGACGGATGTCCATGATAACGACGACGCCACGCAAAACGTCGGTTTGCTCGAGATATTTGCCCATCAGCTTCTGCCACTCCTGTTTTACCGGCAGCGGCACCTTGGCAAAACCATAGCCAGGCAGATCGACCAGACGGCGTTTTTCGTCCAGTTCAAAATAGTTGACCAAGCGGGTGCGACCTGGGGTTTTGGAGATCTTGGCGAGCCCCTTATTGTCGCATAAGGCATTGATTGAGCTTGATTTACCTGCATTGGAGCGGCCAACAAAGGCGACTTCGATACCTTCACCTTTGGGGAACTGCTTGGGTGCAGCGGCGCTGATCAGGAATCTGGCACGACGATAATAGTGGTTAATGGCTTGATTGCTCATAGGGGCGCATTATAAGGATATTGAGGACTAGTCGTGCAGTTTTACATGTTCGACTTTATGAAACAGGCAGGTTGGTGTAGAATCTCGCCACTTTTTTCCGTAAGCGGGCTGGCTGGCTCGGAGCTTTTAACTAATGAAGAAAATTATCGTATCAGGTGTAGTTGTATTCTTATCACTGGCTGGCGTGGCTCATGCAGCGGGTGATGCAGCAGCAGGTCAGGAAAAATCAGCCATGTGTGCTGGTTGTCATGGCGCTGATGGTAACAGCATGGTGCCGACTTTCCCGAATCTGGCAGGCCAGGGTGAAAAATACCTGGTTAAGCAAATTGCAGATTTTAAGGGCATGGCTACGCGTAAAAATGACACCATGACAGGTATGGCGATGACTATCGCTACCGATCAGGATGTTGCAGATCTGGCGGCCTTTTATGCTGCACAGACACTGAACAGCACTGCTGTAGCTGATGAAAGCAAGCTAGCCAAGGGCCGTGAAATCTACAAAGGTGGTAATTTGCAGACCGGCGTTCCGGCCTGTCAGGGTTGTCATGGCCCGACAGGGGCTGGCAACGATGCTGCCGGTTATCCCCAGCTGAAAGGTCAGCACGCTGATTACACCATGGCTCAGCTACGTACCTTCAGAGATGGCTCAAGAAGCAATGATGACCGTTCTGTTATGCGTAGCGCCTTACCTCGCATGACTGATGATGAGCTGGAAGCAGTGGCTCATTACATCGCAAGCCTGAAATAATCGACAAGATTTACAGGTTTGGCAAAAAAGGACGGCATTGCCGTCCTTTTTTGCGTTAGCCGGGCATATATCAAACCGTCTATTAGGCAAGGCCGTATGCAGCGTATACAATACGCCCAAATCTAAAATTACGATAAACCATGTCCAACACCAATACCTCGCCATCAATACTAGAAACGCGCCAGCTTGAATGTGTGCGCGATGATCGTCTGCTGTTCAGTGGCCTGTCGATCACCCTGGCGGCGGGTGAGGTACTGCAGATCGAAGGCGCTAATGGTAGTGGTAAAACCAGCCTGCTACGTATTCTGTGTGGTTTGCGCCGGGCCGATGCGGGTGAAGTGCTCTGGCAGGGCGAGGAAGTTAGTGGCGTGCGCGAGGATTATTACGCGAACATGATTTATATTGGCCATCTGCCGTGTATTAAGGGTGATTTAACCACGCTGGAAAATATTCGCTCATTACTTGATACACGCTCGCAGTCTGTGCCCCTGGATGAAATTGACCAGGCGCTGGCAAAAGTAGGTCTGGCAGGTTTTGATGATGTGCCCGCCAAGGCGCTTTCGTCAGGACAGCGACGTCGTATCCTTCTGGCCTTTATTCTGCTGGCCAAGGCCAGGTTATGGATTATGGATGAGCCATTGACTGCACTGGATGTACAGGGTGTTGCCCTGGTTGAATCGATGTTGCTGGAGCACCGCGAAGCTGGGGGTAGTGCAATTTTTACCACCCATCATGGTATGCAGCTGCCCTGTGAAATGCGCTCGGTAACACTGGGTATACAGCAGGCGGGCAAATGTTAAAGGCATTTTATCATTTACTGGCGAGAGACCTGCGACTGGCATTTCGTTTGCGCCATGAGCTGGCCAATCCACTGATTTTTTTTGTGCTGGTAGTGAGCCTGTTCCCGCTGGCGGTCACGCCAAATGCCGAACTGTTGCAGGAAATGGCGCCGGGAGTGATCTGGGTATCGGCACTGTTGTCAGTACTGCTCTCGCTGGATCGCCTATTCAAGCAGGATTATGAAGACGGTTCGCTGGATCAGTTGATGCTTAGCCCGAACCCCCTGGTGATTCTGGTGCTGGCGAAAGTAGCGGCACACTGGCTGCTTACCGGCCTGCCCTTGGTACTGATCGCACCGCTACTGGGGCTGTTTATGTACGTGCCGGCTGAGGCCAACGGCGTGCTGATGCTAAGCCTGTTGCTGGGTACACCGGTATTGAGCCTGGTGGGTGCAATTGGTGTTTCATTGACAGTGGCAGTGAACCGCGGCGGGGTTTTGCTGTCTTTAATCATTCTACCGTTGTATATTCCCATTTTAATTTTTGGGGCTAATGCAGTGGATGTGGCTAGCGATGGCCTGAGTGTACGCGGTCAGATACTATTTTTGGGTGCAGTACTGGCCATGTCTATATCGCTAGCACCGCTGGCGACAGCTGTTGCTTTACGCATCACTGCTTCTAGATAGCTTTGGCTCGATGATTTTATAAAGGCGTTTAGGTTTATGTTTAAAAGAATTTGGGGGTGGATACAACGTTTCTCGTCGCCCAAGCATTTTTATGATATTTCTGGAAAAATGATCCCGTGGTTTGCAGTCAGCGCCCTTTTGCTGGGCGTTTACGGCCTATACATGGGGTTATTTGTTGCACCGACGGATTATCAGCAGGGTGAGAGTTATCGCATTATATTCATTCATGTGCCCGCAGCATGGATGTCGTTGTTCATTTATATGGTGATGGCGATTGCTTCGGCAATTGGCCTGATCTGGCAAATTAAACTGGCCGATATGGTTGCTGCCGCCAGTGCACCGATAGGCGCCTGGTTTACTTTTCTGGCGCTAGTTACTGGTTCGCTTTGGGGCAAACCGATGTGGGGAGCTTACTGGGTCTGGGATGCGCGCCTGACATCCGAATTGATTCTGCTATTCCTGTATTTTGGTTATATGGCGTTGCAGTCTTCTATTGAAGATCAGCGTACCGCCGACAAAGCCAGTGGATTACTGGCGATTGTTGGTGTGGTTAATATTCCTATCATCCATTATTCAGTGGAATGGTGGAATACTTTGCATCAGGGTGCGACCGTGGCGAAATTTGATAAGCCATCGATGCACATTGATATGCTGATCCCTTTACTGGTAATGGCGTTTGCGGCCAAACTTTTTTACGCGGCTGTGGTGTTGGTACGTGCAAGAAATGAAGTGCTGATGCGCGAACGCAATCGTCAATGGGTTAGAGAGCTGGTTGAAAAAATATGAATGGTTCCGAATTTAGCTGGTCAGAGTTTTTTCACATGGGCGGTTACGCTGTGTTTGTCTGGTCCTCGTACGGCTTGGCCCTGTTGATGGTTGTGGTCAATATTGTTTCACCGATAATAGAGCGTAAGCGGGTGATCGCACGAGTTAAGCGAGCTATCAAACGCGAAGCTAGCAATGGGCAGGTAAATTAGAACATGAGTATGAATAAACGCAGTAAAAGAAAGCTGCTGGTCGTGATGGTGGTACTAGGTATGGCGCTGGCGACAGTGCTAGCTTTAACTGCTTTCGAAGAAAATCTGATGTATTTTTACAGTCCCACGGAAGTGAATAATGGTACAGCGCCAGATAACCGAACTATTCGTGTTGGTGGCCTGGTTGTAGCGGGAACGGTGCAACGAGCAGAAGATAGTTTGCTGGTTAAGTTTGATCTAACCGATGGCGCAGAAGTAATTACAGTGGAATATAGTGGCATCCTGCCAGACTTGTTTCGAGAAGGTCAGGGTATTGTGGCTATGGGTGAGCTGAAAGATAAAAAAGTGTTTGTTGCTAACGAAGTACTGGCCAAGCACGATGAAAATTATATGCCACCCGAAGTGGCGAGTGCACTCAAAGCGGCGGAGCAAAAATGATTCCTGAACTTGGTTTATTTGCCCTGATTATTGCTTTTGGTATCGCGATTATTCAGGGTGTGGTGCCGTTGATCGGTGCGGCACGTAATGATGTTTCCATGATTGCAATGGCAAGGCCGATTACCTGGGCACAATTGCTGTTTGTGGCGCTATCTTATGCTGCGCTGACTTATTCTTTTGTTGTGCATGATTTTTCTGTACTGTATGTTTCCCAGCACTCTAACCTGGTACAGCCGTTACTGTATCGTGTCTCCGGTGTCTGGGGTTCGCACGAAGGCTCGATGCTTCTGTGGGTACTGATTCTTTCTTTGTGGACAACAGCCGTTGCAATTTTCAGCCGCAGTCTACCGGATGTGCTGATGGCACGTGTAATTGCCGTGATGGGTATAGTCAGTGTTGGTTTTTATACTTTTATATTGTGGACTTCCAATCCTTTTGA
>Ga0224501_10002762_pt1 | contig 13820 bp, 12 predicted proteins | sample SF_Oct11_sed_USG_4_FD_169105 | JGI IMG/M metagenome (GOLD analysis project Ga0224501, IMG submission 169105) | Sediment microbial communities from San Francisco Bay, California, United States - SF_Oct11_sed_USGS_8_1 | ecosystem: Environmental > Aquatic > Marine > Sediment | place: USA...
GCCTGTCCAAGCTACCCGAGGAATATTTTCCTGAGGAGCTTTACCGGCCAAGAGCACGAATCAAGGAAGGTCAGCTGATTCGTAAATACGCGACCTGCTGCATGGATACCAGCGATGGATTGCTGATAACGCTTGATCAACTTATCCGTCTCAATAATCTTGGCTTTGTTATTGAGGCAGATTGGAAAAAAATTCTGGCAGCGGATGTCTATTTATTGTGCGATAAGACAGCCATTCCTCATTGGTTCATGGCTGCAGGAATCCATGGTGAGTTCGAGTTGGTCTTCTCCGTTCCCTCTGAAAAAACTCAATCTTTTCTCCAGGCAGCGAAGCACATCGACTTTCACCCTATTGAGTTGGGTGTGGTTCAGCAAAAGCCTGACCTTACTCTTGTCTTGCCCACAGAGAAAAAGGCCGACATCGATATGGCACCATTGAGGAATCTCTGGGCTGATGGCAGGGCAGATTTAAACCGGTTGTTGCAGGAACATTATGCCTGCGGCAGGAAATGGGGATTGGAATAATATCTTAGTCAACATGTCTGACTGGTTGTTCATGTTTAGAAGTTTTTCTTAATATTCCAGAACGCCGGTATGCATGATGCATTTCCATTCTGCGCCTAATTTTGTATAGACTTTACAAACCCGGCCTTTCCAGTGATTGTCCTTACCGTTTTCATCTCTCCACAACATGTCGATGTCGACCACAGCAAAGGCCCCGTCTTTTTCTTTGGAGATGACAATTTTTTTTATCTCCCGCTTGTTGTGGACGAGGGTGTGAGTGGCGAAAAGTTTTTGCCAGCCTCGTTTCCAACGCTCATAATCATACCGGCCGCATTCGAGAACCCAGTCCAGGGGGTCATGGGATTGGGGTGTTCTCGGCCAGGGCCAAACCATGTCAGGATGCCAGATGGTCATTAGAAGCTCAACATCCCGGGTATTCCAGGCTCTGGTTTCCCGATTCACCATTTCCTCGATCTCTTTTTTAATGTTTTCCTTATTCACTTTTTTCTCACTGCTTCTTTAATTCGATCCAGAATGGAAGACAAAAACTTTGATTGACGGCGACTGCTGCAATATAGCCGCTCAGCCTTTGGCCTTGAAGTTTGAGACGGATAAAAGGGATGTGCGGCGAACGGGCGGATTCAAAGGTGTTGAAGTTTCCGTAAAAAGGGCCCTGAAAGATGCCGTCTTTAAACTTCATAGTCCCCAGAGGAGTCTTCATGGTTAGAGGTGAAAAAATCTTTCCATCCAGTTCAAGGCTGACCTGGGCGTTTTCTTGGATGACCAATTTGGCCGGCAGTGTTTTACCGTCAGTCTTGACCTCCCCGGCCCATTCTCCTAAAAGAGATCCAGGAGGAGAAAATTTCACCTGTTCCTCTTCTTCCGGTTCTATCTTTTCAACCTCCAATTTTTTGGCCAACTCGGGAAGAAAAGCTGCGTATACGGCCAGCTCGATTTTCCAGAGATCCGGCGTCTCTCCGTTACAGAGGAGAACAGTGACCAAATTCTCCGAGGGAATAAGGGTCAGCCTTGTGCTCACTCCCGGCATCCCGCCGCTGTGACTGATGAACCTGTAGCCGAGAAGGTCGATCAGGCTCCAGCCCAATCCATATTCGCTACCAGGGGCTTTGGGATCTTTCTCTCGCTGCATGACATCAATCGCTTCATCTTTGAGGATCTGCTTCTGGTCCTCCAGGTGATTTTTCAGATGGAACATCCCGAACCTGACCAGGTCATGGGCAGTGGACCAGACAGCGGATGCCCCGCGGTGGTCAAAATCGTAGAACGGGATCGGTTTTTGATTCTTGTCGTACCTGAGGGCGGCGTGATCTTCCAGACCAGGGCCGATGGGTATCGTTGTTCGGGTCATCCCTAGGGGCTCGAACACCTCTGTTTTCATGAAATCGGCATAGCTTTTTCCGGAGACTCTCGAGATGATGTGGTCGATGACTCCGTAGCCAAAATTGGAATAATGGAATTCTTCTCCCGGCGGAATGACGATGATTCCGAAGCGGCGTATAGATTCATCCATTGCGGGCCGCATACGGAGCTCATTCTCGTAGAAGAAGTTCCAGTGCATCGGGAGGCCGGCCGTATGGTTTAAGAGCCGCATCACAGTTGCCTCAGAAGCCTTCCCTTCGTAAGCATTCAATTTCCCATCGCCGAGATAAAAATTAGCAGGCTTGTCAAGCTCGACGAGTCCTCTTTCCACAAGGACCATCAGCCCGGTCGCCGTTATCGGTTTGGAAACAGATGCCAACGAGTACAGGGTGTGGTGCGTTGCTTTGACTTTTTTTCCAAGATCCGCCAGGCCGAAACCTTCTTCCCAGATGATTTTTCCATCCCTGGCTACAGCCACGGATAGGGAGGCTACTTTTGTCTTCTCTAAGGTCTCGAGAATTTGAGTGCGGACAGGTGAAAAAATATCTTCTGCAGCCGCAATTTCCCCGCAAGCGGTGAGGATGAATGCAGATATAAAGATAAGGGTAATACTAAATTTTTTCATGAAAGCTCCTTAGAGATGGATTTCACATCTTTGGTTTTCATAACATTCACTCTTATCCTTCATGAGAATATAAAACACCAGCTACACGTCCAACCTTTCAAATTCACTTTTGGTGATCTCTGTTTTCACACTACCTGTGTGTGATATTTCAGTTGGTTCGAATAAAACGAGTTTCACGTGACCCTGTGGAACCACTCGATGCTCTGTTCCTCGATAGACGATATAGAACTCCCCGGCGTGCAATGTTATTTTTTTCCTTTTTTCAAAAATGTCTAAAATCCCTTCTATCACATAAAACATCTCGTCTTCATTTTCATGCGTGTGCCAGGGTACTTTGTCTTCTTCACACTTCACGACCAGGACGTATTGTCCGTTCAACTCCCCGATTATTTTGGGTGAATAGGTGTCATTGAATTTTTCAAAACATTGGCTGATATTCACAACTTTTGCCATGCGTGATGCCTCCTTTGACAGGATTTATGCGGTCAGCAGATCTCTTAAGCCATTCCTGCCTGATAGATTTCGGATGAAATAAGAAAGATGATACTCAAAGCCAAGGACCCGAGCTTTTTCTCACACCGGTTACTCTGGACTACTCGTACCGCAGCGAGTCCACCGGATTGGCCGTGGCGGCTTTGATGGTCTGATAACTGATAGCCACGAGGGCAATGGTCAAGGCGGCCAGACCGGAGAGGATGAAAATCCCAAAGCCCATATTCACTCGATAGGCAAAGTTCTGCAGCCAGCGATGCATGACCAAATAGGCCACAGGCCAGCCGATGACATTGGCGATTAACACCCATTTGGTGAATTCGCTAGAAAGCAAAACAACGATGCCTGGCATGGATGCGCCGAGAACCTTGCGAATACCGATCTCTTTTGAGCGCTGTCCGGCGGTGAAAGACGCCAGGCCGAACAAACCAAGACAGGCGATAAAGATGGCAAAGAAAGTAAAAACGTTGGCAAGTCTGCCCATCCTTTCGATGTTTACATAAGCTCGGTCAAAATCCGCATCCACAAATCGGTATTCAAAAGGATACATCGGGACAATTTCTTCCCAGGTATCTTTGATGAATTGAATCGTTGCCGGCATGTTTTCGGTTGGAACTCGAAGGACCAGGTGATTGACCCTTACTGGATTTAACTGAAAGTATAGGGGATTGATCTGGTAGGTCAGCGGTAGAAAATGAGTATTCTTGAAGACACCGATAATTTTGCCAGCCTTGCCGAATTCCTTAAATGGGCGTTCCACAGCGGATTCCAATCCCATCAGCTTGACCAATTCTTCATTGACGAGATAGCCTGATTCGGCATCAGCCATGAATTCTCTTGAGAAGTCTCTTCCTTCGACCAGCTCGATCCCTAAAGTTTTGGCTACGTCATAATCCACAAAATTAAAGCCGATATGGATTTCCTTGGTCGTATCCTTACCTTCCCATTCAGCCGTGCTTGAAGTCCATCCGAAATTTGGCAGGTCATCGGCCATGCCAGTAACTCCCAGAATACGATTATCGGCATTCAATCGATTTTTTAAAATGTCATAGGATCTTCTGCTCTCTCCTTTAAGTGAAATTGTGATGAGCTGATCTTTGGCATAGCCGATATCTTTTGTTTTGATGTAACTCAGCTGCTTGTAAACGATTCCTGTGCCGATGATTAAAATAATCGATATCGAGAATTGAATAACCACCAGTACCTTCCTGAACACAGAACCGGATGATCCGAGGTTTAAATGACCTTTCATTACCTGAACGGGTTTGAATGAAGAGAGGATCAATGCGGGGTAGCTCCCTGAAGCAATACCCATGAACAGCACCAATCCAAGCATTATCAATAGAATTGAGGGCTGGTTCAGGGAATCGGCTGCGATTTGTTTCCCGGTGAGCGAATTGAAAAACGGCAATACAGTCGAGACGATCAATAAGGCGGTGACGAGCGCAGTAAGTGTCAGAAAAAGTGATTCACCTAAAAACTGGAAAATCAAGTTTTTTCGGAAGGCGCCGACTACTTTTCTTATACCGATTTCACAGGCTCTGTTTGCCGATCGTGCTGTCGAAAGGTTAATGAAGTTGATGCAGGAGACAATCACTATGAACACGGCAATTACGGAATATATCATGATGTACTGCTCTGTTTCCCAGAAGAAAAACCTCCTTTCTGTAAAGGGCAAAGCAGTAAGTGCTTCATCATCATTTCCTTTTTCAAATTTTGACTGAAAGAATTTGGTGATCTTCTGATCAAAAGCAATAATGGAAACATCCTTTTGAAGTTTTAAAAATGTGTTGGGGCTCCACCATCCCCAGGAATTGATATCCGCTCCAGCTGGAGTGAAATTGGAAATCCGGATATCATAATGAATGGCGATATCGAACTGAAGCGTAGAGTTTTGAGGGATATCCTTCATCACTCCCCTCACCGTCAAATCCAGCTCGTCATTCATAGTCAGCGCTTTTCCGAGGGGATCTTCACCCGGGAAAAATTTATTGGCGATACGTTCTGAAATCACGATCGAGTAAATATCTTCCATCACCGTATCGGGATCGCCTTGCAGGAAAGGAAAAGAGAATATTTTGAAGAAGTCAGGATCTACGACCGCGACACCATTTTCGTAAAAGGCTTTGTCCTCTCGCCTGAATAGTGGCTCACCAATTCCTTCGAATCGACTGGCATAGATGACTTCAGGAAATGTTTCTTTCAGAGCCGCCGCCAGCGGCAGCGGAGTTGATGGAATCCTGCCATTCCCCAGGGCCTGGTAAATCTGATCGCTATCTGCATGGAATTTGTCAAAACTCAGCTCATCAAAAATCCAGAGGGTGATGAAGAGACAACAGGCCATGCTGACCGCCAGACCTGAAATGTTGATAAGGGAAAATACTTTGTGTTTTTTTATAAATCTCAGAGCCATTTTGAAATAATTGGTAAACATGGTAGCTCCCCAATAAATGGAATTCTTCACAAAAGAAGGAAAAGTGAGAATGATTTGGGACCAATACCAAATTTTTGCTCGAAAAGGGCCTTTATTTCGGGCAATTTCATTATACATCTCTTCGAAATCGCCGATCATCGTTTCCGGATGGCTGTGGTTCAATATCAACCACAAGACCGCTTTGGCAATTGCCGGGGGCTTAAGGATTCTCATCACTCACTCCTTGAATTCCCTGTTCAGAATCATTTTCGAATTCTTCCCCATCTCAATAATCGTGTCCTTTGGAGTCATGTCTTCTTCACAGACAAATCTGGCAGATCCTTCCAGAAAGCCTGATAGATCTTTTTGATTTCTTGGAGTTGTTTCAGACCTTCTTTGGTCAATTGATAAAATCTTTTACTCTTTCCTCCGCGCTCAGAGGTAGGACTGACGAGAGAGGAGGTGAGATAACCTTTGTTCTCAAGGCGATCGAGCGGGACATATATTGATCCGATGGACCAGTATTTCCCTGTCATCTTGGTTATGTATTTTCTGATATTGATACCATACGGTTCCTCTTTCATTTTCCAAATTGTCAGAAGAACCAACTCTTCAGGTCTTGACAAATATTTCATGCTCGGCTTTCTCCTTATGTTTTATTTCTACAATATAGAACATAAGGATTGAATAGTCAATTTCTTTCAACAAAGTCGAATCGAAATCTTTTATCCTTTTCATAAACTAGATTTCCTTTGTATTTTGTTTTTGAACCAATATATTCTTTAATTTCTCAGATCCTTCATTAGTAAAATCATAAAGCCTTTTGCTCAAATTTCCTCGATCCCGGCTCGGCTGCAAGGGAGAAGATTTCAGGAGCCCTTTTTTTTCGAGTCGATCCAGGTAAAAATATAAAGATCCGATCGGCCAGGTTTTACCCGTTAGCTGAAAAAGACTTCTTCTTATGTTTAACCCATATGGCTCATCTTCGATTTTGCAAATAGCTTCTAGTATAAATTCTTCCTTTCTCGACAGATCTTTCATCAACTTTTCACCTATTATTTCTATTATATAGAATTTATAAGATAGAATGTCAAGTAATTTTTTCTATATTATGGAATTTTTTGCAATCACTCTTGCCAGCCCAAATAAATGAACTCGAAATCTTTACCTTATTCATAACTTCTTAAATCATTACAAACGACCCAGGCAGTCAGGAACCTACTTTTTAACTAAACCATTGATTTATTCTTGATGTATAAGCAAAGATTTATCAATAAGGAGAATTTTTAGCGATCCGACTTGAGACACACGACAGCAAGTTTATTGACAGGCGGAAGTTGTGATATAATCACAATCCAGAACATTCCGGGCCGCAAAACTTAAGCGATGACACAGAGCTACGAGCACGTGATTCCGGATAAGCTCCAGAATGTAAGTGAGCTCATGAAGAGCTTCTAGCTAGGTGACACAGTAAGTGAAGCGGTTTAGGGCAGGGAAGGTATCAACCGCCTGAAATATTGATTCCAAACGTGCCGGAGTGGCGAAATTGGCAGACGCACTGGACTCAAAATCCAGCGGGATGCATAATCCCGTGAGGGTTCGAATCCCTCCTCCGGCACACTTTTTCCCTGGTAACAGCCTGATTTTCCTGGATTCTTACGATCACATCTGATACCGTTTTTTTCAGCGTTTTTAACAATTTTTTGGCACGTATTTGGCATGCGGGGAGAGGTCTGTTTTGATATAAAAGATGCAAGAGACTAAAAATTCCTCGGAGGCAAGCCTCTGTGCGGGTTCGAATCCGGCTCCTGGCACTCTTTTTGCCTCTAACACCGTTGAACTAAGTAAATTTCTTGATTTGAAGAAAGAAATGTGACTTCAGGTGGCATCGCTTCTTCATTGCCTTATTGACAAATCCCTTGGTTATTCATTATATTTATCGCAAATCATTAGGTATGGTTGAAGAGTTAAAGGTAACATTCCCATCTTAGAGCTGGTTTTCCAATAAGTTGCAGTCCCATTGTGAAACGTTTATTGAATCTACATGGCAAGGACAGGCTGATGGATACACCACTCCAGACCTTGGACCGCAGAGAATTCTTGCGGCTGTCCGGTGCCGCAGCTGCCGGCATTCTTTCCGGAGGCTCGTTTCTCTCCCTTTCCGGAGGGGGAAAGCATCCGCCCAACATCCTTTTTATCATCGGCGATGACCTCCGCCCTGAGCTGGGGTGCTACGGAAACACAGCAGTCAAGAGCCCCAATATCGACCGCCTGGCCAGCCAGGGAGTGGTCTTCAGCCGGTCCTACTGCCAGCAGTCCATCTGCAATCCCTCCCGGTCAAGCTTTTTGACCGGGATGAGGCCGGATTCGATCAAGGTCTGGGACCAGGTCACCCATTTCCGGAAACATCAGCCCGACTTGATGACTTTACCTCAGTATTTCAAAGAAAACGGTTATCACTCTGTGGGTATCGGAAAAGTGTTCCATGACTTCGCCAAAGACCCTGTCTCCTGGAGCTGTCCTTCACCGGAGATCAAGGGCGCGTATATCTTTCAGAATCCCGGGACGCGCAATCTTCTGAAAAAGCTCGAGGATAGAGCAAGAGCTCTGGGCAAATCCAGAACCTGGATCATGACCATGCTGCGAGGACCTGCCACAGAAGCCTTCGACGCCCCTGAGAGCCAGTACTGGGATGGCGCCCTGACTGACCAGGCGATCCAGCTGCTGGGGGAACTCAAGGATAAAGAGCCTTTCTTTTTGGCAATGGGATTTTTCAAGCCTCATCTTCCGTTTGTGGCACCGAAAAAATACTGGGATATCTACAACCCGGATGAAATCCCGCTGGCGAAAAACAACTTTCCTCCCAAAGGAGCGCCTTTCTTTGCCCTGAACGAAGGGTATGAACTGGCTAACTATGAGGGCTTCATAAACATCCCCAAGCCGACAGAAGGCGCCCTGACCAGGCTCCAAGCCCGCCTTCTCAAACACGGCTATTACGCCTGCATCAGCTTCATCGATGCTCAGATCGGCCGCTTGCTCGATGAGCTGGAGCGTCTGGAGCTGCGCGAGAACACGATTATCGTCCTCTTGGGAGATCAAGGCTGCAAGCTCGGGGAACACCGTTGCTGGGGAAAAAGGACCAATTATGAGAATGACATCCGGACAACCCTGATCGTGTCCGCACCCGAAGCTCCAGCAAACGGAAAAGTCTCTCCTGCACTGGTGGAGCTGGTGGATGTTTATCCGACCCTGTGTGAGCTGGCAGGATTGGAGGTGCCCTCTCATCTTGAAGGCACGAGCATGGTTCCTCTTCTCAAGAAACCAGACCGTACCTGGAAGATCGCAGCCTTCAGTCAGTCTGTGAGGGGTTTTTCTGGCCGGTTCTTGGGACGCAGCATCCGCATGGACAGATATCATTACGTTGAATGGAAAGATTGGATCAAGGGGGAAATCATCGCCCGCGAGCTGTACGACCATCAGAATGATCCGGAGGAGAACCTGAACATCGCTGACTGGCCCGAACATCGCCAGCTCATTCAACGCCTTTCTTATCTGCTCTCGGTGGGATGGAAGGGGGTTTTACCCCGCAGGTCTTTAAAGAAATAAATCTATATCTGTCTCAGAAGAAAATGGACAATCCAAAGAATACGTTATTATCAGTGCGGTCAAGCCAGTATCCTTCGGCTAAATATTTTGTGAATCGATAGTCCATCCTTAATGCGGCTGAATCGCTGACAAGATATTTTATTCCTCCTCCGAAATGGATTGCAAAAATGTCTGCACCATAATCATGGGCGACTGAAAAGCTCTGCTCTGAATTCCCATAACCTCCCCCAGCAAGGATAAAAGGGATGAATTTGTCGAAAATTCTAAAATTATAGGATACACTGGCTAAGAGCAGGTATCCGAGGTCTTCACCTTCCGGGATTGTCAGGAACAACTCCGGTTCAATTTCTAATCCCTTATAGATGAAAAAACCCAGTCTGATGGGTATATTGACCAGAGTTTCAGTTTCTTGGTCACGAAACTTGACATTCCATATGGAGGCTGAAGTCGAAAATTCAAATTTTTTTGACTGAACAGGTTGAGAAAATATAACCTCGGATAAGATGAAAAAGCTTAAAACTAATAAAAAAATTTTCGTTATTTTTTTCATTTTTTTCCTCCTTTGGAGCTTAATAAATCGTGTTAATGTTCTTCTAGCTTGTACAAGCGTTTTCCTATAATAAAAAAGGGAAACGAACATCCTTCAAACTGGTGAAGAAAATTTTGCACCCAGGGATTGTCAGTCACTATAGCTGTAGTCTTAAAATCAGATGCAATGTTCCCCCTGAGTAGGGAAGTCGCTCCAGACCATATATGATATCGACCTAAGGCAGTGTTTTCGTCGATGATTTGAGTAAGTCGCGAATCTGCATAAAAAAATCCAGCTGTTGATGGATTCGCCGGGTCAGATAAATCTATTATTTTATAATTGGTTTTTTCGCCTATGAGTTCCCATTTCGGGATCAATATTAAATAATTTTCGTATAAGAATCCATGCCAGTAGTCGGGCTCTATGCCGTTATAAACCAGAAAAGGATTTTCCGGATCATGAAGATCATAGACTGCTGGCAAATGATCATGATAATCCAGGACGATAAGATAATCATCTCTGAAGTTCAGATTCACGCCCAGATGATTTCCGAATCTGGATAACTCTTGAATTTCTCCGCTCGTATTATATGAGTAAACCCGTAATTCCTCTCTGTTCCATGGATTGCCGACTACCACAGCGCTATCATTGATTGCAAACTTTCCAAGATATCCAGTGATGTTGAGGTGGTAAAGCAGTTGCGGATCAAACGGATCTTCCAATGAATAAACATAAATCCCGTCATCATGTGTGCTGAACCAGAGTGTGTTTCCGCGGAGTTGAGTATCCCTAACGGAACTAGTGGGAAGTTGTATAGATAGAATTTCAAGGATTCCTTGGTTGCTGTAGGAGTAAACATGATAGCCACCATGATAGTCTATTGTTACCAGAGTTCCTTGATCAAACTGGATACTCCAGCCCTCGACATCACCTATTGGCTTAAGTTGTTCAGGAGTGGGAGTAATAATATATGTATACGGTGGAAGATGAAAAGCAGATCGAGTTAAATCAATCAGTTTGGGAAAGAAATTATTTTTGTAAATGAGTGCATTGTAATTGAAAGCAAAGATGGGGAGAATAGCGATACCCTGGCTGTCTGTTTTAACTTGAAAAGACTCCCAATCTAATCCGCCTTCAACCGTAACCCCTTCCGCAGGTTGTCGGTTGGGTGTGACAATTTTCACTCTGAACTGACCTAAATTATCCTCACATCCTGAACACAGGAAGATAAGCATTATAAGGAGTGATGCTGTTTTTCTGCTCATGTTTTTTCCCCTTTGAAGCTATCCCTGAGCGGAGTGAGACATTTCTTATAAAGGCCTGCATTTTTCCATATTCGATTCCCTTTTACGACAATAATACTTTATCTCACTTTAATACAATTATCAAGCCGGGTATCAATCCGGAGTTCCAATGAATGAGCAAACTAGGAAATGTGCCCATTAGCCTAAGGTTCAGAGAAAAAAAGAAAAGAAATGCTGGCTGTTTTAGGGGAAATAAGCAAAAGGGGTTGGTGGAGGGAATGTCCTGCCCAGCCAGCGCAACAGGAACTGAATTCATTATAGCATAAATAATATAAATTTAATAGGAATAATAAGGAAAAATCTAAAATTCTGTAGAAATCATCTGTGTGCTGAATGCTTCGAGAGATCATGAAAAGGTGAAAAAAGTGAAACATGGAAAGACCGGGACAGGCATAATGGATTGGACAGGTGGATTTCAGAAGTGGCATTGAAGCAGAATTCAAAATTGGACTGCGATTCATTTTATGCTATACTTAATTCAAATTGTTGAAAAAAGAGAGAATAGAAAAGGGGAGAGACATGAGAAAAACAATACTCCTACTTCTCTGTGCAGCATTATTATTGTCAGTGCCTTTGCTGTCCCAGCAAAAAAAGCTCAGAGTCATTGATGAGAAAGCCAGCATTCATCTTGAGCCGGATAAGGACAGTGCTGTGGCCGAGAGGGTCGAGAAGGGGACCATTCTCACCCTCCTCTCCAAAGATAGGATAAAAGAATCCTGGTACTACGTATCTTTCCGCTCTGAAGATAAATATATCACTATATCGGGTTTTATTCATGCTTCTGCGGTGGAAGAGATTTCAGAGGGTGCAAAAAAAACCAAAGAGGAAAAAAAGAGAAGCCGGAAGTCCAAGAAGGCGACCGAAGAGGTTAAAATTCAGGTAACCAAAGAAGTCACTTTTGATCCTCCCAGAAAAGTCCAGGTTATACTGGAAAGCGCGAATATTCGGGCGAACCCGAATTTTGAAAGCGAGATCGTCCATCAAATTGAAAAAGGGCTCACTCTACTGGCCGTGGGGAAGATTGGAGAGTGGTTCAGAGTCGACCTGCCGCCTGATGAAGAAGGTATTATCATCTCAGGCTTTATTCACCAGACTTACATCCGGGAAATACGAGACTAGAAGGGCCGATCAGATCGACCTTAAAATAGGCATAATTCCTTCATCTTGATTTTAATGTCCATTCTCCTTGAATTTGGAAATAAATCTACAGGCTGGAGGAAGAAAAGATGAGTCATTTCCTTGTTCTGGGCGCAGGAAAAATGGGCGTTGTGCTGGCTAAAGACCTTATCGAGTCAGATGCGGATAGCCGGGTGACTCTTGTGGATAAGAGCAGTAACCAGCTCGAGCATGCGTCTGAATTCATCCGGAGCGAAAGACTCTTTCCTGTTCAAAAGAACCTGGAGGCTGAAGAACAGAGGAAGGAGATGATTGAAGGAAAGGATGTGGCTCTTTGTGCCCTTCTGCATAAGCACAGTCTTCCCGTGCTGGAGACTTCAGTCCGTCAGGGAGTTCATTTTGTCGATCTGGTCGGTGAGGGTCCCTTAGAACGTCTGAGGTATGATGAAGAAGCAAAGAACAAGGGGATCTGCCTTATCTCTGGCCTTGGAGTCTCACCCGGAATCACCAATGTCTGCGTGGGCAGGGGTGTCCATCTGCTGGACGAGACGGACAGGGCCTTGATCTATGTCGGAGGGAACCCCGTTAGTCCCCGGCCTCCACTCAACTACAGGATCGTCTATGCGGTGGAGAGCCTTCTTGATTTTTACGAAAGAAAAGCTTTGATCTTGAAGAATGGAAGAACACAGCAAGTCGAACCTCTATCAGGGATAGAATCCATCTCCTTTCCCGCTCCCTTTTCAGAGATGGAATGCTTTTACACGGATGGCTTGAATTCCCTTATTCATACCATGACGGGGAAGGTCAAGGATGAGCTTGCTGAAAAAACGATTCGTCATAGAGGCCATGCACAGGGGATTGTGACTCTGAAAGAGTGCGGCCTGTTCTCCCGCCAGCCCATTCAGGTTGGAGGCCAGCAGGTAATCCCCAGGAATGTTCTGGAGAAGGTTTTGGATTCAGAGATGAGGCTGGGCGATGAGGAGGATGTGACTTTATTAAGGATCGTTGTTGAAGGAAAAAAAGCCGGGAAGCCTGAAACCCATATCTTTGAGATGATAGACCGCTATGATTCGATGAGAAGATACACTTCCATGGCCAAGACAACCAGCTTTCCGGCTTCGATCGCGGCTCAGATGATCGCCTCTGGCAGGATCACTCAGAAAGGGAGTCTGTTCCCAGAGGATATATTTCACGATGAGTTGTACCAGCCGTTCAGGGACGAGTTGAAGAGACGAGGCGTCACCGTCACTCATCGAATAAAATAGTGTGCATTACTGCCCGTAAACAGCCTTGGGGATGATATCACCTGTCATTCCTGAATTATTGCGAACTCTGTTGCAATGGATCGCCTTTTTTATGTAATATGTTTATTTCCTTATTTTTATGGTGTTAACGACATAATATAAAGGATAAAGGACTTATGGATACTTATGATTTTTCATACGCATTGGTCAATCCTCTTTCCGCTTTCCTGGAAAAGCCAGCACAGGATTTTCAAAGAGCTGATTTTTTAAAGATCATTAAAGAGAAGAAGATAGAACGGATCACATTCCATTACACGGCTCTGGACGGGAAGCTCAAGGAATTGAGGCTGCCCTTTTCATCCCGCCAGGAGGCGGAAAGTATCCTGGCTGAGGGCGAGCGAGTGGACGGCTCTTCTCTTTTCAAAGGAATGGTCGACGCCTCTCTCTCTGACCTGTATGTCGTCCCGGAATACAGGACAGCTTTCTTGAATCCCTTTGATGAGAGGAGCCTGGATTTTATCTGCCGTTTCTTGACGAGAAAAGGCGAGCGGGCTCCTTTTACCCTGGACAACATCCTGGCCAAGGCCTGTCAGCTTTTTCGAGAAAAC
>Ga0224501_10002763_pt1 | contig 13820 bp, 10 predicted proteins | sample SF_Oct11_sed_USG_4_FD_169105 | JGI IMG/M metagenome (GOLD analysis project Ga0224501, IMG submission 169105) | Sediment microbial communities from San Francisco Bay, California, United States - SF_Oct11_sed_USGS_8_1 | ecosystem: Environmental > Aquatic > Marine > Sediment | place: USA...
CTTTTATGACTCTTTGCACGACTTTCTGACATATTTATTATTGGGAGGCTACTTTTCAGTTTTAGACATTGCTCTAATCGAGAAGCTAAAAACTTGGGGAATTGACCCACGGATGCATGCTCAGCCTTCTGTACATGATCACATGACTTGTCCATAACTTCTAAGCCAGTGCTAATTTCCTTGGTTCGAGAATTTGTGGCTTTGAGTTCACAGCGCATGTTTGCATGTTCGTTTTTTTCATAGCATCAGCATATTGGTGATCAGATGTTCAGGCACTCTATGAAGGACCGAATTCATAAAAAACAAGAGCATTCCTAAATGAAGTCCTGAAAATAGCGTGGGTGAGTATACCACAATGCAACATCATTGACTACGATTGACAATCTCCATATGGTTCTGTACACTCCACAATTATGTAACTCATATGAGAGTTTAAAACTCTCAGCAAAATAGCTTAGTGGCCTGAGCCCTTGGCTCGAGGCCGTTAGTTGGTAAAAACAAACCACAGCTGTGGGTTTAGGTTCCTCACATAACTCCCAGCTTCTACCTGCTCTAGTAAAGCTCAGTTTCACCCTAAACTACTCTCGTAGACTCGTAGACTGAAAATTAGCTAGGCTCCTCTCACGCTTAGGCTGTTAATGTAGGATGTTTACAGTTTCGTGAATCGTAGCATTTGCAAATGCATCTCATACATGCATGGTGAATACAAAGGCCAGAGGCTATACAGTACCAGCCCAGGGGGTTTCTGTGCACCATGCACCATGACAAAAACTACTGGGATATACCTGAGGAGTTCAATCTTAACAAATGTTCAATTCAAAGAACAAGTTATTACTAAATTGTAGGGCTTTAGGTTACAGAGTCGCACAAGTCAAAATGGAAGGTTGTGAAATTAGACTCTCAACAATAATTTAATCTAGGCAAGTAAATGTGACCAGGAATTTTATCTTCAGGGAAAGATAACTCTGTTTTTGTTTTTAGACAAAAAGCGGGTGTGCATAGGAAAACAGCTCTCTAACATCGAGACAATCACCCTCTTGGTCAAACCCTTACAGACCATCTTCTTTGAAAATATTCCTGATCAGCTGCTCACAAATCAGCAAGCGATTGGCGGTCTCCGGTCTCCAGGCGATTATTCATTTGCAATGCAATGCAGAGAAATTGGAATTGTCCACTGAACTGCTTCTTCTATTTCGATATTTGCTATTGTTTTATCACTTTTGTATTTCAACGAACAGTGAAACTATGACTTGGTCTTTTATTTTTATTTGCAAATTTTCTTTTACATGGTTAGAGTAAACATAACGTATGGCTGATTCTAGCTCATTGATATTCACATGTGCCTACGATGTTTGCTGGCCAGTCGTAATACAGAGTTTGCAACCCTACGCTGTTATACACAAACTCAACTGATATAGAATGCAGCATGCAGGACCTTCGAGTTCTACATGGTACGATATGAAGGGAGCAGTGTGGGATAGCTCAGTAGGTAGAGCGCTGGCCTCGCAACCTTCAGAACATAGATGTAAATCCCAGTTATTGCAGGGTCCTGTAGTGAGTCTGAGCTCCTTACTTTAGTCCTAGTTCAAAACAATATACTAATAAGCCTCACTATGAGGTGGATTGCTGATACTGACCCGGGTCCGTGCTCCTCCACGCTAACCCGTAGCTGGTGAAAAAACCAGTATCTAATCCGGCGGATTCACCATAAACAGTGAAAACGCAATACAAAAAAAGACCAGTGCATGCAAACCCACACATAACCTGGCATACATCTGTTTGTCACTGTTTAGCACAATATGTTGTTTATAAACACAACAATGAGTTTATTAATAATTTCAGTACAAAGCAATAGCATAAGTTATACACCGAATGCACATCATGGTTAAAAAATATTTCATGGCCATCTGTATATATCACCAGGTAACTGATGAAGGGAAATTCCAACCTCACCTGCGAAGATCGGTTCACTGAAGGCTATTCTCTAATACCAAGTCGTCTTGGGTTGAAAATGTATAGCAAGATGTTGGTCAACTGAAAATTTTCAATTTATCTCCGTTTAATGCTGGCTTTGCTGATAGCGCAAAGACACACACAAAGAGGGGAAAATCCCTGTTACAGACACGTAGGAGTAATAGAGTTTTTTGGTGCCCAGAAAGTCATCTCCCTGGCCCGGAAGTATGATGTTTCCGCATTGCGTTAGTCTGCAATACAAGCAACCCAATACAAACTTTTAGCTTATCAAATTTGTCATCCGATGATAGCTCGTCTCTTATACCGCCATCTGGTGACAGTTTTGATAAGATTAAACCATTCCAGACAATGGAACTGATAGGCTGGGAATCACACTCTAGTAAAAGCCGATGCAACTGGCGCCCCCCCCCCCAATCATGATCGCGCATCAACAGTGGAGATTTTAAAATAAATTTGTTTTCATTTAGGAATAAATTATTAAAAGTGTGGTAACCTTTCTTCGCCGAAGGGTATGTATGCAGCTAGTCCACACACCCACACAGTAATAATTTCGACACCAGATTCTGCTGAGGTCACCAAGGGTAAATGCCTCAATGGTTACAAGATTTTTTAAATGTCGAGCAATGAGGCTGTTTATACAATTCCGTTTAGCCAATAGAACTTTTGTTAAGCGTTGGCCGTACCAAATAACAACGGAATAAGTATTACATCATGTGTTAATGCTTTTTTCATTTGTTTACCATATACTACAATGGACCTAATACAAGTATAAAGTGTATAGAGTTAAGTACACATTGTGCTGTGGTATGATAAGGGGCTAATTCATTCTAAGAGCGAAGTTCGCAGTCACCATACATACCTTATCACCGGTTGAATTCACTTAGACATTGATAAGGGTGACCGATGTGTTGCCTACGCATTTATGCGCGAGAGTCATTGCGAGCGGATTAAACACAACAGTAAGTTACTGAGCAGTAAAAGGTACTCGTCAGGTGAGGTTTCATGTCTGTTTGTATTACCCTTGGTACATTAAAAGATTATATAGCATCATATAGTGACTGAACCAATTCAAAGTGATTGAGGATTTTTTTTCAGGTTTAACTGATTCTGCGCAATAGTTTTACTTTAGTTGTTTAACTTGATATAGAAGTGGGGCAGGTTGGAGGTGAGATGTGAAAATGAGGGGTTTTGGGTTGCCATGTCTTGGCTTCAAATAGTAGCATTGCTATTCCATTGAGAACGTGGGTCCAGCATGCTATTCCTAGTTTTGACTACTACCAATTGAGTCCCAAGACCTCAGAAACTCAAGTTATTGGTTGTTGAAATGCTAAGCAAACGGAAAGTTGTGGAGAAGTTGCTTAGATGTCAATATACCAATGTAGTGGTTTGGTTTGTGCCTATAGCGGCAGCACTACGGATAGTTGTGTGTGGGATCCACCGCACCTGTTGCTTTCTCCCACGCCAAGACTTACAGCCGGTCAAACTTGGTTATTACCAGTAAATATTTCTTGTTTTATTATATTACAGATGTAGTCTAGCAAGAATCCGACCATGCCACAGTCGAAAAATGCTCAAGGTTAGATAACGCATATTATTTTTAATTGTTTTTAATTTGTAATAATTGTCTGAATTTTTTTGTCACCAGTGGTCACAAGAAACCAACTTGTGCGTTTTGTTCAATAGCAATTATCCTTAACTACCGACCATCAATATTACTAATCGCACCTATGGATGTGTTATGTACTGACGAATACTGATCGCTTTTCTTATTGAAACCGCCAGAGTCAATGAAAATCGTAGTGAGCTGGTCCGTAATTATCTTGAATACCTGGATTGTTATACTCACAACGCGTTATTTAGTCTAAATAACACAGTAGTTTTGATAGCTCACGCTTGTTGATTATGTTTAAGTCACCTAAGGATTATCCCAAAACTATGAAACTAGTGGGGGAAGTTATGGCATTCTGGCATATAGCTGATTTGTGGCGCGGAGTGGTCAGCTACGTATATAGCTCATTATAAGATAATTTTCTACCACTAATTATACCCTGGTAGTCTTCAGTGTTTCTCTGTTTATGTATGTGTTTGACTGTGTGTGTCAAAGGGTACGTAGCACAGTGGTATGATATGGTATCTCCAGCTGACATCTGAAAGTTTGGGGCTCTGATGAAAGTGATCAGGCCTATAACTTGGACTGGTCTGATTATAAACACAATGCGGGTAGTTGTCTCAGCAGAACGATAGATGTACAGACGTTACGGAGGCACATTGTGGTACATGACAGGTTGGCGGAGCCTTGCAGTTGCAGCACATCAGCCCGGTGTCACTGTTCAGCCTATTGACTTTAAAAGCGGGTTTCCCAGAAACAGAGTGTGGTTATTGTTATTTGTGTTACCGTTGCCTAAGCAGCTAGCGCTAATTGAGCCAATCACATCTCTTGTAACATACCGAGACGACATCGTTTCCGGTAACGCCTTGACCCAGAATTAGGTTGATAGATTCTGATTGCTCAGTCGGCGTGCGATTGTACTTAGATACTTCAGCACCAGTTAGGCATGATCTGACTTTGGCACGGAAGGAGTAAATACCCCATTACTAACTTGCTGGTCTGTAATATTTTCATTCAAATGTACCTTACCTGTTAGCCTAGCGATAGGTCTTAGAGTCGAATTTGAACTTTCGGTAGGGCTAGTGACAGTACTACTACTACTTAGTACTAGTAGAAGTAGTAGTAGTACAGAGGTTAAGAGAAGATGGAGCTGGCTATAAAAATAATTAAACTATTTATTCGAGTATTTCATTTGATTTGACAAGTTTTGACTTGACTGATAGCTTCACTAACTAACCGACACTCGCAATTGTAATAAGACTGGAACTTTTAGGCAAAGATTGAATTTTGAAAGAGAACCGAGTCGTCAAACTCAAATTTCAAAAGTCAAGTCAAGAGTGCGACTCCGAGAACTCGGAATGTTTTGGTGTCTTTTCGGAGTTCGTGTCGACTGTCATTTTTATTATTGAGTTCAATTTCAAATATCAGACAAGAAACCAACTCATTGACTGATTCACAACCCAGTGAATGACTGAGTTTGACTTACTTAGCAGCTAACTTAGCACTCCACGCCCCACGGTCCGTCTTTCAAATATAACACTAACAACAATGGGAGTAGCCGTAGGATTTGTATTGGTTATATACTGCTCCTAGTCCTATTCAAATCCAATGAATGAGTGATCAGTTGAGTTGTGGAATGTCAAACTCCCAATATCCATCTACTGATTGCAATCACTATGGCAGTTGTACCCTACCGGGTCGACACATCTGACCAATGTAATGAACATATGAGAAAGTTGCATATACATAGGAGAAAGTCGCACATGAATTCCATACTGTTTACAGAACAATTTGTAATTTTATAGCACCTGGAGGTACCAGTAGCTCGAGACCTGGTCTCAAGATGAAGCTGTTTTCTTTACTAATGGGGAACTCTTCCCCGGTCGGTCCGGGAGATGAGTCCGAGACTGCTGAGGTTGCAGCTGCCCCAGATCTTCAGCCCCCCGACAGCGAGGCAGCGGTGACACCGGCACCTCATGTCTCTCTTAACCTCGACAGACTAAAACGGATATTTCAGGCTTTGTCACGAGCCAATGACCAATCCACTGAAGGTGAAACTTCAGAGGTTGATGAGGAGCCAATGAGAATGAGACGGAAATATCTTGGAATATTTGATAGAAAATTTGGACCAAAATCAAGCTCTTCTAAACCAAGGACCAAACACCTGAAGATCCCACGAGAAAAGCTATTGGCACTGCTCAGCAGACGCAACTCAGGAACAGGCGACAAATCAAAGCCAAACTGGGCTCGTTCAAATCTCAACAAGCTAACTAGCTCGATGCGCCATGTTAAGAGTGACTCATTCCTAGCAAGACATATCAGTGCACGTCGGAGAAACCGGGAAGCGGTGGACTCCGAGGAGCAAGGCACTGAGCTGCGTCTGCCAATCATGAAGACAAAGAAACGCAGTACCGTGGAAAGATCGCGCGCACTTATCAACTCGGCCTCAATCACGGCACACAAGGACCTAATATCTAACCTGGAGAAAAACTCTTCACAGCACTGCCTGGATGATATAGACTTCCGAAACTATGACTATCCGTTTGAAAACTTTGTGTTTGAAGGAGGTGGCGCTAAAGTGCACACTTATATAGGAGCTATCAAGGTACAATTTTTGGGTTAACATGTTGTGCTAGAATAGCACTAGTCATACTGTTGGGTTTTTCAGAGATTTGACTTCCCCAAGGACATCTAAGTGATGACCAATGAATGAGCCAGAAGATTAATTGAACAACTGATGTGTGCCTCAGCTAAATGCTATCCTTGCCTGACAATATCTAGTTAATGCATTGAAGAGGTCATTATGTTAGGGGCCGTGATTAGCAGTTCAGTTAGTATCTACAAGAACTGCTCAGTCCAGTCCGTTGCTTCTTTAATTGAAAGAATACTTGCTGAGGCCACACCGCAGCTGCTTTTCTGTGTTTTGGTCTCTGAGTTTTACTTTTTGCGAATGTTGCAGTGTATAGAGGAGGCTGGAATCAAACCGAAGCGTCTAGCCGGAACAAGTGCCGGTGCCATAACCGCTGGTCTGCTAGCCGTCGGCTACACTTCTGAGGAGATTCACATTCTCTATGAGTATGATGTGGAGTATAATGTCAAAGGTTAGCCAGGCATCCATGCTGTTTTGCCGTTCAACTCAGCCATCCATGACCACTGATTCAGTCCTTGTGATGAACCACCCACATTGACTGACTCATCAGTTACAGCTATTTGAGGCAATCATCCGTCCCAGCGCTGGCCGTCCGTGTAATCAGATAAGCTTTATTTGGGAACTAGTTCAACATTGACATGCATCAGTACTGAGTCTATTGGAGGCCTGAATATCCATGCTTGTGTTTCTGACTCACACTTGCCATGAATCCTGTTGCGTTTTACGTATGAGGGAAGTGAATTTGCCAATGATACCCTCAATACATGCGCATAATCTCCGATACACGATGCATGAAATCTCCTATACACGGTGCGCGAGCTCATTAGGACGTGAATGAAAATCAGATTTAATAAGCTCCTCTGAAGTCATTAAAATAGCTCAGCGAATACAGGTTCTCTTTATAATCACCTGTAAGCAAACCTCAGACCCTCTAATTTTATAAAGATTATATAGCTGTTATTGAGAGCTTTATATTGATTATAATCTGGAGCTGCATGAAATGGTCTACTACTGACTACCATTTATACTGATACTTTATGTCGAGATTGTAAAACTAGACACTATGTCAATCCGGTATGTGTATTGACTGTGACCAGCCATAAAACTTATAGAGGTTACATTTCTGATGGTCTTAATTACAGATGGAACATGTGGCTTGTTGAGCCTGTTACCGAATATGTTCCGTCACTATGGTTGGAATCCTGGCGAGAGAGCTATGCGGTGGTATGGGGAATGCCTCGCTGTCAAAACAGGCAATCCAGATATTACATTCCGGCAGGTAGGTCACTCTGAACTACAGGAAGGGGAGATTCTTTCATGGAAAATGTGATAACTGTGTACACAAGTGTGAATGGGCATAATCTCAAAATCAAATTCGGTGGCTGGCTATGACTGAATGCAATTCAATAGTCTTATCTTATCAAAATTCCGTTATTACTCCCAAAGTTAGTAAGCCTTTGTTGAATGCGTTAAGACATAAGCATGTGATGAGGCTGTATTGCTGGCAACCTCCAAAAAAGAACTTTAGTCGTGCAGCGGGTCAGTCAAAACGAACTCACTTACACTAAGAGATGATCTGAACCCTTGTTAGGTATATGACGAGTATGGAGTGGAGTTATGTATAGTGGCTGTAAACCTCAGTAATCGGTGTGAGGAATACTTTCATCCCAAAACTACTCCTGATATGCCAATCAAACTGGCTACTCGCATGTCTTCTTCATTGCCTGGTAAGTGGTATGGCCAATGTCACCACTGCATATACTGCCACTGGTAATGTGTGTAACATTATTCTTAACAAATTCACCATTAATAATACTCTCTCCTTAGATACCACCAACTGTGACTATCCCCTAGCTACCCACTGGTATGCCCCGAGGCCGCTGGTCACCCATGCGGCACAAAAAAGTGCCATGCTAGCATTTCAACTGATGCGATATGATGAGTCAATGAGCCTTGACCGCTCAACTATTCTTTGCGGAGTTCTTTAAATGAATTGATTGCTCATCTTTGAATAATGACTGCTAGATCACTTACAACTTGGTTTATTTCCTCAGATTGATTTGATCAAACATTTTACAATCATTGCCATCTGAACAAACATTACCCCCTAGTTAGGTATTGGCAGGTCAGGTTCTAGTCTCCCAAATGTATTGTGTTTTCTCTTTAGGATACTTTCAACCAGTGAGACAAGGCAACAATGTATATGTTGATGGAGGTCTGCTTTGTAACTACCCACTACACGTGTTTGATGGTAGGTTGCAGTTAAACTTCTGATCTGTTGTTTAACAGATTTCACTTTGTAATTTCGTGCCTGCCATACACATAGTTGGGTGTGCGACAATACGACAATCTAAAGCCAATAGTTTTTTGTTGTTTTAATTCTAGACAACCAGCCCTCGCGTAAAAGGCTTTTCAGTTTATTTGATGAAATCTATTACTTCTGTAGGCGCTCTGCCATTTGTTTTGCATGAAATCCCTCAGGGTGAGGTTAAGGTTCTCTAATCACTAGTGCCCTTATCAATAGGTTGGTGGCTCTCTATGGATCCCGATGATGTCTTCTACAAGAAAATGGGCTCTCTTGAGAACCTACCAAAAATCATGGAGAGGAAAAATCGTTTTGGCAAAACAAACGAAAAGACACTGGGTTTCTGCATGGTACGTAAGACTGCGCTCATGCTTTATTAAACATCCAATTCCGCTGCAGCAGCTCAATAGAAATCATTTACCCGTTGTTCCGTTATTCCTAGTGCAATGACAACAAATATGTGTCGCTCAACCATGTACTAGCGGCCCAGACACAAAGGAGCAGAAAGGCTACTTATACAGGCATTCAGCTGTAATAATTGCACCTGTATTACCGTTTTTAGTATTATTCATTATCTGACCATTGTGCTTTTAGTTTTCCATGTTTGATGATAAAGCCCTGAGATATGAACTGGAGAAAAGACACAAACTTACAGTCACTAAACGTCCGAAGACCAAACTAGCTATGTAAGCTCCATGCTCAATGCTCAAACGGACTGCTAATTTCCATAAGAAACAGCTGCCAAGTCATCTCATTTCCATGGTGATCATTTGGCTAATTGGTCACCGGGTAGATGCCTATTGGCAAAGCATTTACCTTGCGGAGCCCAGTAAAAATGGAAGTGACAGATGAATATGAACCACTGACTAGTTCTTAATTAGTATTGATTAAGCCATCATGAATGGAGATGCGGGGCCAGATTTATGCTCAGTTTCCCGTTGTGAGCGAGGTGATTACGTCTGCAGTTTCTGAGATGAATTCAGCATTATTGATTTAAATAACTATTTGTGGTAATTTTCAGTCGTAATCCTTTATTATTACTGCGCTTGCATTTCGGAAACAGGTTGTGTGCCGCTATTGGCCTAGAGCAGATGTCCCTTCATCCCGGGGTTTTATATAATTTTGTTATATTACTGGCTGCGCAGTCAGTCTCCGTGTGATGAAACCCACGAGCCCCTCTTCCAGGAAAAGGATGAAGCAAATGAAGGTTCGAGCAGAGAGACAGGAAACACGAGAGACGACTCTGGATGCTCTCAGTCGATTCTTCCGTGTGTTGACTAGGGTTCACCTGGTCAGTGGTGAACTAAAGAAAGACGCGCTCATCAAAGAATTTGATAGACTTTTGGTAAGTAAACCGCTCTTATTCTCAAATAGATTCGATTAGGGGCAATTCCTGGGCAGTGGACGTTCGGTCCAATGGGATTTTTTAAATAGAGGAGCCGCATTTCTTCCAAAATGTGTTGCTTTTAGATACAGTTAGAACATTCATATTATATTTTTACCCTGTTAACTCGTTTATACTGCACTTTTCCCTTTGAGCGGATTTGTCAAGTCTGTTGTCTGATTACCAGGAAGTTTTTGTCATTTTGCATTTCCGGTCACCCCCATTGAATTTTCAAGCATTTGTATCCATCACTTCCCGTTTACAAGTCATGCGTTTTAACCAATAAGCCTCAGCTGCTCTCTCCAGACAGCCATATATTGTATCAAACTAATTTCATTTGATGGATGTGTAATCGCCTTCGAAGACTGGGAGCTGCTAAGTTTGCAGCAGACAATGCATCAGGGAATTCACAGTTGCTAGAACTGCAAATGAATATATGAATATACTCCTAAACGCATGTCTATCTAAATGGCAGACTATTGATCTTTTTAGCCAAACATACAAGTTCAACAGCACTCACAGCGAGCGACCACCTTTATCAATATCATCAGTGTTTCTGAGCTCTAGACCTTGACGCATTTTATTTTACAGGCAGACGACGAGAAGGCTACCTCCAGTATAGAAGAATGTTCTCCTGAGAGCACGCCTGAAAAGGATAAGGATATCTTTACGAGGGCGCACGTCGAATGCATCTTCGGAGAGAACAGCGATTTACGCCAGATGATACGAACCATCAACGCTGACCAGAACGGCGTGGTATGGCCTATCTCATCATGCTCTATGTGCTGTCCTGGATTTCTTACTTCACAGATATGACGTTGTAGCCGATAATGACTGTTGCACATGTCATCGTCCCTTTTCAATTGTCCTCAGCGGCCGCTAGACCTCCCTATTGATTGAATGATTCTTCCAAGCATGTGGCTTATTTTGGGGCAGGAGGAACTAGGAAGTATGTGAGGGGCTCACATTCACAGTGCAAGCTCGACATGACCAAGGCTTGAACCCATGATCTTTAAATCTCGAGCCAGGTGCTCTAACCACTGAGTTATCCCACTGTTCCCTCTAACCACTGAGCTATCCCACTGTTCCCTCTAACCACTGAGCTATCCTATTATGTATGTATGTATGTATGTATGTATGTATGTATGTGTGTATGTATGTATGTATGTCCTTCTTTCGCAGGTGTCGAGTATCGAGCTCATCATCTTCCTAAAGAGAAATAATGTAGACATTCAAGAAACCGTTGGTAATCAGTTTGTGGGTAAAGGAGAAATCTCAAACTTTGGATCGTTCTTTATGACAGTACAGGAGAGTTTGATGAATAGTGCAAGAAGGGTCTATATACAGGTAAGTCCATATGAGTGGGCATTAATGAAAAAAGATGTACTTAACAAGACTGTAAATCAACGTACTGTTGTGGCTGAGTTTCTAATACACACTATGTTATAACCTAAGCCAAAAACTGTTTTGGTTACAAAGTCAATGTCGAGTATAGACTCGGGTCCATGCCAGTTTGTTCAAACCGGCGTACATTTAAACTATACTGTGCTTCAAATATTAATGTCATTTTAACAGTGACCAGACCAGATGTTACAGAACATTCTGCTATGTTGCAATTATCAAATAATGGTAGATCAGTCACTGGGTAGACAAACCTCATTGAAAGATAATTTTGTCCAATATTGCTGTTGTGGATTTACTGAATTGTTGGGAGTCACATAGAAAGATTCTACCACATTTTCATTTAACGGTGACTCATTGTGCAACTATTTCCCTTCCCCTGGGGTAGTTTTTTTGCTTTTCAGGGAGGACTAATCATTTGATTCCATTTTGGTTAGGCTGATGATCTCGACAGGACTGTTGGTATCAACACAGACTATGTGAAGATGGATGATTTCAGAATGGACAGAGAAGACCAAGAGTTCCTTATTCAGGTAAATTTAGCCAACGTTGTAGGATAGATACCACTGATTCATAGACCCTCAATCTTTTTTCATCAATGTGCATGCTACCCTCATGGTTAGTCATCACTTCCTATCGCATCGATACGGTGCATATCGGTGTCTGTTATTACAATGATTGATCAAGTACATTTATGAGTTAATAAGAGTTGTCTGACCATGTCAATTAACTGTCAAAGGAGCACAACTCCAACTATTTGCCCGGTCTATTGACACAAAACTTGTTTACAATTATACTTGTAGCAAGGTTATAAGTCCACAGCAGCATTCCTCAGATATTGGATTCATCAACATAACAAGTTACAGATAAGTAGTCAACCTCTCTCTGAAGCGAGTGACCTCAGTGACCTCAGCGATTGTTCGCCCGTTCACTCTTCCGGCGAACTCTCGGATACCGGAGATAATCCCCACGAACGGGATTCCGAATCACCCGTGAAGAGTACTGGATCTCAGACCACCAGCAGCGTGGATAGTGGTGCTGTCGGTGAGGATTATGCCAGCCCAGATAACACTGGTACGGAGGAGATAATTATAGCCGAAGTAGAACTGACTCCGGAGTCGCAATCCCCTGACTCTGTTTCTCGTTCTGACTCGTTAGATCACATCATTGCTGACCCCGTGACTGACTCGGTCAGACTCAGAGTGTCTGACCCCATTAATGAGGAGGAGGTAATCCGGTGTATCTGTGCAGCCACTGATGCCATTGAAGTTCTGGATAACTGAGTTTACCGGCGATTATTACGAATTTTCTATTTCTTTGACCAAGTCAATCATTGATATCATTTTGTCATTCAGTCTTCCCTTTGAAGGGCTTTCCATGTCATGAGTCTTTGTACTATTTAATGCAGAGTCCGCTCTGGCCGCGACTAGTCTGGTAGACATTCCAGGAGAACTGTGAGTGTGAGTCACAATAAGTTGAATAAGTTCTGATGCCTCTTGCTTCTGCTCAGCCACCGAAATAGTGATTTTATTTTTATAACGGTCCGTCTACATGTATTCTGTCATGAATTAGCCATTTACTATAGTCCATTTATCTCAGAGTTGTGTCCTTTGTAAGTTATTATGTAATAAATACACTGTACACAGGTTGTGCTCCAAGACAAACACACTATCTATCTTTAAACTTGTCTTATCCGGTGCCATAGAAATGACATTACTCCATGATGGTCACCTGAATTTCTCAGTTAAAAAGTAGAATCAGAAATTAGATTCCTTTGCACTTCAAAATGATATACTGTTCCAATAGAATCTTGGATTTTGTAGCAGCAAATTTACTGGATTTTAACGGACATTTCCTCTAAATTGAGCGGTCACTGTATTATAGTTTCAGATATCATGGTTCGGTGGCTCATGCAGAGCCACCTTATACTTGTGAACAGCCTCGGAGTGGGGCTAATAAATCATCATGCATAGTAAAAGGTGGGAGGTTCCCTCTTCAATCTACGTCAAAACGGAGCTTTAAGAAGCCATGATGATAGTAGAGTGGCTGTTTTTATGTTTATACGAGTTCATAATTCAACCTGCGCCCCTATGCGTCATCTTTTGATGAGAACAGATGCCATCGCAGGATTGTATCTCCGCGTTCAATCGAAAGAACTCTGCCAGATTTCATTATATAAGAGCGTACAAAAAGTCTCAGCGAGAAACACACATTCATAGAGTTAACTTCTACACGCACATTCCCTTTCGTTCCGTTGTTCCAATACAATAACAGTTTAATCTTTAACGCATTGATCCGATTGGTCAATACTTTTAGAGTAGTACTACCATTATATAGTTGTCATTGGAAACGCAATAACAATGAGGCTGGGGGGGGGGACCCATGAATAGCTATAATCACTAACCCATAATTACCGTATTCAATAACTGAATAATTACTCTATCTGCTTGGAACCTAGTGAACTGACTACTTTCTTAACGTGCTAAAGGTAATTTTT
>Ga0224501_10002764_pt1 | contig 13812 bp, 15 predicted proteins | sample SF_Oct11_sed_USG_4_FD_169105 | JGI IMG/M metagenome (GOLD analysis project Ga0224501, IMG submission 169105) | Sediment microbial communities from San Francisco Bay, California, United States - SF_Oct11_sed_USGS_8_1 | ecosystem: Environmental > Aquatic > Marine > Sediment | place: USA...
GGCTCACCGACCACGCCGCTTCCCTTGAGAAAAACATTGAACACTATAAATTTGTGAGCAAAAGAATCGATGACGTAGTAAATGTAGCTGCTCACTTTTACAACGAGAAATTAGCGATGCTCGGAGATGTAGATCGACGAGAGGCGAGAAGAGAAAAGATACGAGCCATGGAAACCGAAGCGACAAGAGAATCTAGGGGAGAAGCGGAGAGACGAGAAGCAAGACGAGAAGTGAGAAAAGAGATGGGAAGCGAAGCGAGGCGAGAAGCTGAGAAAGAAGAGAAGAGAGTAGAGGAGCGAGGAGAGGAGCAACGAGAGGCGAGAAGAGAAAAGATACGAGCCATGGAAGGGGAAGAGATACAAGAAGCTTTGGGGGACAAGGAAAGACAACAAGCAAGACGAAAGAAAAGACGAGAAGCAAGACGAAAAGAACTTGAATAAGACGCGCCAGTATGAGCGCGCGCACCAAAAGAGGAGAGTTGGAAATTCCCAAGTCGGCTTGGTGATTGCTATTGTTTCCGCGCATAGATTGTCTCTGTCTCGTAACCTAGTCTTCTCCATCCATCGTATAAATACGCGTATATCGTGTAGAACCCCGTTTCCTTGGGCGTGAACTCAGCGGAGTACCGGGCTTCCTCTCCAACGGGAAGATCCTTTATATCTATTGCAGCCTGCTGTTCACTCTTTCCAGAGGGGGTTTCCACCCAGAATTCCAGTTTCAATCCCGTACTTTTTTGCAAGCCCTTAATGGTTGCCTCGGCACTGATGGTCTTTCCAATTGTCGTATACGGGTTTGAAAGCACTAGTAGGTGACCGATTGCTGCTTTTTGCTCGCTTATAAGGATATGCGCCCAACCGGATTCCCACCAGAAGTATTTTCCTTCCTTACGTGCTTTGATGGTGGCGTATACATTAGCCGATCCTATTGCATTAACCCGGAAAGCCAATTCTTTCTCCTTATCAGGTCCCAACTCCGTAATGTGTTGCCCAGCCCCAAACCACCATGTTCCATAAACTGATAGATTATATGTGTCCAGAGAGTGCAATTGTACGTCAAGGTCTTTAAGAGTTTTACTTCCTGTGTTTTTCAGTTTCAATGTTACCCAGTTAGTTCCTTTCTCTATCTCCGTAGGATTCAATTCATACGCGATGGGATACTTATATCTTAACACTTTTTTCACCTCCATTCATCTTGTATTTTTTCATCCTTCTTCTAAAAGCAGAATTGTAGTCTCGGACCATATAAAGCATTATGTGACTGTTATGCACCAGTAACAGCCGCTGAAATCTGTTCAGTGATAAAAAAATCTATGTAAATCTTCACGCATTTATGTCTTGGTGGGTACATAAAACTCGAACCCAACATAAAGCTGTTGTACGTGCTCTTTATATTGCACAGCGTCTGTTTGACTACATAGAGTGATTGCATGAGCAAGGCAAAAAGGAAGAAGACTGAGCACATCGACACTGACGACGCTGAACAAGAGAAGGAGCGAGAGACTGGGGACATTTATGATGACGAACAGAGAGGAGAAATGTTGAAAGCAGATGGAATTACTGCTGCCGAAAACGCGTTCATGCAAGGAAGAGCGATTACACGGAAAAAGAGAAAACGCCCCACACATGAAGACACGGTTTCAGTTGAACTCGCTGAAGATGAATACAAAGAAGACTAAATCAGCGTCCGCTGTCAATGTCTTTCTTACCCCTTATGACGTCTGAAATGGAAAATTTGAAATATACCGTTTTCTGCTGGGCACCCACAGGGTAACTTGATTTCGTTCAAATTGATAGACTCCACGTTGTCAACCAAAGTTCCTTTGGCACCACATTTTTTGCATTCATAGCTTACATTCGATTTTACTTCACCCATATCATCACCTCGCGCGCGCAATACTATAATGTATAATACCTTTATAAGAGTTCGAGACTACTTGTAATCTGGTAGTGTTTAGCGGGTTTTTTAGTGTCGAATTCCTCTTTTCCATGGATTCGCCGCAATATGGGCGCGGGCTAAGATCTACTAGATTTTGCTTTTGCGCGCGCGACTGCATGCTATAGACTTTATTGGTGCTAAAGTCGGCTTGGTTGCGGATTTGAACAATGGTGCTTTGAATTTGATCGATTCGCCTTGCAAGACATAGTAGAACTCTCCGACTTGGAGACTCGGCAAATTTTCCGTTTTCTCTTTCAACCAATTGCGCATTTTAGACAAGTCATTCTGTTCGTGCATACGGCCGACGTAGACTTGACCACAAAGGCTTATTGCGGTTGCGTCAATTAGTTGCGCTCTTTGGCTTAGTAGAATATGCTTAAAATTGTAGTTTCTGCCGACGCTTAAGAACCGCAAAGGCTCTTGATATGCTGTACTCCGCAATCGGTTTTGACCTAGAACCAAGTGCGATTCTTCTAAGACAATACAGATCGTAGGTTCCTTAGTGCCTAGTCTCAACCTAGCGTTAAGCAATGTTGAAACAAGTTTTCAACGAAAACAACTTGTTGACTTGGTATAGTAGACTAACATCGAAAACCGTGCTTTGTTCTGAAAAACTGAAATTTAAGTCGACACTTGAATGACATTAGGCACGCTTGAATCAAGCCAAGTTCTACTAGGATCAACAACAAAAATTTACGACTCCAGCTAGAGTCGTAAACATCGTTTTCACTTTTCACTCTTGCTTTTTCACATTTTCCTGCTAATTCTAGATCTACCTGATTATTCATGATTGAAGTTTCTCGTTGTTTTTCATAGTCTGAGATAGAACATTTAAGATTTTGCGCGCGTGCATTTTTTTCACTCACTCCTTAGTGGTTAATGAAAAAGCCGCATATATGGTCTATAGATAAACATATACGGCTTGAAAAGAATCAATTTGTTGAAGGTCTTGGTGATGTAGGCGCGCAAATCTCGCCTCAAATATACATTTTTATCTTGGAAAATCGAGAATGCAGAAAACTTATAGCCGAATCAGACGAATTAGCTAGAACGGTAAAAGGGGGAACTGACCTGACTGAAGATGAATGGGTCGCGAAACTCAGGAAAATGAAAGAAGAAGCAGAGAAAGAAATAAGAGAACGTCGCTATGCAGAACAGCACTTACGAGAGAAATACAAAGATGAACCAACAAAAATAATAGAGGTACTTCGCGCTAAGCTGAAGAAGGTCGAAGAAGTCTTCAAAGAATCAGCACAGCAGGAATTGGACCAACCGAAGATGGAAAGCGGCACTTGGGGAGCATGTTTAAGCGTTCCTATTATTCGTCTAAGCACGCATGTAGGGCTGAAAATATGTTTCTTTTTACATTTGACTGCTAAAGGATATGGATTGAGAGTTTCTCGAGATATGTATGATGGAATGTATGACAAGCCTTTCGAAACGAGCGGATACATTCGCCCGCCTGTTACTGCTGGTGCTATTCAGAAAGAAGTGACAGATTTTCTAGAAGCGCGCAACGATACCATTACGAGGATGGAAGAGAAAGAGAAACGATTCCGAAAAGAATGAAGATAAACAGTAAGAACTAGAGTCGCGCGCTGAAGTTTAAATACGGCTCGAATGATACAAGACGAATGGTGAAAACGCAAGATGGTTGGGCTTACAGCATCTCTGCCTGCAAAGTGGGAACAGTTTCTGAAGCATTTGGCCGACGATCACGAGATTGATCTCAACGCGCGCGCATCTTCTGAAATGTTCTTGAAGTATTCTGAGATGCTTGTGAGGTCATCCAGCTTCACAAAAGAGGTCCTCTTGAACTCCTTCCGGAGTAAGTTTCCAACTTTTTTCTTTTTCCATGAAATCTGCTAAAATACCAATTTGTCCAATCAGGATCCATCCCAGTTGTATCTACCCATTTCTGGAATGCTCCGTAGAATTCATCAGAGTGTTCTCTAATTGCTTTTGGAGATCCTTTTTTGGCTTCTATTTTCTGAGTAGAGTGGGCTTTTTGTATGAAAAGCAGGTGTGACAGAAACCCAATTCCGAAATGCTCTTTGCGCGCGCGTTTCTTGAATTTTGAGCTTCACTAGAAAAAGGAAAGGGAATTTGTATAACTACCCATGCTTTTGTTTCTTTAACGCCTTTGCAACTTCAAAGGATAGCAGTGGCACCTACATCAATTACAGGTATTTTTGCGTTTATTTCTTTTATTTGTATGACTCCCTCGTATTTAGGCATCAAAGCCCATTCCACAGCATTCCAATGTACCTTCCCTTGCAGCAACTCTCTACTAACCTCATCTGTCGATGGCATGGATAAAAAACGAAAAGCAACGCCTTCAGCCCATCTAAGCGACTCCGCAAGCCCGCCAGGTTGCACACCAATACTGCAAAGCTTTATCAAGTCTGGCAAAGAGTAGGCGATTGATTCATGAATTACTATTTCTTCCCAGGGTTTGAATGTGATTTTAGCCAATATCAATACTCCCTTTATTCCATTAAGAACTTTGGTAACTCAAGAGTTATGTAAGGTTTATAGAAAAAAGGAACAACTAATGCACGCGCAAGCAAAAATTCAATTCAAAAGAAAAATACGGCACATGAAGAAAAGATCTGCAAGCGCGCGCCATTATCAATTTGTATTACACAATTTTTTGCGCGTGGCCGCGCTAGATGTTTTTCCAATAAGCAAATTGGCTCATAGCAAGTGTTACTTTTGTTTTTATTATCATTTTCCATTCACCTTGATTTTGCTTATCCACGTAAAGTACTATGTGCTTACCTGCTTATAAGTGTTTTGGTTTAAGTGTTTAAGCGCTAAAGATATAATGCGCATGCGTGCGCGCCAACGGAACACACTGTTATAATTTTTTTACTCCCCATTCGCGAGTAAGTTTCTGCGCTTCCTCCAGTTTCGTCATCGCAGCATCAATTTTTCCCTGCATTATATCCCATTCAATATCTCTTAAACAGTCGATTATCCTCTGCTTTATTTCTTCTTCAGATTCTGTCACGCTTTTCGACACGTTGTTTCCTCAAAAGAGATTAGTTCATTGACTTACTGATAAGCATTTGAATTGGAAAGCGCGGCTTTCACTCTCTACCTTTGATTAAGCCTGTGCGCGCTGTTCAGCTATTGCACGTGCGAGCTCATTTCCAATCTGGGTTACTCTTTTTTCAAGCGACATAACGGATTTCATTAATGCACCAAGAATGCATGCGATATAGAAATCAGGCGCAGGAAATTCCAATTTGCTGGTTTCTTCGAAAAACTCCTGAAGTGAAATCTTTTCCGTCGAATATTCGAGATATAACTCCAGCAATTTCTTCTCTTTTTCCGAGGCAATATTCTTGAAATCCTTTACCATTTTTTCTATTTCTGACATGTATTTCACACTCTAACATTGGTTGCTGAACTTCTAAATAAATGCACGCGCTCCCGTGCGCTAGATGTTTTTCCAATAAGCAAATTGCCTGATGCCAAGAGTCCCATTTGTTTCTGTTATCATTTTCCATTCACCTTAATTTTGCTTATCCGCATAAAATATTATGTGCTTACGCACTTATAAGCGTATTGGTTTAAGCATTTAAGCGCTAAAGACATGATCTGGAAATGTAAATAATTAGAGAAAGATGTGCGTGCGATGTGCGCGCGCTATTTCTGCTTCTTAAGCCATTCAGCAAGTTCGCAAAGAGCACGACTATAACTTGAGTTCACAACAGGAACAGGTATTTTACCTTGTGGACTGTTATACTCTAGTACTTCTTTATATTCAGGCATTAATGCGAAACTTACATTGATTATGTAGAAACGTCCTTTCAGATAATCTTCCATTAATTGATCCGTATCTGGTGGTAGTGGTGAATAAGTAAAGACTACTCCTTTTGCCCAATTCAAAGGTACAGGTTGACCGCTTGCCCTAAGTTGAGCGAAAATATACAGTAAGTCTCGGAGCTTCTCGTAACGCACATATTCCTTAACAACGATCTCTTGAAAAGGCTCATATTTTATTTTCATTCTTCGCACCGATACTGCAGATATTACCTAAACGACTTAAGATTTGCGGACTTCATAATTCTTTTTCGCAACGACTAAACTAGATAAATTGTCATGCCTGAAAAAGATAAGAACTTCAGAATCATCTGGATAAGAAACGCCACTTTCAGAAGGCTTATTCAGGTCAGGTATGCATTAACAAACAAGAATGGCAAAGCCAGAAATCCAGATGTGCGCGCGCAAAGTGATAGTTTTCCAAGATAAAAAATCTTTCAAATATTAGGTCAAAAAATATACGGTAGTTTTACTTTAAGTTTTTAAGACATTCGGACACTGATTTAGGGCATAGAGGTCTTTTCTTGAACTCAGCGGAGGAGCTTGGGGAACGAGGAGTCATTGAGACTATTTTAAGGTATTTGGAGCTACCGTCAAACATGCCAATTTCTTTCGGAGATGATGTATCGGCGCTTGATGTGGGACATGGAAAACTAGCCGTCATAAAAACGGACATGCTTGTCGGTAGAACAGACGTTCCGTCTGGTATGAGTTTTTGGCAAGGAGCCCGCAAAGCAGTGGTCATGAATATAAGCGACCTCGCCGCAAAGGGAGTTCAACCCATCGCCATATTGGCTTCACTTGGAATACCTAGAGGCTTGACAAAAAAGGACATTGAAGAAATCGGCAAAGGACTAAACGCTGGAGCCCGAGAATACAACGCCTACGTTTTAGGCGGCGACACTAACGAGGCTTCAGACTTAATAATCAGTTGCACCGCCTTTGGAACTTGCAGAAAGCAGTTTATAATGAAGCGAAGTGGTGCCAAACCAAACGACATCGTAGCGGTGACAAACTTCTTCGGAAAAACCTCCTCAGGCCTAAAGATCCTTCTTGAAAAGCTCTCAGCCCCTAAGAAATTGGAGAAACTACTCGTCGACTCAGTTTTAATGCCACAAGCCCGACTCAAAGAAGGACTCGCTCTTGTTCAAACCGGAGCCGTAACTGCTTCCATAGACTCTAGCGACGGACTAGCATGGAGCCTACATGAACTTTCACGAGCCAGCAACGTCGGGTTTCATATCGACAATCTCCCTATTGCCAGAGAAACCGAGGAATTCGCGAAAATCCACAATCTTGACTCCATGGAACTGTGTCTGTATGGTGGAGAAGAATATGAACTTGTCCTAACCATTAACCCAAAGTTTTGGGAAAAAGCACAGGATGCCGTACTTCATGTTGGCGGCCTTTTGATTCGAATCGGGACAGCAACAAAAGAAAAGACCCTAATTTTCAAAATTAACAGCAAAACTCTAGAAATAGAACCCAGAGGATGGGAACACTTCAAAACAGATTAAAAGGGGAGGCTATACCACATGCCACAAACATATGACCACGGCAGCTTGCCTAACCCAGAAGGGCTAAACGAGAAGAAATTTCTCGAAGGAACAACACTGTATTCTTCGAATCCACTCCATGAATCCGCCCGATACTTCGAAAAAATAATAACCCAAGTATTCATCGACAAGGCAAAAACCGGCATCGACGTCCCAAACTATCCACAATTCAGAGACATATATCAAATGTTCCTCGATCCACTCGAAGGCGCAGAAAAAGTCAAAGAAGGCTACATGCAAACTGGCATCCTATCGATGAAAAAAGGAAAAACCATATTACCTGAAATCACTGCCATACAGAACAACTCCCAGAAAATAGGCGAAATGATAGGTAAACCCTTCAAGATCAGAATATGCGTAGTTGGACCACACATACTCTCTTCTTTCTTCACCTACAGAAGCAACGACATCTTCAGCCAACTATCAGATATCATTTCGCAGATGGTGGAAAATAACATCTTCACTACAATACATGCACGGGTCAACATCGTCTCTCTCGAAGAACCGCTTATTGGTATAATAGACGATCCCTTAATCTCTTACGGTTCAGGGGGAAGAGAAAAACTACTGAGATCGTGGGAATCAATTTTCAGCAAAGCTAAAGCAAAGGGAGCCCAAACGACCCTGCATCTTCACAAAACATCAGACGAAATTTTCTGGCAAACAAAATCATTAGACGTTATTGAGGTACCGGTAGACGATGCAATCTACCAAATGAAGAGAACACAGCAACTCCTAGACTCAACCGACAAGACCTTAATGGCCAGCCTATGCACAAACGACTTCGACAAACTCATTAGACAGAAGATCCAAGAAACACAGAAACAAGCAAACACTTCAACAATTGGCGAGCAAACTGCAGAAACGTGGAAAAACATCAAATCAGGAAGATTGAACCCTGAAACCCTTCTGGAAAGCACTAACCTAATGAAAAAACGTTTGACCAAAATCATTGAAAGATTTGGTGCGGAAAAAGTTCCATATGCTGGGCCAGAATGCGGTTTGAGAGGCTTTCCTTCTTATGGGTGTGCTCTTGAATATTTGAGGCGGGTTTCTAACGCTGTGAAAACGTACCAAAAGAATGCTGAATGCTAATGTTGTGCAAGGATTTTTATGACTCATTGGAGCCAAACGACAAACTGAGCGAGACACGAACAACCTTTCAAACTGGTGATAAAGAAAATTACTTCATTGAAGATTGCTGGACCATTTTGAAGGGGTTCATGACATCCTAGTGACTTGGATGTTAACAACTTTTACTAGGGATGGGAAGGCTTATAAGTATCGATGTTGATATCGCATTTGATATCGCCAACGATGAAAATAACCTGAGGTAATTTGAATGCATTGTGCACACCCATTTGGGCATTGGATGAAACATACGGCGTTTGTTCCGAAAGGGTTTCTAAGATACTACGTGTTGAGGTTGTTCAACGAAAAACCCATGTCGGGTTCAGAGATCATGAACGAAATCGAAACACGAACTGACGGACGTTGGAAACCAAGCCCAGGCTCCATCTACCCCCTGATAGCCTGGCTACAAGATAAGGGATACACCGAAGAAATCCCAGAACAAGAAGCAGGAATTAAACGCTACACCCTAACCGACCAAGGCAAAGCCTTTCTGGAAGAACATGTTAGGAGAAAAGCAGAACTGCGCAAAAGATTCGGATTTTTCATGCCTCCGTTTCTCGGGCTTCCATGGTTCAACTCTTACCCCAAAGAGACACATGGATTTGTCGAAGCAGGAAAGGAACTAGTGAAAGCTGGTTGGAACCTTCTAGATAGCCTACATGAAGAATACTCCGAGCAAGCACTTGCTGAAGCCAAGGGGATCCTCGAGCAAGCTGCTGACAACTTGAATAAACTGGCGAAGAGACTAAACGAACCTGGTGAGAGTTAGACAACAATCGAATGTGGTAGAGGTAAAGAACGTGCCTGTTATTGAAGCCAACAACCTGACCAAACGCTTCGGACCCCTCACAGCCGTCGACCACGTGTCATTCTCGGTGGAGGAAGGCGAAATTTTAGGATTCCTTGGTCCCAACGGAGCAGGAAAAACCACCACCTTGAACATGCTGGCAACACTATTGCGACCGACCAGTGGCACTGCCACTGTGAACGGCCATGATATTCTTGAAGAGTCCGATGCAGTCCGCCGTAGTATCGGCTTCGTCTTCCAAGACCCCACACTGGATATAGAATTAACTGGTCATGAGAACCTAGACTTTCATGGGCGCCTGTACGGTCTCAAGCGAGATGTACGGCAACAGAGGATCAAGGAAATATTGAAGGTGGTCCAGCTCACCGATCGCGCCGACGATCTCGTAAAGACCTATAGTGGCGGGATGAAGCGCCGGTTGGAAATTGCCCGCGGACTACTTCATTATCCCAAAGTCCTTTTCTTGGATGAGCCGACGCTGGGTTTAGACCCTCAGACGCGCCGGGCTATCTGGGAACATATCCAACGTCTGAACCAAGACGAGAACATTACCATCATTCTAACCACGCACTACACGGAAGAAGCTGACTATCTCTGTGACCGTATACAGATCATTGACTTTGGCAAGATTGTCGCGTTGGACACCCCAGACAAGTTGAAGGCACGCTTAGAAGGCGACATTGTGAGTTTAGCCTTTAAAGACTTAGCAGCAATTCCGAAAATCAAGTCTCTGTTGGAGAAAAAAGGGTGGGTACGTCGCGTCGATGAGGTTGCCGGTGACAACAACCACGCTGCCATGAGTCGTATGATGCAGGCTATGCGAGGAATGGCCAGTGGTAACGTGGGCGGAATGATGCCTGGGATGAGCTTTGGTGGCGCTGCTGGGCGTAGCAAGATACCTAAACATATGCCGCAGAAGATGGCGCAGGGAATAGGTGGTGGGAACGGTGAAGACGGTCGTGATGGAGGTCAGAGACGGCTAAATCTGTTGGTGGACGATGGTGGACATCGAATTCCTGAGATTGTTAAGCTGGTTGATCGAACCGGGGCAGTTCTTGAGTCAGTGGAGCTACATAAGCCCACCTTAGATGATGTCTTCCTATCAGTAACGGGGCGAAACATCCGTGACGAACGAGGCAGCTTCATGGAGACTGTTCGACGTTATCGTATCGTCCGAGAAGCCCGTGGACAGCATGTGAGAGGTTGAGATAACCCATGAATAGAAGGTGAATATGAAATGGTACAACCTTTGTCTGGACAAGCAATCTATGTGGTTCTGTTACGCGAATTGAAACGCTACTGGCGGGCGAAGGCACGAATCATCGCGTCTGTGGCTCAGAGTTTCTTTTTCCTTGTCATTTTCGGCCTAGGACTCGGCAGTTTCATCGGCGGCTTTGGCGGCATGAACTACCTCTCCTACTTGGGACCTGGGATCATCGGCATGGGGCTTCTCTTTGGGTCCGTGTTCTCCGGCGTTTCTGTCATCTTTGACCGACAATTCGGCTTCATGAAAGAGATGCTCGTCGCACCCGTCAGCCGCACCAGCATCATCCTCGGCAAAATCCTCGGTGGAGCTGTGACTGCATCAATCCAAGGCATAATCCTCATGACGGTTGCAGGGCTCATGGGCGCCTTTACGCCGACCCCGGCGTTGGCGGCAGGGGTGCTCGCAGCGGTCGGCGTGATGCTTCTCATCACTGCCGGATTCGTCGGCCTAGGTGTTACCATCGGGTCAGCTCTCAGCGATTTTCATGCATTTCAGTTGATAGCTACCTTTGTGATGTGGCCACTGTTCATGTTATCTGGGGTGTTCTTCCCCATTGATATGGCGCCAGCCCCGCTTCAAGTCGCGATGCTATGTGATCCCATGTTTTACGGAGTTGAACTGTTGCGATGGTGTCTGTTGGGAGCCGGAACCCCTCTGCTTGGTCCGTTTGGATGGCTAATTGCCTTGGGAGTGCTAGCGGGGTTCACTGCAGTGATGGTAGGCATCGGTACCTACCTCTTCTCCCGTGTCCAAGTCTAAGGGCTTCGCATGCTATCTGAAATTTGATGCAACGAGAGTAGAAACAGTGGAACAGCCTGCTAGTTCAGACTTTGTTGCTTTCTCTTTTACTGAAGTATGTAACGTCGCGATCTTCTACGTACCCGCATTTTTTAAACAGTTCCATTGAACCACTGTTGTAGCCTTCGATTAGGGCGCAGATGATCTTAGCTCCTTTCTTTCTCAACACTTTCTCAGCTTCCGCTATTAAGGTCTCAGCGACTCCTTTTCGCCTGTAAGTTGGGTCTACTGCCAGACGATTGATCCAGCCTTTCCTCAAATCCCAACTCGCAATGACGGTGCCTACTAGTTTGTTTCCTGCATAGGCTCCCATAAAGAAGTCAGGATTCGCCTCCATCTCCGAAGCAATAGATAGTCTGCTGTCACGTCCTTCGGGCTTGTAAGACAAATCTGCCCGATTCCACAACCCAACAATATCATCATAGTTATCAATGGTCAACTTACGAATCAACGTGAGACCACGCTCTATTGCTATTGATATGTCATTCTTACATACAACTCATCTTGAAAAATTTTTGTCAACTGATATCATAGGATCTCTATTGAACAGAACCCAGAAAAGCTCAAATTGCAAAACCCTGCTTATCCAAAAAAGAGGCTATCATATAGTTGGCTACAGAATCACTGAGGACTAGAAATGTCCACTGTGCAGCTAGTCAATCCCAATCGTTGGCGAATACAGTAGACGAAGTCCCTTCACTATCCCAACGTAACAACACTGATGGTGAGCTAGACGTTCTCGACATAACGCTGCTGAACAGGAGGTGTTTTCAAAAGCAATTTTTCTATGTTTTCCAGTCGTTTCTCAATTGCATCCAATCGATCCAGTATTTGGTTAAGCACCCGGTTAACATCTTCAGTGGGAACAATGGGCAACGGAGTGGGCGAAGGCCATCTTCTCTCTTCTGGGGTTTGAGGCCGTCTAGGCAATATTGGAGAAGGATATGTAGCCTTCTTGTCTTTTTCAGACATTTCCTTTGCTTCCTAACTTCACTAATATGTTTATCACTACCGTGTTATTAATACATCGACGAAGTCTGCCTGTAATAAATGTGATAATCTACTTGATTTTTTAACAGTGAACTATAAAAGAAAGTATGGAGTTACATCTCGGTCTCAGAGCTTGACCCTAATTTCTGGGGGGGAATTTTCTCAATTGCATACGCGCTCTTCGCTTTCTTTGTTTTCACTTTGACATATTTCTCAAAGTACACAAAAAGAAAACGCTTGAATTCAGATTCTACTCGAATAGTTTGGACGAATGGAAGCAATGCGCCGAAAGAGAAAGGAGATCAGACAGCGCAATTTAAAACCTTAAACTTCCATTCTCTGTCCCTATATCGTAATAATTCTATTTACATTGAAGTTTGCTGTAAGCCCCCATTATACCTCCTACAATAAGTATCAAAATATTCTAGCTGAACTTAAAAGACTTTCCACTATACTATAGATTTCAGTTTCTTTCTAGTGGTACAAAACACTGTTTTTTTCCTTGCAGTTCACGAAATAGACAAACTAACGTAATAATGTTCTAAAGGCTTATATTCTGTTAGTTCCCTTAATGAATAAGTGCGAGGTAGAAGTAAGTGAGTAGGCGTAAAAAGAAATATCCCAAAGTCAAAGATTTTGTCAAGTCTTGCGTTGCCAAGGGAATACTAAGCCCTTCAGAAATGCGAGACAACTACAACGAGAAGTATCCGAGAAAAGTTAAAGGAGTAATAAAAGCTGTTTCTGCTGAAGCTTTCACTATGGCACTCAGACGCTTAGACATCAGTGCAGACAAAAGGCTAGAATTGAAACATAAGGCTGAGAGAGAGAAGGAACTCAAAGACATCATGGAATACGAAGAGGTTGAAAGATACCTTCATTACAGCAAGTATGTCGGACACATCGGAAAGCACATGATTGACACTACAATGAGACACCTTAGAACCTTATTCAAGTGGATGATTGAAGAGGGTTATCCGAATCCTAGAGACTGGAACATTGAGAACTTAGGCAAATGTATGGAGAAGCATGTAGGCTTAAAAGAGAATGGTCAATGGCAAAACAACGATAGAGTCTTACGAATTTGGGGAGCTTTCAACCGATGCTTTCAAGGACAGTTACCGAAAGGCTGGAGCATGGGTTTGAAAAGACCAGCTGGAGAACTCAAAGACTTCTTAGAATACGAAGAGTTCATGCAGTTCATAGATAAGCTTCCAGACACAGTGAACATGAGTAAAGAAGGCTGGCAAGCATTATTCGCAAGTCAAGTAAACATGGGATGCAGAGAAGGCTCAAGAGGAAAAACTGGCATTGTAACTTTAACATGGGAAAACATAGACTACAACGCTAAAAACTGTAAAATCCGAGACAAAGGCAAAAAAGGAAAACCAGCAAGATTGTGGTGTCAAGTTCCATTAAATATGTTTCCTCTAGTCAATGGATGGGAAAGACTGATGAAATGGCATGAACAACGATACGGTTACATACCAACACAA
>Ga0224501_10002766_pt1 | contig 13806 bp, 9 predicted proteins | sample SF_Oct11_sed_USG_4_FD_169105 | JGI IMG/M metagenome (GOLD analysis project Ga0224501, IMG submission 169105) | Sediment microbial communities from San Francisco Bay, California, United States - SF_Oct11_sed_USGS_8_1 | ecosystem: Environmental > Aquatic > Marine > Sediment | place: USA...
GGCTGGGATGGAATAGGAAGGGATGGGGGTTCAGTGGAGTGGTGTGGGTCGGGTTGGGTTGGGAAGGGATGGGGGTTCAGTGGGGTGGCGTGGGTCGGGTTGGGTTGGGAAGGGATGGGGGTGCACTGGGGTGGCGTGGGTCGGGTTGGGTTGGTAATGGGTAGGATGATGGGTAGTTATATTTTAGGTGGGTAACAGAGTCTTGTTAATCTAGGAAATTATTATAGAATTCACAACTTTCCCGCTGCTGTATAGAATATGTTTCTCGGCTATAAGTATTTATATAATAAATAACTGTAATTAATATTATAGTAATATATATATATTGAGCAATATATACATTGAATAATATATATTACTATTTAGGGATGGATCGGATAGTGAGAATGTGGAATCCTTATGTTCCCACTAAACCCGTTGCGTTACTGCGAGGTCACAACGCTCCCATCTTCTATTTATTCATCGCTCCGGAGGAGAATAGAATATTCAGTATCTCTACTGATAAATGTGTAAAGGTAAGTGTGAGTTATCTCCACATAACCTATATAAACCACTATTTTAAAATTATCATGAGAGGCACCGAGATCAGTAAGTCAGGTAGTAATTGGCTTCAGGGTTGTGGCATAATCGGCGCATTCGCGTCCTCGGTTTTTCGCGAGCGAAATGGAAATCAAAAACCTGTTCGAGAGCGTAACCGAATAGCGCAATTTAAACAAGTATCTTTCACTTTCGGTCACGAACGCATGCGAACAGAATTATGTGACCGAAAGTAGGCGTTAGCGTAGTAGTTTGGGCAAATGTCAAGGTTATCACAAAGAGACTTGATTACTATGTTGGGATAACGAATCGCGAATGATAGGACCTCGGGCTTGCTCCTGACGTGTTGTTGCCACTCCTGTGTAGGTTAGGACCTCGGAATGATGTGTTGTTGTCTCCCCTGTGTAGGGTAGGACCTCGGAATGACATGTTGTTGTCTCCCCTGTGTAGGTTAGGACCTCGGAATGATGTGTTGTTGCCTCCCCTGTGTAGGTTAGGACCTCGGAATGATATGTTGTTGCCTCCCCTGTGTAGGTTAGGACCTCGGAATGATATGTTGTTGCCTCCCCTGTGTAGGTTAGGACTTCGGGCTTGCTACACAATGGCGAATTTGTGATTGTGCGATAAGCTGGCAAAAAGTGGCAATTTGCATTTCTAGCCACACAATTGCGATCACTATTTGCGAACTACTAGCGTTTCCCGCAGTCACATGACCAGGATCAATGAGACTGCGTAGTTGGTGTTATATGGGGGTTCTATTTATTTTTTAGATCTGGGATATTCAGGATCAGAATTGTTTGTTGACCGTTCGACCTAAAGGGCATAAGATTCGTGGTGACCTTCAGTCGTGTCATTATTCCCACGCTAACAAGTCTCTGGCTGTCACTACTGATCAAATGGCTCTCCTTAATCTCAGGCTCAAGTGAGTGTCACACCGTGTCAACTATTATTATATTTCTTCATTATTTTCCTGACTTTTCATCAGTATTGATGCTTGCTATATTATTACGGTTATTATTATTAACTATTTTTTGACATTAGGTGCATTCGTGTGCTCGAGTTTTGGCGTCTGAAAAGCGGTTTCAGATGCAGTTTTAGTTTTTTTGCTCAAAATTGCACCCGAAAAAAATTGTTTCTACAAACCATGTACCTTGGCTGCATCTGAAAGTTAAATTCAATCACGCGAACTGAATTCTGTGCCTGAAAGTAGGTGTGCTAGTTTACAGTGTTAAGATTATCAAAATGTCAAGGCTAACTATTGATCGATTTTTCATTCTATGGTTGCTTCACGGGTTGCTTCGTTATTGCGAAACAGACCATAAAACTTACCGCACAATTTTTTTGTTCTTAGACGCGCAAGATGTTGAGAGAGGACAACTGCGTTGCGCCTGCAACTCTTGCACTTTTTAACTGCGCCTATCCGTTCGTGCGCTCGCGTCTGAAATTTTTTTGTCTGCTTCTGACCGAAAGCGCGCGCACAGACCTTATTTTATATTAGTGTTATTTTAGTGTCCAGTTTTGTAATTGCTATCATTGCTAAATCCTGGGGAGAAGCTGCGGCTGCTGCTAAGAACAGAACCAACTGGAAAAAGCTGGGAGAGTCTGTTGTGGAGACGCTATGTGGGACATGTCATTCAGCAAAATAATAATAATAATAATCATTGCTAGCAGTATTAATATTTCTGATTTAATTGTTATTAATATCATTATTAATCCTATATTGTTATAATTATTTTTTGTTATTATTATTGTAAATATTCTTTTCAATGACAGACCTTTGTGCTGCTTCCCAATTAGGTCCTAATTTTATTGTTACTTTGGTGCCGCATGGTAATAGCGAGTTTACACGACTGCGGCAACGGTGAGCTGCAAGCGGCATAGTCAGCGCCGCCGCGGGGTGTTTACTTGAGCGGCACCGCTGACTGAGCCGCTGTCTCTGCCGGGGGCGTCAACTTCCGCCAATCCAATGGCACAGTGCGGCTGTGAGCCAACACTGCATGCACTATTTTTCCAAGCAGCACAGGTGCAGTGACCAATCAGAGCAGCGAGTTTATTTACTCCGGATAGATTTCCGCTCCCGGTGTTTATGTCTAGGGCGAACTTGGTAGATCGGCAAACTCCAATTTGCATTGCCATTGGTTGCCGCTTACCTGACACTGAAGAAATAGGGCATGCAGGGTCGGCGTTCTGCCACTGGATCACCGAAAGCTGATGCCCACTTGACGGCCATTTTGAGTGGTGGCTGGTCGTGTAAACTCCACTTAACATGGTCAGATTCGAGTTTTATAGCCTTAATCCATTCACTATTCTTACTCTAGAAAAGACACTATTAGAAGATTCGTGTAAGTTTTCTCGGGTTAGGGTTTGGGGTTTGGGTTTTCCCGGTTGGGTTATGTGCTGTAAGAATCTTCTGGTGAGGGCTCTATTTGGGGTCTCTATGTGCTATGGTGGCAGGCTCTATTTCATGCTTTTCTGGTACAGGTCTGGGGTTCAAAGGTCACATGAGGCATCGGTGCGCTGTCACTTTGAGAGAGCGTTGATACTGACCCGCTCATGGTGCTCCACACTAAGCCATAACTGTTGGTCGGTCGAAACGAGCATTTAATCCAGTGGCTTCACCACAACGTTGGAGGAAAAAATAACAATGATATAATGTCGTACCTTTGTGTCTCTTTGCAGGCCTGTGCTGCATGCTGATATAGTGATAACACACAAGGAGCCTGTAACATCAGCCAAGTATAATGGTGCATTCAAACAAGTCCTCACCTGTTCAGAGGGTTCGGTAAGTAACTGGGGCAGCGATGTAATATCTTTGAGACTATAATGCAGAAACTTCAATTTGATAGGCTGATCTACTCCAAATATCTAGCAGGTTGAAGTCAAGGTTAGTCAGTGAGTAGGTAGAGAATTATGGGGTAGCTCAGTAGGTAGAGCATTATGGGCTAATTCAGTGGGTAGGGCAGTGTGGGATAGGTCAGTGGGTAGAGCATTATGGGATAGCTCACTGGGTAGGGCATTATGGGATAGCTCAGTGGGTAGAGCATTATGGGATAGCTCAGTGGGTAGAGCAGTATGGGATAGCTCAGTAGGTAGAGCATTATGGGATAATTCAGTGGGTAGGGCAGTGTGGGATAGCTCAGTGGGTAGAGCATTATGGGATAGCTCACTGGGTAGGGCATTATGGGATAGCTCAGTGGGTAGAGCAATATGGGATAGCTCAGTGGGTAGAGCAGTATGGGATAGCTCAGTAGGTATAGAGCATTATGGGATAGCTCAGTGGGTAGAGCATTATGGGATAGCTCAGTGGGTAGGGCATTATGGGATAGCTCCATGGGTATAGAGCAGTGTGGGATAGCTCAGTGGGTAGAGAATTATGGGATAGCTCAGTGGGCAGAGCATTATGGGATAGCTCAGTGGAAAGAGCATTATGGGATAGCAGTATAGCTCAGTGGGTAGAGCATTATGGGATAGCAGTATAGCTCAGTGGGTAGAGCATTATGGGAAAGCAGTATAGCTCAGTGGGTAGGGGTAATGGGATAGTTCAGTGGGTAGAGGACTATAGGATTGTAGGATAGCTCAGTGGCTAGAGCCTTTGGCCCAATATCAAACGATCCTGTGTTTCCAACTCGTACTGAGCAACCACTGTGTGAGTATGAACCCTGCACTTTATTCCTAGCCCCTATCAGTCCATTAGGCCTCGGGCTTAGAACCTTTGGTAAATAGGGATTCCTAGGCAAGCCGAGTGTACACGTAATAAAAAATAATGATAATATTTTATACATGCGCAAAGCTGGCAGTATCACATGCACACCATAATGGTGTTATTATTGTAAAGACACATCCCAATGTGTGGTCTTAACAAAGCTACCCATGTAAAATATACTATCCAATGAAATGAAAACTGACTCTCATTACTAGTCGAGTCATCACCATCAACGAGTAACAACAACACGTCAGCGGGCTGCGGTAGCCCATTGTGAGGTTAGATTTTGGCTTCTGATGATTAATTTACTCTAGAGTGACCGTTTTCTTCGAAACCTAATTTTCATTTTTCAAAAAATCTGTATGTACAACTGCTCGTGAGATGACCCATTGTTTTCTAGACGGTGAAACTCTGGGATTTTGAGACCGGGAACACAGTATTTGATTTCGGTGAGGCTCACGGTGACTCCGCAATCACCTGCCTGGACTTTGATACCACTGGTCGCAGGTGTCTGACAGGTGGCCGCGATGGATCCATTAAAGTCTGGAATTATAACAATGGTCATTGCCTCATGACACTGAAGAATCGTAAGTAAATGCGCCGCACGGGTCGATGACAAGGGTGCTCAGTGCGACAGTTGCCACCAGGACAGTGACGCAAGGATAGTTTCTTATGTCTGCTTCAAACGGCCAAATCTGAAGGTCCACCTCTCAGCGCGGTGTGCTGAACTTCAAAGGCGGTGTGTCCAGCAGACGAAGCTGGAGCGGAACCGCTACATCAACCGACAAGAAACGACAACTCCGCTTACAAAAGCTCAAAATCCCAGATTTTTATAGGGAGCTGTCCTCCATTTTGCCAATTGTTAGCCGATTTAAAACACAATAGCTCGAGGCAGAGTGTGCTCAAAGGTGCGCCTTCGGATTCGATTGTTTGAAGCGGGCTTTAATCCTAAATAGGGATAGCGAGATAGCTCAGCCGTTAAAGCGCTGGGTTTGCAACGAAAGACCCTGGGTTTGAATCTGGGCCGCAGCGGGCCCTATTGTGAGTACGAGCTCCTCACATTCATCCGATAGCTCCCACTGCTCCAACAAAGCTCAGCCTAATGCAGTCTCAGGCCTAGGCGGTCTGGTAAATAGGATGGTCAAGTGCTGGAGTAGAATTTAAAAAAAGATTATTTATGGAAAAAACATGAATTTAATTTGATATTTTATTATCACATAATTTCCTTTCATTTACCATGACTGTAGCATGCATTGGGTACTTACAGACAAATTACTCCACGAAATGTCAGACTATGCGCATAGAAGATTGATCTGAAAGTAACCTAAATATGCAGCAATACAGATTCTCCATCCCTCTGCTACTAGAATTATCCTCTCTCTATGCCTCATTCCCCCTCAACGATATCCGAGATCACACACAGCTGGTTATATCGATAAATCTCGTGTATTTTTATAACACTAACTATGCTTTACATACAGCTCATCCGCCAAGCCGCGGTCCCAACCACAAACGTACGTTCCCCTGTTTGCCTCTTGTTACACGGTGTCATGTATATACCAGCTTTCTTTGTGTATATCGAACGAATCCATTCAGTCACCGGTTACCTAGTAAATCATTGCATGCATACCCACGGGTATATAACTCCCCCCATCCTGCATTGAGTGAGGGGGCAGTCACCAGTTACCTAGTAAATCATTGGATGCATACCCACGGGTATATAACTCCCCTATCCCACATTGAGTGAGGGGGCAGTCACCAGTTACCTAGTAAATCATTGGATGCACACCCATGGCTATATAACTCCCCCCATCCCGCATTGAGTGAGGGGGCAGTCACCAGTTACCTAGTAAATCATTGGATGCACACCCATGGCTATATAACTCCCCCCCCATCCCGCATTGAGTGAGGTAATGGTAGCTTGGGATACTCAGACACCATGGGTAAATATATGATGGGTTTCTCATGGACTGCCATTATCATGGTGTCATAGGCTAGTACTGAGGTAGAAGGCAGTTTAGTCATCAGCTGGGATTGTCGGCCTAAGCCATTAGTTTGCACATAATCCGAAACTTAGTTAAGGGGGAGGTGGATGACCATGGTGTGATATTGACTCTTTCTCACTGGTTGTGATTTTTATTAGTTATGCCGTGGTAATCTGAAGTTATAGGCTCTGGATTACACTAAGATTTTTAAGCACTTGTAACACATGGTATTATGTAACACATGGTATTATGTAACACATGGTATTATGAACGCATTGCTGTCATTGTAGCTGTGAGCTCCAGAGGTTTGTAACATTAGTATGTTACTGGATAAATCCAAGTGTTGCCGTTTTCTTTTTTTAATCACCCGCTTTGCGATCTCAGCCACACCTTCTGACTGCCCTTGACATATTATACTCCCCTGTGACCTTGACTCCCCCTTCCCCTCCTCTATGCCATTGTTCCCTGTGTGTTGTTGCATGCTAACTTAGCACAGCTTGCTATTGTGTAGATTTGTTTTATGCGCTGTAGCACTTGTTATATAATAGTCTTCTGTTATATGGCAGAATCCTAGAATCCTTTGCTCCATGTACACAGCGCATGGCAGAATCCCAGGATCCTTTGCTCTATGTACGCAGAGCATGGCAAAATCCCATAATCCTTTGCTCTGTGGTTTCTAAATACCACTGGCACTGGTCAGAGTACTTGCATATCCCTGTCACTGGTCAGAGTATGATAAAGCAGCTTGCCATGCCCACTGTTCGTGGCTCAAGATCTCCAGTTGGAGTTGTCTTTCATTGTCTTATTTCAGGCCAGGGAAACGATGAGATCTGCGGCCTCGTGTATGTGGAGATGAACAAAAACAGGTTCGTTGATCATAACAAAACTTGTCATCTTCTCTCCTAACTCTATGAACCAATCGCTCAGTTCTTGAGGTAGTAAATGAAACAATTATTGCCCATTGATATAATAACGTAGTCCTATATGTATATGTAAATTTCCTGCTAGGAGCAAAAGTGTATTCGTTCGAGAATTTAAATAGTATAGGGTTTAAGCTCGTGAAATTAGGCTTGTATCGCAGCTACTGAGCCAGAGCACACAGGACTCAGAGCAACAGAGCCCTAGCCTCTTAGCGCCTTCCAAATCCCCTAGCTTGTTGTGCCAAGTGGGGGCGACTCCTAAATTGGCTTTGTTCACAAACCTAAATAACGAATTCAATGTGATAATTCCTACACAGCCTTATATATTCAGCAATACACGTGTGTCTCCATGGTCTGTTCCTGTCTTTCAATATCTTCTATGACACAAATACAGTCAGTACAAATACAGTCAGGATAGCTCGGTGGGAGAACAAATGAATCTCACTGTCCGCCCTCCCTGTGGCCAGGGTTCAATTCCCGGCCTTGGCGGAGTATTTCAAGAGATGTTTCCCGGGTTGATTTCACTCTGCCAATCCATTCTGAGCCGGCGTGGCAGAAAAAGGCCCTCCTCTCAATGGCACCACACAACCTGCAGACAGCGAGGAGGAACGTCAAAATCCAACTATGGACAGAGGATTGCTCACAACAGTATCATATTAGGAACTTTTATGTACATGATATTCTCCATAAAGTTCTTCCCCATGCCACAATAAAGTTATTCCTCCTGATATCATGCTAGTCCATGGGTTTACAATCCCACCCTAATTATGCCCAACGCCCATATAGAAAGATATTATACGCCCATAGACATGGACAGATGCCATGACCCATAATTCACCACATGGTTATATAACTCTGTTAACTATTATATTTAGTTCCATAGAGAGGTAAATAACATCCTCACCTGCACCACAGTATTGTTTATGCTCGTCAGCCCTCGGGCAGTGTACTTATTGTCCATTGGACGGTGTACTTACTGTCCGCGGAGACGTACACTCTCAGCTATGTGTACATCCATGTTTCTATGTAAACTGCTTCTTCAATCACAATTATATACACCCACCATGATCTGCATTTATCCTTTACATACCTCATATACAGTGAAACTTGCTTAACTCGACCTCGGGTAACTCGATCTTGGATAACTTGAAAACTTGCTTAACTCGACCTCGGATAACTCGACCTCGGTTAACTCGATCTCGGATAACTTGAAAACTTGCTTAACTCGACCTCGGATAAATCGACCTTGGTTAACTCGAAAACTTGCTCAACTCAAACCAAGTTTCATGGTCCCTACCTGGATAATGGTAATTTGCTGGGCAATCTCGAATTTTTAGTCACAACCCGAACTGATAAACTGCGGTTAGTGCCATCAGATTACATTTTCTGTGGCTGGATGTGTCTACATTCTTGTGTAACAAGCTTAGCTTCTTGTTTTTCTGTTCACATGAGAAAAAAATTGCACAAATTTTAGAAAGTTTAGCCAGGAGATGGAAAACACTAAACCAAATTCTCGCTGCGGTGGCCTCATGGCTAAAGAAAAGGGAGAGCATAACTCATAACTCAAACCTTTTCGGTGGTCCCCTGCAGTTCGAGTTATCCAGGTTTCACTGTATGAAGTTATCTAAACCTGAGTTATTTCTATAAATCTATAGATTGTTAGGTTTTTTAAAAGTTTTCCTTGGGCACTTGGTCATCCTATTTAACAAACCTCCTAAGCCTGAGGCTTATTGGACCGGTAGAAGCTAGGATAAATGTGAGGAGCGCACACTCACAACGGGGCCTGCTGTGGCCTCGATTCGAACCCAGGGTATCTCGATTGCAAACCCGGCGCTTTAACAACTAAGCTACCCCGCTGAGTTGCAAGGCCAAGGGCTCAGGATTGCGTATTTGATTTAATTTGAAAATTCATCTTGCATGGTTAACCTAAATAAGATTATAAGCATGTTTTTCACTCTATTGAGTCAAACAAAGCCAGGTGCCTGAAATAGCTAGTTCAGTAGTCAGTCCAGGTCAGAACTCATGCGCAACATAGATAAGCCTACTCTACACCGGACCTGTTGTGATCATAACACAATTTGTCTTTCTTCAGTTATGATGCCATGAATAAACATGAACTCTATCGAGTCGTTACAACAATAACAAGGGCTGTCTTTTTTTACCCCAAGGCAGAGTACGAAATACTGTTGGCAAACAGAGTTAAAGTTGTCTTCTCATAGCTTAATTCAATATAACCCTTTTTATTGCTGGGCTAAAGAAAGAACGACTTGATGCCGTGAGAGGATATATTTAGAAGTTGCATATTCGAGACAAAATTTTCAGGTTTTTATTCACAGGGTTCTCATAGTAACTGCGGGCCGGTTGCCAATCCATACATATAATATAAATGTATGCATATATATATATACTCAGATCATGAGTTCGAGTAACAAATTCTTCGCGAGCGCTGACTTTGCAAATTCAGCCAGCGGCCTTCTCCGCTGGAGGTCGTTGATAGCTGTAGGAACGCAGCACCGTTGCTACTGACAGCCGGTGGTAACAACAGTCTGATTTAGAGGTCAAGGACTAGAACCAATTGGCTAAAGCCCGCGGGCTCAAGCAAAGGCCGCGCGTGCGCCGTTTGGCATTTCCGGCTGTTCGCTTTCATAGCCTTTTGCTTTGCGTGTTTGTGCTGGCCCCGTAGTTTCCTTCGAAGGGGCGCTCTCTTGCCATACACTGCCAATGGTGCCCACTGTTCGTTGAGAGGGTAGTTGCTTGCGATAGGCGATGCTGACATGGCTGGTTAAAATAAATTCCAATTTTCAACTGGTTTTATTTTCTTTTAATAACTTCTCTTCCGTGTAACTTCTATGTTTGATTATGTTTATCTTTTCAGCTATGGGGAGAAAGGAGAAAGGTGGTTTCCCCATAGAAATCCTTGTTAGATTTTACTCTTTGTTTCCCTGTGATGGTTGGAATTATCCCCACGCTTTGCTTGACTCGTAAGACATTATCGAATGACTGACATCGATAAAATGACCTTGACAATTTTCAATTCCCCGCGGTGTGTGACCCCGCTTTGTTCAGGTTCCGGAGAATGAATCTGATTGGGCGTGCATTGATCAGTGTGAACATTTTATGTAAGAAACTTTGAGATTTTCTGGAAGCTTCTTAATGTCTGACAAAGCGGTGACAGAGAAATCACTAGCCAATCCACGCGTGCATTCTACAAGTGCCTAACAGGTGCCTTTGTATGTCTAAGAGGTGCCATGTTACATTCCTTGGTGGCTATCTTATGGACCCCATGCAGTATAGCATAGCTGTTACCTCGGATCTGAATCGCAATATAAATTAAGCACCCATCGAATTAATTTTTATTGAACTCAGCATGGCCCAAAAACAAGCTTCAGAGTTTTATAGTTTAGCTATCCATGGTAGAAAATTATCTTTTATTAAACTAATTTCCCAGGTATGTTGTTGGCGTTGGATGGGATCGCTGCGTTAACATCTATTGCGATGAACCAAATGACACAGGCCTCCATCAAATCGTGGACCCTCAGGAGCGATGGGAAGATGATAAGGTGAGCAGCAAAATAACTAACTAACTAACTAACTAACTAACTAACTAACTATAAGTAACCAACTACCTAACTAACTGACTAACTAACCAACTAGCTGACTAACTAACTAGTGTCCAACAGAAATTCCCCAATATACTAGAATGTTCTATAAAGTTACTCAGTTGATCATTTAGTGCTCATGTCGCATGCTTTGATCAATTTCAATCTCCTGGTAGAAAAATGGACACAAGGAAGACATCTTGTCGATAGCGTTCTGTCCACCGAATCTGCTGGCCACATCGAGCTATGATGGTGAAGTTATCATCTGGAACATGGTATCTGGACATATTTTCGGTCATCTCTGGTCTCCAGAAGATAAAGATTATGTCTCAGACTCACGTAAGTCCCATTGCATTTACACTGCATCTCCACTGAGACCTACACTTGGACCTACATTGTCGACCTACACTGTCGACCAGTTATCATTACACTTGGATAGTTGTCCTGAGAGAAATCATGCATCCATGCATGCATGCAGTCTCAAAGTGTTTACAGGACAACTCCCCGTGTCACTCTGTTCTTCCGCTCGCATCGCAGTGAACTTACAATGGGACATAAAGCGGATACTCCCATAGAGTTACTTTCTGTCTGGGTCATGCCATGGATCATGAGAGATAGCTCAATGGCTAGAAAACTTGGCTCAAGATCTAAAGATCCTGGGTTGAAGTACTAGCTACGCAGAGCGCCCACTGTGAGAATGAGCTCCTCGCCTAACTTCTAACCCCAACAAGCCTCGGGCTTATGAGCTCCTCACATGATTCCTAGCTCCAACAAGCCTTGGGCTTATGAGCTCCTCACATAATTTCTAGCTCCAACAAGCCTCGGGCTTATAAGGGTAAAGTGCTCGAGTAGCATGCGCGAATAGCCCTGAGGTGATGACGTATTTATCAGCACCAATACCATTTATTTATTAGACAGCTTACCCAGGAGAGAACGACTTTGAGACGACTACGGTTACGGGATCTGGGTTAACATGAGGGTTTAGTAATGGGAGTCAGGAGTTGTTTTACCCCACTTGAAACATGAACTAGTCACTACAAAGCAGACAACTGTTCTCGTCACATGACTCTAGAGCCCTCGTAATGATAGTCTTTTCGGAGTTGCTCTATCATGTGCAACGTCTCCAATGACTCTTGGAGACCAGAAAGGCCTTCTCTATGTCTTCCCATTTAACCGATCGTCGGCTTTTATTAGCTTTGCCAGCTTCAGATGTGAATGGTAACTCAGGTAGGCTGAGTGAGGGCGTATGGCTTCCTACCCATGTTATCCTTCTATGTGTGACTAAACCATAGACAATATGACATATCTATGGGCTGAACTGTACGGTTCACGGGCAGCCGATTGTTTTGGTTTTATTGTGAATTCTTTTTTGTGTCCGTTTCTTTTTATGTATCCTATGTGAATGGTGTTTCGGGTTTTAGAACAATCCTTTTTGCATGTACTAACCTGAGTTTTATGTACCCCTATGTCACCTATACAGGTGTCGCTTTCTTGTTCTACTTTTAAAGCCTTTGGGGCTTTAATTCTTCTTCTAGCTTTCCCAGGACGTAGACCGTTACTAACATTAGCTAGATCTTATAAACATAGGGTTTGTGAGGCAGATTCATTAAAGCCACCATAAATGTTGGTCAAAGTTCATCTCAACATAACCCCTTCCATTGAGCTTGCTATGCATGGCTATGATGGCTATTATTGGTACATTGGACCATCTTTTTCTTGTCTCCACGACAGAGCAGCTGTCCGTAGAGGTGCAGCTACCCTGCAGGTGCCTTGGCCAGTGTCAGGAGTGGTGCAGAAATCGGCGTACTGAGTCTTTGTCTCAGCTTTCCCCAGAGTGCTTCATTGGGATACTGTTTGCTTGCACACCCGCGTGTGATCGGCCCGGGGAAAAATCCCTTAGAATACTCCACCACGGTCGGGAATTGAACACAGGGTGCTGGGAGGACAGACAGTGAAATGCATTTATTCTCCCACTGAGCTATCATGGCCTTGGCCACGGAGAGGACAAACAGTGAGATCCATTCATTCTCCCACTGAGCTATCATGACTTGGGCCATACATAGCAAGGACAGACAGTGAGATACATTCATTCTCCCACTGAGCTATCATGACCTAAAGGTCAAATCTATGACCGCAACCGAAATATGATTGGTTGATGGCTTCAAATAGTTTTGTCTGAGAAAATCTTTCTTCCTAAATAACCTTTCCTAGAGTACAGACGACCCCAAACTGAGAACCGAAGTGATGCCTCCTCTTCCGTTTATTTGTTTTGAGTTTTGGAGCTTTGAGCTTTTGATTTAGCCTCCAAAGTTAGACAGTAACAGTCTGGTGATCCACCCCCTTCCCTGAGTCCGGTTTAGAGATGTTCATTTTCCTTACCAGTGGATGGAGACGGAACGGTTAACCAAGTGGTCTTTATGAAATCTCGAGCATATCAGAAAGACTCTGCTTCTCTCATCGCATCCGGCCCCAGAGGCTGCATCCATTTCTGGAACGTATTTTCGGGAGGAAATCTCATGGCTAAATTCAGAGGGGTAAGTCAATGTGTAAGTCTCATGACTAAATTCAGAGGGGTAGGTCAATGTGTAAGTATCATGGCTAAATTCAGAGGGTTAATCTATGTGTAAATCTTATGGAGTTTTCCCTCCAACCTCAAGGTGAAATGAGTACTTAGTGGATAGCACACTGAGCTTAGTGGATAGCGCATTGAGCTTATTGAGTAGCACACTGAGCTTAATGAGTAACACACTTAGCTTAGAGCCAGAGGTTCCTTGTCCACCCCAGTGTTGTTTCCTCACCATGGACCACCCATAGAGTAACCTTCTCTATGGGGCACACCATGGACCACCCATAGAGTAACCTTCTCTATGGGGGAACACCATGGATTACCCATAGAGTAACCTTCTCTATGGGGCACAATATGGACCACTCATAGAGTAACCTTCTCTATGGGGCACACCATGGACCACCCATAGAGTAACCTTCTCTATGGGGGCACACCATGGATCACCCATAGAGTAACCTTCTCTATGGGGGCACACCATGGAATACCCATAGAGTAA
>Ga0224501_10002767_pt1 | contig 13796 bp, 11 predicted proteins | sample SF_Oct11_sed_USG_4_FD_169105 | JGI IMG/M metagenome (GOLD analysis project Ga0224501, IMG submission 169105) | Sediment microbial communities from San Francisco Bay, California, United States - SF_Oct11_sed_USGS_8_1 | ecosystem: Environmental > Aquatic > Marine > Sediment | place: USA...
CCGCCATCGGACGCAGGAGTTCGGACAATTCCCCCACATGATCTCGTGCTCTTTCTCTTGTCCTTTTCCCCTCCGCTCACCTTGCATGCAACGAGGCGTTCTGCGATTTCGGAAGAGCGTTCACACAATTTGCCTTGCGGGAAACCTCGTCACTCTCGCACCCAATCGTTGTGGACAGGTGTTCAATGAGGTTCGTGAGCGTAGCATGCACACCCTTTGCTATGTGGCGGAGCTCCGGCTCTGTGTATTGCAGCGGAACCAACCGCCGCCGCTGCCATCCTTTGAGCGCAAACACCTTCGCTGCCTCCGGATATAACTCTCCACACATCATCACGAATTCCCGTCCTTGGCTGTCTTCAAAGATCACGCCTTTTATTCTCATGCCGGCCCCTCCCTTTTCATGCACACAACTTCTCTGCACATCGTCCCACCGTACTCTGCGAATTCACCCTGTATACTGAAATACAGAACATCACCATCCTTTGATCCAAGCATACGTCGTTCATGAGTACGCTGGGTCATGTGCAGCAACGGATCAACATCGAGTCGGAGGCCGTTTACGCTGTTTCGTGTCCCCGTTCCCCGATGAAACAATCAAGAACTTCCTTACTTGCTTCGTAATCGAAGGAACCGTGCAAGTCCATAGGGAATACCCCGAAAACAGAGGAGGAGATTACTGAGGCCATTTGCCGACGAGAGAAGAACCCTTTGGGGGGACATGACGGGTCTCATTCCCGCATTCCCGTGCCACACACGACGGCAGTATCGATCTTCTGGCAGCCATGGGAACGGAACACTCGTAGAGAGGAGAGGCGGGGCTCCCGGGAGGACATGGGAACCCCGCCGCAAAGTGGGAGAGGGCAGGCTCCCACTTCATTGCCGGTACAAGGTTATGCCGGCAACTGTCATTCAACCTCAGTACTGCAGCTGCAAAGCAACGTGGAACGAATCCACCTTGTTCCCTGCCGTAGTAGGCGCCCAAGGACCGGCTGGTCCGCCCTTGCTTCTCAGATCGCCATACGTATAGTAGACAGACACTCTCGCGTTGTGACCGTCGATGACATAATTGACCCCACCTTCCCATTCATTCCGCGTGGAACTTTCAAGCGGATGGATGGCAGTAAACCGTGCATAGGGCTGGAACCTTCCGATGCCCACCTTGGTCGGAATCAGATACAAGCCGTAGACAGTCCAGGAATGGCCACTAAAGGTACAAAAACACGATCCCGCTCCCCCAAACGTGGTGGTATTAAACGCAGCTTGGGAATACCGTGCCCACTGTCGCTTGAACTCGCCGTTAAAGGTCAAGACACCCATGTTGTTCGGCAACAACTTTTCCACCAATAGATCGACGGTCATCCCGGTGAAATCACTCACACCAAACGGTGCGGCGGCATTGCCCGCTCCGTCCTTCTGATGCTGTCCGGAGAGACCGATGGCTAGGAGGTCACCGGCCGTCCCATAATACGTGCCGGCCGTGTAATAGCCAGGGGCCGGCTCATCGTTGAGCAAATTCCACTGCAACCGCCCCGTGTACATCAAGCTGCTGCCGCCATTCGTCCTGGACCGCAACCCTTGAGATACGGAGAGGGCGTACAATAAATGTGTCCCGCCCGGATGCACCTTCCCCCAAAAGGTCGCCGCATTGTCACGGCCGTAGAGCCCGGCTCCGGCATTGAAATTCCCACTAAAGTCCGCAGGATGAAACGGCGTCCGAAATCCATCGAAGGTCGCATGATAGAATGGTCCGTTCAACTCCCCGCGCTCGCTCGGCAACAGCATCCGGCCGAACCAGATATTCACTTTTTCATCGAACTCGAACTTCCCGATGGCATCCAAGAGGCCGATCCCCGAATTGCCGCCGAATTGATTCGACCCGCCGCCGACGTTGCAGTTGAAACATTCGGTATTGAACTCGAACCCGATATACTTGTGCAATTTGCCGTTGATATAAATTCGGGCATTATCGACCTTAAAATCATTGGTGTAGTGCCCGGCTGGGGACGCCCCTTCTATCGCGTTGAAGCTCGTTCGGATCCCCATGCCGATTGAAATCCACTTGTCCTCGTCCGCCTTGATCACCCCGGCCGCGTTCGCACCTGGCGGTGCAGCGGCCATCCCAAAAATGAGGCCTATGACCGCAACGAGAACGATGACTTTTCGCCGCAGTCTTGCAAGATCCACATCCATGTTGAACCTCCTTGTGATTGTGAGTACCGGAAGCTAGACCGTCAGATGTTCTCGCACCATGTCGGCATTCAACTCCGTGCTCTTCCCCTGAGCCATGATCGCGCCTTTAGCCATCACCACATATTTCTCCGCCAGACGGGCGGCAAAATGCAGTCCTTGTTCGACCAATAAAATCGCAAAGCGGCGCGAATTCTTAAATCCGATAATGACGTCTTCGATCTGGTCGACGATCGAGGGCTGAATGCCCTCTGTCGGTTCATCCAGCAAGAGCAACTTCGGGCTGGACAGAATCGCGCGGCCGATCGCCAATTGTTGCTGCTCCCCCCCGCTCAACACACCGCCGGGCCGATGGAGAATCTGCGTGAGTTTAGGAAACAGAGTGTAGACTTCATCAAAGGCTTCTTGCTCGGACACATCACCGGTGATGGGAGGGCGATTCCAATAGCCAAGCAGGAGATTCTCACGCACGGTCAGATGTGGGATGATTTCCCTCCCTTGCGGCACATATGCCAACCCATTCTTCGCCCTACGGTCGGTCTTCCACGTCGTGATGTCCGTACCGTCGAACGTAATCGTCCCGCCTTTTGTCGGCAGCAAGCCCGTCAAGGTTTTCAGCGTCGTGCTTTTCCCCACACCATTGCGACCCATGAGACACACCACCTCTCCCGGGTCAATCGTAAAGGACACGCCCCGGAGAATATGACTCTCCCCATAATAGGCATCGACGTTGTCCATCTTAAGAATCATGTGCGTTGTGTCCCTCTAGTCATTGACTTTCTTGTTCGTATGGCCTTCCTTGCCTAATGTGCGACTTTTGCCCGCCCCAGGTAGATCTCTCTGACATGGTCATTCGCCTGAACCTGCTCCACGGTTCCCTCACAAATCACGGTGCCTTCTGCAAGCACCGTGACGATACGGGCGATTTGCCGCACAAAATCCATGTCGTGCTCAATGACGACAATGGCCTGTTTTTCCGACAGAGCCTGCAACAGATGTCCTGTCTGCTCCGTTTCCTTGTCGCTCATCCCGGCAACCGGCTCATCTACCAGAAGCAGCGATGGTTCCTGCAAGATCACCATGCCGATTTCCAACCATTGTTTTTGACCATGGGACAAGGCCCCGGCCCGATCATAGGCAAATGCAATAAGTCCGATGGTCTCTAGGACTTCGTCGATACGGGCGCGCTCGGCCGGAGTGGATTTCCCCATCAACGTCGGAAAGACGCCTTTGCTCGCCCGCTTCAGAGACAAATCCAAGTTCTGCCACACCGACAAATTGCCGTAGACCGAGGGAGCTTGGAATTTCCGGCCGACTCCAAGTTTGGTGATGGTTTCCGCATTTTTTGTGGTTAAGTCGATGTTGTTGCCGAAACGGACGGTTCCGGATGACGCCTTGGTTTTCCCGCAAATGACGTCCAATAATGTGGTCTTGCCGGCGCCGTTCGGACCGATCACCACACGAAGCTCGTTATACTTGACATGAAAGTTGCAGTTGTTCAGCGCCTTGAAACCGTCATAGTCAACAATGATGTTTTCACAGTCGAGAATCCGGTCGTCTTTCGTCATCTTAAGATCCTCCCTGTGCCTTCTGGACGGCCAGGCCACGCGCAGGCGACTTGCCGGAGAAAAACCTTCTAATCAACCCCACCAACCCGTCCGGAAACATGGTGACCACTACCACGAAGAGCCCACCCAAAATAAACGGCCAGGCTTCCGGAAAATAGTTGGTCAACACACTGCGACCATAGTTCACCACCACCGCCCCCAGGACCGCACCTATTAAAGTACCTCGCCCACCGACCGCCACCCAGATGACCACTTCCAACGACGGTAACACGCCGATCTGCGCCGGGGTGATGATCCCCACCTGCGGCACATACAGCAGCCCCGACAATCCGGCGAGTCCGGCCGCCACGACGAACACGAAGAGCTTAAAGACCCAGGGGGTATAGCCAGAGAACGTGACTCGCGATTCGCTGTCCCGAATGGCAATCAAGACCTTTCCGGCACGCGACGCGACAATCCACCGACAGAGTAAAAACGCACCGATGAGCGCCACCACCGTCAGAATATAGAGTGCCCGTTGCGTAGAAACGTCCGTCAGGCGGAACCCCAGAATTTGCTTAAAATCGGTCAGCCCGTTGGTCCCGCCGAGTCTCGTCTCGTTCCGGTTAAAGACGAGCCAGGCGGCAAAAGCCAGAGCCTGTGTAAGAATGGCGAAATACACGCCCTTAATGCGGCTGCGGAAGGCCAAAAACCCGAAGATCGTCGCAAAGACCATTGGAACCACCAATGCACCCACGAGCCCCGCACCAAAATTCTTGAAGGGGACCCAGAACCACGGAAGTTCCTTGACTTGAGTCCACACCATGAAATCCGGCAGGTCACTGCCGTAGACACTTTCGGACCCGATCTGCATCGTCAAATACATCCCCATGCAGTAGGCGCCGAAACCGAAAAATACCCCTTGGCCTAAGCTCAGCACACCGCAATAACCCCAAGTCAGATCAAGGCCGAGCGCAAGAATGGCAAAACACAGAAACTTGCCGAATTGGTTCAGCCGGAAATCCGATAGATGCAGCCACGAGTCTTCCGACGGCAAGACGTTCAAAAGCGGCAGCACCACAAGAAACAGGGCCGCAGTCAGATAAAAGGCCAGAGTTTCCCGGCTGTCGTACGGAGGGCGTATCGATTCAGGCATCGGCACTTCGTCCTTTCGCGGCAAAGAGCCCTTGAGGTCGCCATTGCAAGAAGAGGATGACCCCAACCAAAATAAACACTTTCCCATAGACTGCGCCGCTTATCGGCTCGATCAGCTTATTCAGCCCGCCGATGCCCAACGACGCCCAGATCGTCCCGGCCAACTTCCCGACTCCGCCCGTCACCACTACCATGAAGGAATCCACGATGTAGTTCTGACCAAGACCCGGATCCACGTTGCCGACCATTGTGAGTGCCCAGCCCGCAACCCCCGCCAATCCTGACGCAAATGCGAAGGTATAGGAGTCGACTTTCCTGGTCGGGATCCCCAAGCAGGCACTCATGTTGCGATTTTGGGTCACGGCACGGACCCGCAACCCAAGGTTCGATCGAAAGAGCAGATAGTAAATGCAGATGACGCAGATAATGGTCAGGCCGATGATGAACAGCCGGTTGTACGGCAAATACACTCCCACCATCACCTGCGCCCCGCCACGCAGCGCCTGTGGTGCGATAACGGCTGTCAGATCCCCGAAATAGACACGCGCCGCTTGCATGAGGATCAGACTGACTCCCCAGGTCGCCAATAGGGTTTCGAGCAGGCGGCCATAGAGAAATCGGATTACGGTCGCCTCCAACACCCAACCGACTCCGGCGGCGGCGAGGAACGCCACGGGCAAGGCTATGGGGAAATACCAGTCAAAGACATCCGGTGAGAACCACGCGATGAAACATTGTTGCGTGACAAAGGTGGCATAGGCACCGATCATCATCAGCTCGCCATGGGCCATATTGATCACGCCCATAAGGCCGAAGACGATGGCCAGACCCAGCGACATGATCAACAAAATGGAGCTGAGACTAATCCCTCTGAAGAGCGTCTCCATACTCGAAGCCCACCAGGACCATGATTCAATTTGCGACATGGCGGCTGTTGCCGCGGTCGCCACAGTCCGTTGCTGATCTGTCGCCCCTTCCGCCGTACCGGCATCAATGAGTTCTTGCAGCTTCGAGACGCTGTTTTGGCTGCGCAGTTCCCCCAATGCCTTCACCGCTGCCAGTTGCACGGTAGAATCGTCGGACTGCAATTCCAACAAATTGGCGGATTCATCCATGGTGTAGCGGACCCACCAAACAGCCTCCTTCTCCGCCGCCTGCTTCAGATATGGAATGGCTTCCACGCGCCCCGCCATGGCCAGATCAGATGCGGCCGACCGACGCGAATCCGACGACTCGTTCGATAGGTTCGCGCGGTTCTTCAGCATATCGACTACGGGCTTGATCGCGACGCGTACCGCTCGACCGCCTGCTTCCCGAATCTCATCCAGCTTAGGGATAAGCCCGATGTCGCCATGATTGATCAGCACGGCCGCAGCCGCCTTCCGCACCTCAACCTCGTCGCTGGTAATATCCACCAGCGCCTGTGCGATCAGCGCTTCCGTACTCGCACCGGCCGCATCGGCGGAAGACGGCTCCGATCCGTCGTCAGCACAGAGCCCTTCCGCCGACGAAATCAGTCCGACCACACTCGCCATTACAACCGCCCCAACGAGGGCCTGCCACCATCTCGTCATACGTCCCTTCCTCACATGACCTTCCCGATGCGCTCTCGAAGCGGATATGTGCCGCTACATCCGAACACCGCTCCGCCGACCTCCGGTTATTTTTTCTGATATGTCCCTTTATGTTTGATCCAATCGCATCCCTTTTCCGGATTCGTAAATTCGCTCCAGGGCTCCGGCTTGACCAATCCCTTCGATCTCCAGATCACCTTAAGCTGGCCGTCTTTGAGAATTTCGCCGATGAGCACCGGTTTGTGCGTATGCTGATTGCAGCAATCCATCATGATGGTTCCACCCGGTGCCAGATACTTCTGGCCATACACAGCAGCACGGACTTTATCCACGTCGATTGATTTCGCCTGCTCTACCGCCTGTTTCCACACATGGACGCCGAAGTAGGCTGCTTCGATCGGATCGTCGGTGACCCGGTTATCTCCGTCCGGCAAATTATTGCGTTTGCAGTAGGCTTTGAAATTGGCCACAAACTTCTTGTTCTGCGGGGTATCGACGCTCTGATAGTAGTTCCACGCCGCCAGGTGGCCGACTAACGCACTGGTGTCCATCCCGCGGAGTTCATCTTCGGCAACGCTGAATGCCATGATCGGCGCATCTTCCGCACGCAGACCCTGGTTGCCGAATTCTTTGTAGAACGGCACGTTACTGTCGCCGTTGATCGTACTGATGACGGCAGCGCCGCCTCCGGCGGAGAATTTCTTAATCTTGCCGCAAATCGTTTGATAGTCTTGATGATGAAACGGTGTGTATTCTTCTGCGATGTTGGCCGCCGGTACACCTTTGGCCAACAACATCGCCCGTAAGATCTTGTTGGTCGTACGGGGATAGACGTAGTCGGTTCCCAACAGATAGAACTTCTTGTACGAGCCGCCCTCGTCGCTCATGAGATATTCCACCGCCGGCTGGGCCTGCTGGTTGACCGCCGCACCGGTGTAGAACACATTCCGGGAGCATTCCTCCCCCTCATATTGTACGGGGTAGAACAACAGCCCGTTGTTCTTTTCGAAGACCGGCAAGACCGATTTACGGCTGACCGATGTCCAGCAGCCGAACACGACGGAGACCTTATCCTGCAACAACAGCTGTTTGGCTTTTTCAGCAAACAGATCCCAGTTGGAGGCAGGATCGACGACCACAGGCTGGACCTCACGGCCCATCACACCTCCCGCTTTATTGATCTCCTGCACCGCCATCAACACGACATCGCGCAACGAGACTTCGCTGATGGCCATCGTACCGCTGAGTGAATGGAGTACACCGATTTTGATGGGGGGCCCCCCTGCCGCATAGGAGAGTGCGTAATGACCCAGATTGCCCAACAGCGCCGCTACGCCGATACCTGCAGTGACACGCCCGGTCTGACTTAAAAACTCTCGTCGGGACGACCCGACAGGATTACTATCCGTACGATCCGCTTGATTATCTGTGCATGGTGGTTTCTTGGTGTCCATACCGCATCACTCCTTTCCATTGCCGTTAGATGCAAACATCCGGTTGATGCATTCAGTTGCTGGAACGGAACACTCTTGAAACATCGGCGAAACGCTCGCCCACCCTCACCCTCCTTTCTCTTGATTTGCTCTTCTCCGTTGCAGCCCCGCGGCATCCATACTCAACAATGTTACGTGCATCCGCCCATCACCATTGTCGAGCGCACCATCTCACATAAGACGGCATGCTCCCATCGGGAAACCCCTGAGAAAAGATCGGGTGATCCCTGAGATCTCACAGGGAATTTGCTGTACGGTCTTGAATTGGAAATGTAAAAAATGAAGAGAGACTACGAAGTGGGCTCAATCAATCCGACACGTATCGCAAAACGGACAAGACCCGGAACATCGTGAATGTCGAGTCGCTCCATTAATTGGGCTCGATGGGTTTCAACGGTTTTCACGCTCAAGTTCAGACGACGGGCGATGTCCTTGGTGGTTTCTCCTTCTGCAATGAGTTGAAGGATTTCACGCTGACGCATGGTCAACTTGGCCAATGGACTTGAGAACCCTTCGGATTTGCCTCTGTAGGCTTCGATGGCAAATTTCGCCACCGCCGGTGTCAGATAGGCTTCGCCCCTGGCCACTGTTCTGATAGCCATCTCAAGTTCAGCTAAATCCGCACCCTTCAATAAATAACCAGAGGCGCCCGCTTGCAACGATTGCTGGAGATATTCTTCATTCGCATGCATCGACAGCAAAATCACCCGCGTGGCCGGCGATTCTTTTACGATCCGCGATGTGGCATCGAGTCCGTTCAACCCCGGCATGGCAATATCCATCAGAACCAGATCAGGAGCATCCTTTTGGACGGCATGGACAGCTTCCCACCCGTCACCGACGTCGGACACGACTTCGATCCCATCAAGTTTTTGCAACAGCGCCCGCATGCCGGCTCTCACCAACGCATGATCTTCTACAATGACAACCCGTAAATGGCTCATGGAGACATGACCTCCAACACACTATGTCGACTGGTCGGATCATGCTGTGTCAATGGGAAATGGAACTCCAGTCGGCTCCCTTGCCCCGGCGCCGAAGAAATCATCAGGTGCCCCCCTGCCAACCGCACGCGTTCTTCCATGCCGAGCAACCCCATACTTTCACCTATTTGGGCACGTCGCCGTGCCGAGGCGACATCAAATCCGACACCGTCGTCTTGGACCACAAGCATAATTTCCTGACGATGACGACGCAATATGAGATGAATAGTTTTTGCCTCAGCATACTTGGCAATATTCGTTAAGGCTTCTTGCACCACCCGAAAACAAGCCACTTCGATCACGGCGGGAATCCGTTCAGTCATCCCATCGGCAGAGATCGACAACTTCCATCCGTTCCGTTCCGCCTGCCGATTCCCATACCATCGAAGCGCCGGTATTAAACCCAAATCATCGAGAAGAGACGGACGAAGGTCCAGCGCCAAGGTTCGCACCTGGGTCAACAACTGATCCACCAGGTCCAGACTGTCCTTGAGAGGTCCGGCAAGCGCCTGTCCGATCTCGCCATGCTGAACTTCCTGCAAATCAATCTTCAATGCCGTGAGCAGCTGTCCGATTTCGTCATGCAGATCCCGAGCAAGCCGACTCCGTTCTTCCTCCTGAACTTGCATCAGGCGACTGGACAATTCCCGTAACGAGCTATTGGCGCTGCTTAATTCTGCGGTTCGCTCCTGGACCTTGACCTCCAGGGCTTCACGTCCCTGTCGCAGGAGTTTCTCCGCCCGCTTCTGCTCGCTGATATCACGAATGATTTTCGACATCCCTACGAACTGGCCGACCGAATCCTTGAGCGGCGACAGAGTGACGGACACATTGATGCGCCGACCGTCCTTAGTCAACCGTTCCGCTTCATAGGCATGGATGTCGTGTGCCCCTCGTACCGTGGACAGCAACCAAGCCTTGTCACGTTGAAGATCATTAGGGATCAGCGTCAGTATCGACGCACCGATCATTTCCGATGCCGCATACCCGAAGATACGCTCCGCCCCCGCATTCCATGAAGTTATAAATCCATTGGGGGTAATACTCAAAATAGCATCGTTGCTGCTCTCAACGATCGCCCCCAGCCTCCTGGTCGCATCATCGAGCTTCGCCCCCCTTGCTTGCCCGACAATCCACGCTGTGCTCCACAGGAGTATGACACCGATGACACGATTGAAAATCACGATGTCCATCGGAAGGCTTGGGAAAGAGAACGTATGTCCCGCAAGTATGAGAACCGTGCCGACGAACGCCACGAGATAGGGCGCGCTCAGCCACTCAACAATCCAAATGGCCAACAACACGGCGAACACATCCCCGACGATCCACACCGCATATCCCCACGGCATGAACACATCGAGGAGGAAATTCCCCACCAGGATAATTGGGATGAGTATGAGAGCGGATTTGCTGTTCATCGCATCGCAGTCCGTACGAGCCAGAAACGCGATCGCTTGTCACTCAACGGCAAATCAGACCGGGAAGAAACAGGAGGCCCACTATAGGCACGTTTGTCTATGATACCGCAAGAGAGGAATGAGGAACGGGTAGGAGAATCGTCATTCCTCGACGAGATTTAGCTCCGTATCTTGGCCGTCCGACGATTGACCGCCCATACGCCGGCAAGAATGAGGCCGGTACCAAGGATTTCGATGGCGCCGACCGACTCGCCCAGAATGAGTGCGGACAACCCGATGGCTGCGACCGGCGTCAAGTTGCCCAACACCGACGCGCGCGAGGGACCGATACCTTTTACTCCGAACAGCCATGCCTGCTGCGCCACCGCCGTGGCAAAGATCACCAAATACCCGAGGGCCAACCAATCGGACGTGGTCACGGACGCAAACCCGGCATCCATGACTTTACGGTCGGTCCAGAGAAGCGGGATCTGCAAGACCGTCGCAACCAGCAATGTCGTCCAGTTCACAGTTAACGGCGACACCCGCTCCATAATCGACCGGCTGCCGATGCTGTACAGTGCCCAACTCGCCACGCCCAGAAACACCAACGTACCGCCCAACAGCGGTTGTTCCCCGGCGGCCTGAAATCCCGCGAACGACACCAACCCGACACCGGCAAACGAGAGCAATGCACCAAGCCATACGGCGCGTAACGGCACATCACGAATCAGCATGGCCGAAAGCAGCGATGTCACGACCGGGCTCGACCCGATAATCACACCTCCCACGGCACCGCTCACATAGTTCAAGCCCATCATGATCAGCAGATGGTTGCCCAACACACCCAGACCAAGAAGGCCTAAGAGATACAGATCAGATCGGCTGACCTTGATGACACCTCCCTCTTGCGACCACCAAGTGGCCAATAAAATCGCCAACCCGCCGATATCGCGTAACACTGAGGCTTCCACTGCGGAAAAGGACCCTAAGGCCATCTTTTGCGCGACAATGGAGCCGCCCCAGAGAACGGCCGCCAACACGACCGATCCATATGCAAGCGTGCCGGATGGAGATACCATGGCCATGGGAAATACCGCTGTTTCCGACCAGCGTCAAGACCTATATTTTCAACTACCCCGTACGACTCATGATGTGGAGCCCCACTCCTTACCAGCCATAGCCCCTCTTGAGTCTTCGGCGACACCTCGCCGACGCAGGCCTTCCTTGCCTACTCCGCCGAAGCAACATTTTTGGGCTGCGAAGGCCGGGCGCCGAGGGTTTAAGATGGTACCCGTCATTCCTCCATGGCTTTCGCCTACTTCGCCAAGCCTACTCCGCCGAAGTAGCCCACAGGCTACGAAGGCTGGAAGCCGTCCGGCTTCGAAGGCCAAGCATCCATGGCTTCCTGCGGAGGCGGGTGGCTCCGTTTACCTTTCTTCATTCACTCCGTCTAACAGGGCAGACTGCATCACACAGAAGGAGTTGTCATGAACCGAAACACCTCTTTTCGCAGCTGGCTGTCCATTGTCTCGATGATCTCCGTCCTCTTGACGGGTTGCGTTAAAGATCTGGTCCGAGACGATGTAACATCTGCAAAAACCGGCACCCATTGCTCCGGTTCAGAAGGGATCGACGATTCATCCATCGCCGTGCTGCCTGTCCCCATCGTCGCGTTTTTTGTGCCTCATTTCGATCTGCACGAGATCAAGGCCGACCAATACCTGAGACGATGCGGCGACTCAACCACCCTCATCAATCGGAGAGTGACGGTCAACCGTATCGGGTGCATGCCGGCCGGCCTCACCCGCATCGTGACCCTCGGTATTTGGCAATGGTGTCCGGCCACTGTCTCATGGGAAGCGGACGTCAAAACCTCCTAGCCCTCAGCCCCATACCTACGATCCGGTTCATCCCCAGACGTAGGAAGCCATGGCCACCCGTCCCCCGCAGTCGTCTGCTATGAAGGATGGATGAAGCCGTAGCTTCCTGCGAAGGCGGATGTTGAACCTCATACAGGAAGGGCTATCTTTCGATGCACCAATGAAAGAGGAGCAGTCAGTCTCTTACGTGCAATTTCAACGCGACGGGGGGTGAAAGCGTTTGCCGCTTCCGTGGGGCAAAGGTGAGGGCGATGTTGAGAACACGCTTCGCTCCCTAGGGACAAATATACACTCAGGACTCCTAGCCAGTTATCCGGCATCACTGCCCCGCCGAATGCGCCTTCACAAATTGTCTAGTCTTGGCGGGTAGTCTACCTCCATTTTATCAAAGCTACCGTGACAGAAAACGACCGGCACTGCCGGATGAGCCTTGCGGACTTGCCACAGGAGATGAAGACCTGGACTCAACGTATCAAGGTGCAACTCAGGCCGCTGCCAGTCTAATCGCACTAGAACGAACACCTCAGGAACTACCTCACATGAACCCTTTGAAATACTCCGACTTGACCTTCCGCATCGCCACAGCTTGCCCCACACGCTGAAGCGCACCGATATGTTCGACCGAATCAAGCGGGTGAACGTCCTTCGGTCTGATTGCGGACAATCCCAGGTCGGCAAGGCCTTTCTCGCTCAACTCCGCGTTATAGCGCATATAGGTGAACAGCTTGGGTGACACCGGGCCTTTTTTGCCGATCAAATCCCCGACTTCGCGATCCAATTGATCACCGACTAAGCAGTTGCCGAACAGGCGGCAGAGCAGATCCTGTTCATTCAGCGCGGCGAACATGAGGGCGGAGGGAAGTGACGTGGCGTTATAGATAAGATTCATGTCGTTCGGCCCAAGATCTTTATTGGCATTGGGATTCGTACCGGTTCCGATCGACACAATGAGCATCTGATCTTCACCGGTGGCCCAATTGATCTGGTAAGGTTCGGCGGTGGCCATCACGAACGATTGAAACGCCGGATTGTTGTACATCGTGACTCCACCATCGACGAAGATAAACTGATACTCATCCTGTGTCCCCTGGGCGAATGTCACCACTTCGGGGGGAAAGAAGACAGGCGCTGCGGTGCTGGCACGAATCAGCTGCCATAGCGGGAGATTGAGGTTCGAGTCCTTCCGGTTACGCTGGTTATACTTCGCGAAGGGATTATTGGATACAGGCCAAGGTGAATCGGTCGTCGCGTTGCGCATGACCATCATGAGCACGGTTTGAAGCTTGTCGCTCCCAAGGGTTGTGTCCTTGCCGAACACTGTCTGCAACTTCTCTGCAAGCTTGTGATCCTCATATTTTGTCCGAAACCGTTTGAGCAGAAAGGCCTTGTCGAACATCTCACGTCCGCTGCTGATGTAGAAATCGCGAATCTCGGGAACACTCATACCGACAGAAATACAGGCTGCGATGATCGCCCCGGTACTTGTCCCGGCAACGAAATCAAAAAAATGCGCAAGCCGAAACTCAGGACCTTTTTTTAGCCGTTCTCTCAACATGCGCTCGATTTCCGCCAAGATT
>Ga0224501_10002768_pt1 | contig 13793 bp, 13 predicted proteins | sample SF_Oct11_sed_USG_4_FD_169105 | JGI IMG/M metagenome (GOLD analysis project Ga0224501, IMG submission 169105) | Sediment microbial communities from San Francisco Bay, California, United States - SF_Oct11_sed_USGS_8_1 | ecosystem: Environmental > Aquatic > Marine > Sediment | place: USA...
CTCTGGGGCTGAAAGAGCCCGGAATTGTTTACGGACGAAGGGTGGGTTTTCTGGAAGGATACTCTCGTATGTTTATCATGCATGAAAACCGGTTTTATGTTTCCGATCTGGATATTGCGGCCTATATTAATAAAAATGAACTGCCGGATTCTCTCGAAGAAATTCAGACCGTCCGTCTGGATCGAGGCAGGATGAATTTAAATGAGATTGCAGTTCAGTATGCCCGGGATCACAATTTAAAAATTGGAGGGTACGGCCCTGTACTTTCCGGTCTTGAATTTAAAATTCATCAGGCAGCAGCTTCGGGAACGGCCAGGGATAGGAGTTACAGTAAGGTCCTTGTGAAAAATAAGGGGAAATCTTTCTGGATCCAGATTTCAGACAGAGAAACATTGAAACAAATTGCAGGAATCAGAGGCGCGTTTTATGTGGGATTACAGTTTTACAGAAGCGATGCATTGGGAGCGCCTGAAAATATTCCGGAATTTGTTTATTATAAAAAACAGAGGGATGTTCCCAGACTTTTAATCAATGAATGGTCTCATTTTACCAGGCTGCCGAATTCAAAAATCAGCAGCAGCGATATCTGGTTTTTTCTTGTAACGGCGGAAAGGATTGACGATGGCAGACAAACCGAAGACATCAGAAAATAAACTTGTTAAAATTGCGGAGACATCTTCCGAGCTGCCCGTAATTGCGGCCGGACTGGTGCATGAGGTGAAAAATCCTCTTGCTGCGATACATCTTCATCTTCAGCTGCTTGAAGGATATTCAGATGAAATTAAAGATCAGGATGTAAGACAGAAAATACAAAAAAAAGTGAATGTAATTAAAAAGGAAATTCTGGGACTGAATTTTACGCTTCAGGAATTCATTCATCATATCCGTTCCGAAGAATCAAAGCATGCGCATTTGATGGATATCAATGAAATGATTCAGGAAGTGATTCAGCTTCTCGAGCCGCAGGCGGCACGGGAAAGCGTACATGTTGAATTTTTTCCTGGAGAATTCGGAAGGGTCAGTAATGCAGATCCTGTTTACATCAAGCAGATTGTAATTAACCTGATATTAAATGCCGTGCAGTCCTTTATCCATGCCGAAAATTCAGACCGGGACAGGCAGATTAAAATCATATCCGGAAAAAGGGGAGATCAGAGCTTTATTACCGTAGAAGATAATGGTCCAGGAATTCCTGAAGAAATCCAGGAAAAAATATTCAGCCCGTTTTATACGACAAAGGCTGAAGGCAGCGGTCTGGGTCTTGCTCTGGTAAAAAAAATGACAGGCGAAATGGGAGGAACTGTTGAATTGAAATCCTTGCCCGGTTCCGGAACTGAAATAACGATTATTCTGGGAGACCGAAGACTGGAATCTCATAAGGATGATCAAAATCATCAAATTATCAAAGTGGATTGAGATGGTGAGGATTTTATTAACGGAAGATGACGATTCTCAAAGAGAGGCCCTGGAAGAATTTTTGGGAGATTCTCTCCATTATGAAGTTCTGTCTGCGTCAAATGCAGCAGAAGCGCTTCATCTTCTTAAAAAAAATAATTTTGGAATCGTTGTTAGCGATCTTATGCTTCCTGACGGAACAGGAATCGATATCACAAAGGAGATTCGTAAAACCGACGAATTTATTCCTATTTTAATTTTAACAGCGCAGCCAAGTATTGAAAGCGCAGTTGAGGCGATTCACGCCGGAGCTTCGGATTATTTAACCAAACCTGTTGATTTTGCCCTTTTAAAAAATAAACTTAAACGTTTTGAAGAACATATTTATCTGAGGCAGGAAAATATTGATCTCAGAAAACGAATTTCGCACGTGTACGGTCCTGGAAATCTGATCGGCAATTCTCCTGCGTTTCTCGATGTGGTAAAAAAAGCAAGGCAGATTGCAGAAACAGATGTGACCGTGCTGATCGAAGGCGAAAGCGGTACCGGAAAAGAAATGATTGCGAATCTTCTTCATGAAAATTCAAGAAGATCCAAAAAGCCTTTTGTCCGTGTTAACTGCGGAGCTCTGACAAAAAGCATTCTGGAATCTGAACTTTTTGGAGTTGTGAAGGGAGCCTATACCGGAGCGGATAAAGATCGGATGGGTTATTTTGAAGCATCTTCCGGCGGAACCATTTTTCTTGATGAAATCGGCGAAATGGATCTGGAGGGGCAGGTTCGTCTTCTTCGTGTCCTGGAAGAAAGAAAAATTACCCGCCTGGGCTCTACGGCTCCCATAGATGTTGATGTAAGAATTATCGCAGCAACGAACAGGAGCCTTCTTGATGATGTAAATGAAAATTTATTCAGAGAAGATCTTTATTACAGGCTGGCAGTCATTCGTCTTGAACTGCCGCCGCTTCGTGTTCGAAAGGATGACATTCCCCTTCTGTTCAATCACTTTGTTGTTCAGTTTAATGAAAAATACGGAAAATCCGTAACTCAGCTTGACCAGGATCTTCTGAAATATTTTCAGACCTATGATTGGCCTGGAAATATCCGCCAGTTCCGCAATGTTCTTGAAGGAATGATTGTTCTTGCTTCGGATGATGTCCTGAAAAAATCAGATCTTCCTCAGGGAATGGACGCTGTACCCAGAAAAAACAGCGGTGAACGCCTTCGTGATTCGATTCTGCCTGGAATCAGTCTTGAAGATTACGAAAAAGCTGTGATCGAAAAGAATCTGGAGCATACCGGCGGGAATCGCGAAAAAACTGCAAAAATTCTGGATATTTCAGAGCGGACTCTTTACCGAAAAATCAAAGATTATCAGATGCCGTAAAATTATTTGAACAGAAACGATTTTGAAGAAATTGCTCCCGCTGGGATTTTATAAATTCACCGCTGAAGAAAAGCCATTAGAAACCTTTAAATCCTGCAAGTGCTTCTCCGGGCAAATCCTGAATGGTTAAATTCTTCTTGCCGATTTTACAGCTGTAATGTTTGAAGTCGCTTGATTTTCCGTGATATTCTATGCTGCGTCGTTGAGGTGCGCTTCCGGTAGAATCATCGGATTCATTTTCCGAAACTTCGTCAGGTTCAGAAACTTCCTTCACGTCGAATTTTCCATGTATCTGATTGTAAAAATAAATCTCTTTTTTAACAATAATTTTTGCGGCAAGAATCAGGCATCCGCGGTCTTTTTTTGAAATTCGGAAACGTGTGGGGATTCTATGAAGCCTGTCGTGAAAACGGCACAGGTTCAGCATTTTCTGATCCCCGGGATTTTGCTCTTTAAGAATGGCAGCGCAATCTATGCTTTTATCTTTTGATGTTTTTAATAAAGAATCGAAACCGAATACTACAAGCGGGTGATTTTTTACTCCCATTTCGCTTAAAAATGAATGAAATGTATCAATAAGATGAAAGCGAAGAGAAGAAAGCATGCTGTCGTAAGAGTCAAGGAATGACATATCGACAAAATACTGAAGAAATCCTTTTACTTCAGGATCATCGGATCGTTTACGGCTTCCTTTGTCGGTATGGGCATCAATTAAAAATACAATCTTGGAAGCGTTCTGCCATTTGGGATTATGCTTTTCTTTTGTATGAATATTTTTAATAATACGTTTGATTGAAAATAGGCCGAGGTTATCGTATGTTCCCGCATCAAAAAGGTGTCTGTATCTTTTTCCTGAATGTGAATAATCACGCAAAGTGACGTAATTGAAAACAGCAGGATAGGCGGAAGAAGCTGCAACGGCATTTCCTATTGGATATCGCCTCAGATCTGAATAGATTTTATCGAAATCTTCGCGGGTAAATGTAAAATAACGTTCATTAACAGAAATATTTTCTGTATTGTCTGATGAATTGATGATTAAATTCGGTCTCTGGCGGTTCAGATCCTGAAAACGGAAAGATTCGCCTCCAAAGAATGAATTGTCATAGAGATTATCGGAAAGGGTTTCTGCCATTACATCCGTTCTGTCAAAATTTGTGAACCAGAGCCTTAAAAAATTTTCAGGCCAAAAAGTATTTAAAACCCATCGTCGCTGAAAAGATTTTGAGAGTTTTTTATAAACCTGTTTCTCATTCCAGATTCTTCGCCGAGGACCTTCTACAGTTTCAGGGCAGCCGGATCTGCGGTCGCAGCTGAGGGCGTAATATGCCGAAGTAAGAGATCCTCCGGATACGGAAGAAATCACATCAGTTTGTTTCAGGATGGAAAGATCTGCATGGCTGCTTTCTAAAGAATACCGGTCCAATTCAAAAAGTACGGCAGCAGAGAAAACTGCAGATCGGCTCCCGCCGCCGGAAATTGAGATTCCAATAAAGTGATCATCAGAACGTTTGCAGATGGAGGTATCTTCATTTGTTTTGAGTGAGTTTCTGCATTCCGGATCAATATCCCATGGTACATCAATAGAAGCTACAGATTCAGAGCCTTTTACATCACTGTTCTGACCGCGGGTATATTCGGGATCAGACACAGACTGTTTATTTTGATATGAATAGACTGGAATGATGCTGCATCGGGTTGAAGTTAAAACTGAAAACAGAACAACGGGCAAAACACAGATGAAAAATTTAATCACTACGAACTCCTTGAAACTAATTCAGTCAAACTGAAAAGTTGAAATAAAAACTGCAAGAAATTATCAGCCGTATTTTGCTTCCCTTTGCAGGAAAGATGAGTTTTTCTGCGGCAGCTGGTCATTAGATTCATTTCGGGTTGAATGACAGATCAATATTTGAGCGCTTCGACTCTGGATTTCAGGAAGAATCAATTTAGTTTTAAAATAAAGTTAATTAACTTAACTAACATAGTAAAAAAATAATCTAAATATACAACAAAAAAGACTTGCCTGAATTTCATTTCCATGCAATTATAATATTAAGAAAGATTCTGATGAATTTGAATTTTCACGAAACTTTAAAAAAATTGGAATCTGTATCTTTAATTCACTCATACAGGAAGAGAAACCATGACAGAATTAGCAGTGAAAGAAGAATTGGACTGCAGGGGGCTGAACTGTCCCATGCCGATCATGAAAACAAAAAAAGCAGTCGACGGGCTTGCGTCCGGCGAAATCTTAAAAATGGTTGCAACCGATCCGGGTTCAGCCAATGATATGGTTGCCTGGGCGAAGCGTACAGGCAATGAGCTTGTAAAAACAGAAGAAGGAAACGGCGAGTTTGTTTTCTTTGTAAAGAAAAAATAAGGGGGATCATATGTCAGAACAGAAAAAAGTTTCATTAATTGCAGCGCATGGAGGACTGGACTGGGGATATCCGCCATTCATTGTTGCTTCTGCAGCTGCTGCGCTTGATATGGATGTTCAGATTTTCTTTACGTTTTACGGGCTTCCGCTTTTAAAAAAGAAAATTGATATGAAGGTAACGCCCGTGGGGAATCCTACCATGCCCATGAAGATGCCTTTTGGACCAAAATTTTTCCAGAATATTAACTGGCCCATACCCAATTTAATTACAGGAAACATTCCGTTTTTTGACAGCATTGCAACAGGTCTTATGAAGATGACTTTCAAAAAGCACGGCGTTGCATCTCTTGAAGAACTGCGTGAAGTTTGTATGGATGTCGGAGTAAAATTTATCGGATGCCAGATGACGATGGACGTTTTTGGATTTAAAAAAGAAGAATTTATTGACGGTGTGGAAATCGGCGGAGCGGCCATGATGCTGGAATATGCAGTGGACTGCGATATACAGTATTTCCTATAAAGGGTGAGTCTTTATCTGCAGAAAATTTGAATTTTTTTATTAACCCCTCGCTGCGGAATAGCAGTCCGGGTTAATAAAAAAAACGATTTTAAACAGATTTCAGTAATATACTGAATCTTAATGGTGCTGGAAACTGTAAGTTAAAATGAATTTTTATGGAGAGTTTGTTTAAGTTTGTAAAACACGGCCTTCCTCTTTCATGGGAAGAATAATATGAAAAGTCGCACCTTCTTCACATTTACTTTCAAATGTTATATCGCCTTTCATTGAATTCATCAGCCTTTTTGAAAGCGAAAGTCCAATGCCGCTTCCTTCAATGTCTTTATGCATTTCAAGGCGGTGAAAGGGTTCGAAAATATTTTCCTGATTTATCGCAGGTATGCCCATTCCTGTGTCTTTTATAGAGACAACAACAGTATGATTTTCTGTTATGATGTCGCATGATACTATGATTTCTCCGTTTGTTTTATTGTATTTAACTGCATTGGACAGCAAATTGATGAAAACCTGTTTTAAACGCATGCGATCAGCAGAGACAATAACTGCTTCATTTTTTGGCACAAAATGGAGTTTAATATTATTCGTTTCCAGGAGATACTGAATGCTGAATACCGATTCATGAATCAATTCCTTTAAATCAATATCTGTAATGAAAAACTTGATCTTTCCGGATTCTATTCGGCTCAGATCCAGAAGCTCATTAACCAGATCAAGAAGGTGCATACTGGATTCTTTTATATGCAGAATGCATTCATAATCTTTATCTGTAACTACTTTGTTTTTTAAATAGGTCAGAATTTCAGTGAAACCGATAATTCCATTTAATGGCGTTCGAATTTCATGGCTGATTTTTGATAAAAATTCATTTTTATGCTGATTTGAAATCTGGAGTTCTTTTCTGAGAATAAAATTATGTGCGAAAAGATAACCGATCAGAATTCCAAGTAAAGACGGTAGAATAATAAATTTGATTTGGACTTCATGAAAGATCAGTTTCATATTTACTGTAGCTAAAACAGTTAAAAAAATGCAGAATATTGAGATAAAAAAAATATACAGAGTTGCTTTGTTTCTGAAAGTAATCGCCTGAAATACGTTGCCGAACTTCATAAAAATATTGAAAATAAATTATAATGATCTTTCTTTAGAAAAAGAATATAATATTTGAAATGCAAGTAATAATTTGCAAAGAATATTTATTAAAATCAAATAAATAATCATCATTTGATGTGTCAAATAATATAATGAATTTAGAATATGACAAAATTCATATTTGGAGTATTCTGGCATGAATTGAAAGCTTTCTGAATCTTCATAAAAGACCAAAATGTTGATATTTGGCCGGAATTCCTGAAGATCAGTATTCATTGTATTTTTTTGCACTTCCCCGGACTTTATCAACCGGATATTTTTTTTCATTGATTTTAATTTTATTCTGCACCTCATCAATCAGGTCAAGGTTCAGCTGATCGCTGATTCTGATCAGATAAATCAGGATATCAGCAAGTTCTTCGCCGGCTTCTTTTAGTTTTTTACCTGAGAGTTCGGCGCTCTGTTTTTCCGTGAGCCACTGAAAGTGCTCCAGCAGCTCGCCTGCTTCTCCTGCAAGAGCCATGGCCAGGTTTTTAGGAGAGTGAAACTGTTCCCAGTCTCTGTCGTGTGCAAATTTTCTGAGCTGAACTGTCAGATCTTTAAAAGCCTTCTGATCCATAAAATTTTCCATAGTATTTTTAGGTCAAAAATGCTATGATTCTGCATGATTGAAAGAGATAATTTAAAATAATTAAAAAAATCTGACCGAAAGAAACACATCATGTAATAAACAGCAGTCTTCCATCGTATGTAAAATAAATTCAGATAAAATGGATGCTTATGAATCAAAAAACGATCATGGTGATTGATGACAGTACGACTTCCAGGATGATCATGACTGGTATTTTGCAAAATTTCAATTCAGATTTCAAATTTATTGAAGCTGAGGATGCAAAAACCGCACTGGAATTGTCTGAAAAGAATGCTGTAGATTTCTTTATTGTTGATATAAACATGCCGGGGATGTCTGGTCTGGATTTAATTGTGTTGTTAAAGGGAAAATATCCGGAGTCTAAAATTGCAATTGTGACTTCAAATCTTGGAAAGCAGATTCAGGAAAGCGCCAGATTAAATGATTCAAAATGTTTTTATAAACCTGTTACTGAAGATCTCGTGAGAGATCTGATTGGTTATCTATATGAGTGATCGTTTTTTAAATGATCTTGAAGAAGATATTTTAATTGAAATGTTTAATATCGGGATGGGAAAAGCAGCTCATGCTCTGAGTATCATCGCAAAACAGGATGTTGATGTTTCCGTACCTGCTGTCCAGCTGATTGATGCTGAAACAGTTTTCTCTGATATTCGATCGGATGAGATTTGCTGTGTCATACAAAAAGTAAAAGGAGAATTTGATTCGGTTTCTGTTTTAATTATACCACAAAGAGGAAGTTATGAAATAGTTTCTAAAATGCTGGGTTCTTTTTTAAAAGGAATTCCTCCTTCGGAACTTTACCAGGATGCAATGCGAGAAATTGGAAATATATTAATCAATACCTGCGTGGGTACTGTGGCGAACTCATTAAACTTAACTTCCTATGTTGAGTTGCCTTTTCTTCAGTTTGGAAGCTCCGATCATCTTTTTGACGGCAATCTGCTGAAGAAAGATGATGTGATCCTGAATGTTGGAATTCATATTGTTCTTTCAGAAAGCAATGTTTCTGGAAAAGTATTTTTTATTTTTGGACCGATATCTCTCGCTCAGCTCCAGAGAGGATTGAACGGATATTTAAAGCAGTTTCGATGAATAAAATTTGATATGAATGCTGAAATTAAAAGAATAATGGAAGAAAATATATATCTTACAGCGCTGGATTCGATTAATGACGGTATCGTTCTTCTGGATATAAATTTTGATGTGATTTTATGGAATCAATGGATGAAAAAGTATACTTTGATTTCAAAGGAAGATGCGGAAGGACGAAATATTCTTGATCTTTTTCCGCAAATAAAAGATACCTTTTTGCATTTTTCACTGTATCAGGCGCGAAATTCAGGACACTCACAATATCATTCTCATAATTTTACAGATAGTTATTTAACTTTGAGTCAGCCTATGAGTATTTTTGGAACTGAAACGAACTTAAAGATTGATATGAATGTTGTGCCGATCAAGTTAAAAAAATTAAATTATACAATGATTCAAATCCGGGATGTTACGATCACAGCGAATCGTGAAAAATCTTTACTGGATCAGATTTCAAAAAACATTGAAGTGGAAGGGCAGCTCCATCAAACGGAGTTTCTGTGCAGATTCCTTTCCGTAAATTCTAACGAAATCATTGCAATGATTGATGTGAACGGATATATCAGGTATGTTTCGCCAGCCTGCAGTTCAATTCTGGGTTTTGAAAAAGAAGAAATGCAGAATAAAAAAATTTCTGAATTTACTGAAGAACAGGATTGGATCAGAATTGAGAAATTTTTAATCAAACAGCATGACCTTCAGCATCCAATGCTGCTCAGGCATAATTTAATTGATGCGGGAAAGCATGCTATTGAGTTTGAAACGATAGTGAAACAGGTCTTTTATACAAATCCGGATGAAAAAGTGTTTATTCTGAATTCCAGATCTGTGATTACAGATTAAATTAAACGTTCGCTGCTCTGTGCAATAAATTTGAGAATTATTTTAACATTAAAAAAATAATAGGCGAAATTAAAATTAGATACTGATAAAACTTGCAGCAATTATAAGCCCATCTTATGCCGTTATTCAAATTTACAGTTCAATTGGATCATTTTTTTTGTATGGTATTTTACTTTAGCTTTGTTAACAGACCAGACTGTCATTCCATAAAGAAAACCTGCTGGAATAACAGCCTTTGAAAAGATCAAGCCTCCGATAATTAATTCTCCTGTCCAGATATGATCAAGGTATTGACTCCTGGCAGCCCTGACTGATTTTATATAATGATGGGCGCAGGCAGGATCAGGATCTTCAGCAAAATTAATTTTCCTATTTTGATTTACACAGTTTAAAGTAAAAAGAAAAATCAAACTTAAATTTAGCGAAATTGTTTTCATAAAATTATATACTGCAGTAGCTGGCCGCGCCCTGATTTAAGAGATCTTCCGTATATTCTTTGATTTTCTTTTCAAAGTATTCATTTCGATAAAAGCTAAAGAAAAATACTGTTGATTTGAAGGAGTTTCTGTACGTATCGATTACTTTCCTTTTTCCGGAATTATACCTCAGCGTGATACGGCCTTTAAAAAATCCCTTGCGGGGTGTAACGGGAAAATAGCCAAGGAACGGAAAAATAAAAAGAGCTGTTGTGATAGAATAAAGCGAATTCATTCCGAGAAAAGGTTCTCGATAATCAATCGATAGTTCCGCAAAAATTTCCTTTTTTAATTTATCAGGATAGCCGGAGCAGTGCCGGTTCAGCATCTGGATCAGTCTGGATTTTATCTGCCGTTTGTAGTATTGAATATATTGATAGTCAACTGTAAAAGAACCTGATTCGCTGATTCCTCCAAGTCTGATCTGCTGTGATTGATTAAAAGAAAGGGTAAAGTTTTGAACCGGATTCTGTAAATTTTGAATGAAAGGTTCTGCATCTGGAACCTGAAGGATTAAAACAGAAGAAAGTCCACAGGATAAAAAAACAGAGCCCAGGCTGCAAAGGATGAAAAATGTGATCCAACTGCGAATGGAAAAATAAACAGAATTCTGTCCTGGATGATTGCAAGATTGTATTAAATTCAATTCCATTAGAATAGCAGAAAGTAATTTTAGGTCTGTCAATACAATATTGAAATTAAGTGTTCCTGTAAACAACAAAAAGGAATAAAAATTGGTCCAATTGTTATGAAATGATTTTATGTTTTTCCGATTGCTGATTTAAACTGAGTAAATTTCAGAAGACCAATGTATAATTTTGCAATTTCATTTAATTATGCATCATGGTGAATTTCTCTGTCTTTTGTTTCCGGAAGCGCGAATGTGCCTAAAACTGCAGTCATTAAAGCCACTCCTACAGGATACCATAAACCAAAATAAATATCGCCTGTGGCGACAACCATAGCAAATGAAATGGTCGGAAGAAAGCCCCCAAACCAGCCGTTTCCGATATGATAAGGCAGCGACATTGATGTATAGCGGATTCTTGCAGGGAACATTTCAACAAGCCATGCAGCTATGGGGCCGTAAACCATTGTTACATAAAGCACAAGCACGGTTAAAAGAAGAATGACTATATAATAATTAATTTTTGAAGGATCTGCTTTTGATGGATAACCTGCATCCTGAACTGCAGAACTGATGTTTGACTGAAATTCTGAATGCTTTCTTTTGAAATCTTCAGCGGAAAGATTTCGGCCGTCAAAGCTATGGATCATCGTCGAGCCGATTCGAATGGAAACCGGCGTACCGGGAGCAGCGGATTCATTTTTATAAGGGACAGCGTTTTTTGCAAGCCAGTTCTTCGCAATATCACAAGAGCTGTTGAATTTTGCCTTGCCTACAGGATCAAACTGAAAGGAGCATCCGTCAGGATGAGAAATTACGGTTACAGGATTTTTTTCCTGCGCTTCAAATACGGCAGGATTCGCATATTCTGTAATGCCTTTAAATATGGGGAAGTAAGTCAAAGCTGCAAGGATGCAGCCTGCTATGATAATAGGTTTTCGTCCAATTCGATCGGACAGTTTCCCAAAAATGACAAAAAAAGGCGTCGCGATTAAAAGCGAACCTGCGATCATATAATTGGTCGTCTGGGGATCGACTTTCAGAATTTTTAACAGAAAAAACAGAGCATAAAACTGTCCGGTGTACCAGACGACTGCCTGTCCGGATGTGCCCCCGAGAAGAATTAAAATAACATTTCGCAGGTTTCCCCAGCGGAGAAAGGATTCCGTCAGAGGCGCAGAGGAAGATTTTCCTTCGGCCTTCATCTTCTGGAAAACCGGAGATTCATTGAGCTGAAGGCGGATATAAACAGAAATTGCAAGAAGGAAAATGGAAATTAAAAAAGGAATTCGCCAGCCCCAGATTTCAAATTGATTTCCCATTAGATTTCTGGTAACCAGTATCACAAGAAGCGACATGAAAAGTCCCATGGTAGCAGTTGTCTGAATCCAGCTTGTAAAAAACCCGCGCTGGCCCCGGGGCGCATGTTCGGCCACATAAATGGCCGCGCCGCCGTATTCTCCTCCAAGCGCAAGGCCCTGCAGAAGTCGAAGTGAAATTAAAATTGCAGGAGCGGCAATACCGATGGCTTCATAGGAAGGAAGCATGCCGACTATGGCTGTGGAAACTCCCATAATTATAATCGTTATTAAAAAAGTGTTTTTTCTGCCCATGAGATCGCCGATGCGGCCGAAAACCATTGCGCCAAAAGGCCGTACTGCAAAACCGGCGGCAAATGCAAGAAGTGCGAAAATAAAGCCGGTTGTTTCATTGACTCCGGAAAAAAACTGTTTGCTGATGATGGCAGCCAGCGATCCGTAAAGATAGAAATCGTACCACTCAAATACGGTTCCAAGCGATGATGCAAATATTACTTTTTTTTCTTCGCGGGATAGATTTCCTGTTTTTTTTGTTTTCATGGATCAGCCGTTAGATTGCAGAATTTACTTTCCTGTGAATTAAATTCATCCTCAGGAATAGCCCTGGTAAAAAATATTTATTGCTTCTGAACTGTCAATCATGTTTGAAAATGATATAAATGTCTGATTAATAAAAACAAGCCAGGCTGGAAAAAATATCTGAATCAGAAAGTCGGCATTCATATTTCCGGGTTTTATTCAAATACAAACCTTGCTTCGGTATTTTTTTGAATCTTTCCTTCCGCTGCAGCGGAAAGGATCTTTTCAAAAGGTTTTTTGTGTTTGTTTAAATCTGTTCTGTTCCAGATCATATGCCTTCCCTGATCGGCCAGTATTAAAATTTTAGGTTGTTTCGCCTGTTTAAATGTGATCTCCGTTAATTTTGCCGGTACGATATCGTCACGGCTGCCGTGAAAAACAATTACAGGTACGGGTGAAATATCTGCAAAATCTTCATCTGAAGGACTGTAGGAATCAGAAAAGAAAAAAGAAAGCAGAAATCCGGCAGAAGGAAATAGCATTCGGCTCAGTTTTATGCGTGCGATATTTCGATAGGAAGAAAAGCTGCCTTCAATGACGACGGCAGAAAGATTTTCTTTATCTTCCAGTTCTGCCAGAGCTTTGAGCGCTATGATGCCTCCCAGACTTTGTCCGTATGCAATTAATTTTAAATTTTTATTCCGGCTGAGCTGATTTATGTAATTTAAAACAAGTACAGAATCTTTATGAATTTTTTTGCGGTCCGGTTTTCCTTCGGATTTTCCATATCCCCTGTAGTCATAAGTATAAAGATCATATCCTTCGTCTGCAAGCCAGACCAGATTGGAAAAGTGCGAAGTCATATTTTCAGCATTCCCATGGAACTGAAGAATAGAACCCTTAGGATTTTGTTTTTTGGAAGGGATGTACCAGAGGTATAACCTGGTAGTGTCAAAAGTTATAAATTCAATTTCTTTTTTTGCATATCCGAGGATTTCCGGAGATAAATAAGCCTTACGGTCGGGATAATAAAATATTTTTGTACAGGAGTTTTGGGCAGAAAAAAGAAACAAGAAAGCGAAACAGATTTTAAGTGTTATTTTAACGATCTTAATCATATCATCCTGTGCATTTCATGCTGAATTCAACTTTTATAAATGATTTGAATCCAACTTTATCTTTATTGATTGTTGTATCAATAAAATTTTCATTGAATATTTTCAGCAGTACGCTTTATTCTTTGAAGCAGAATTAAACTGGAAAGGAAAATGTAGGATTTTGTAATTTTACTCTGAAATTTTTCAATGAATTCTGCAGAAATATGAAATAAATTCTTTCTTTAAAAATAATTGTCTGCTTTTGCAGCGAACCATAGTCTTATTGTTTAAGTTTTCACTTTAATTGAATCGTAAACGTTGTGTTTAAAAAGCATGCATTGAGGAAAGTATTTTTTCGTCTGAATATGCAGCTTCCTTGAAGTAATTCAA
>Ga0224501_10002769_pt1 | contig 13791 bp, 16 predicted proteins | sample SF_Oct11_sed_USG_4_FD_169105 | JGI IMG/M metagenome (GOLD analysis project Ga0224501, IMG submission 169105) | Sediment microbial communities from San Francisco Bay, California, United States - SF_Oct11_sed_USGS_8_1 | ecosystem: Environmental > Aquatic > Marine > Sediment | place: USA...
CATGATTTTATATTCGGGATGAGTCGGCAGGTCTTCCAGAAATTTCTGGTACCGGCGATTGGTGACTTCATGCCGATCGATATAAAATCCCTTGATGAACGGTTTCTGCTCGGGTTGCGCGTCCTGATATATAGGCTTGGGAATACCCATGGAAGCGCCGAGTCCGTCCACATCCGTCTGGTTGGTTCCGAATACGAACTGTCCGGCGGAAATAAAAACCATATCCCCTTCCAGAGAGTTGTCCGGGCCTTTATCCTGGGCGAGGGAAACCAGTGGGTGGACACACACCACGAGAGCGGCCAGGACCAGCTTTCCTAAAATTTTCAGCACGGGAGATTGGAATGATCCTGGCATGGGGAAGGCTTCGGTGTTTCCGCGGTTTTCACGGGTGCGGTGAGAAGTTGGTCAAAATAAAGAAGGGTTTTGGGATCGGACCAGTCCTCCGCTCCGTTTAAAACGCCGATGATTTTTCCCTGCGGATCGATCAGAAACGTTGTGGGCAGGCTGATCACGCCAAATTCATTGCTGACTTTCAGTTTGGGATCCAGCCCCACGGGAAAGGTCAGGTTTTGCGCTTCGATATAAGGTTTTACCACCTGCGCACCGAAAATATCATTGGATACGGCGATGACCCCGAAGTTGCGATTTTGAAATTTTTGGTAGAGAGATTCCAACGAAGGCATCTCCATTTTACATGGTCCGCACCAGGTCGCCCAGAAGTTGACCAGGAGGTATTTTCCCCCGTACTCCTTCAAAGTCAGCTCATGACCGTCCAGCGAAGGTACGGAAAAACGGGGAGCATCGACCGGCGCATTTTCACCGGCAAAGGAGGGGGGCACTGCCATCAGGGCCAGAAGGCCTGTCCAAAAAATAATGTTGAGGCAGGGCGAGATGACAAAGCTTCTTTTAAGTTGGTTAAGCATGGGGCTACAGAGTTTAATGCGATTCATGAAATTTAAACTGCAATTTCATGGGCCGGGTTATTCAACAGATTCAATACACCGGACCATTGGGATGGCTTTTTTTAGGGCGCGCTCGATACCCATTTTCAGGGTCATGGTAGAACTGGAGCAGGAACTACAGGACCCGACGAGGCGTACCTTGACAATTCCATCTTCGATATCCACCAATTCGACGTTGCCGCCATCCTGCATGAGTTGTGGACGGATGGTATCCAGAACCGATTCGACTTCCTCTTTCATCTCATCCACAAATTTTGCCCCCTGATGTGTTAATCAGATATTACTCGCCGACCAAGGCTTCTTTCTTGGCCTGGAGCTCCTCTTTACTCTCCACATGTTCCGGGTCGTGCGGAATACAGTCCACGGGGCACACCTCAACGCACTGTGCATCCTCATACCAGCCGACACATTCTGTACACTTTTCCCAGTCGATCACATAGATTTCATCGCCTTCGGTAATTGCCTCGTTTGGGCATTCCGGTTCGCAGACTCCGCAATTGACACAATCTTCCGTAATCATTAAAGCCATACCCTATCTCCTTCAATAAAACAGCATACCTGTTTTATGCTCTATAAATGAAGTTTTTCAAACGTCAGGGTCTCGGAGTTCCATTCAAAAAACGCCTCATCCCTGATTTCCCTATTATACACCGAGATAACCAGATAGCGTGAATCCGGGTAGGTCGGTTCGTTGTCGAACAAGGCCATTCGCTTATCCTCTTCCGAAAAATAGGCGTCGTGCTCCGGATGCGAATGATAAAACAGCTTTATAACCAGGTTCTTTTCAGCGGCCTGTTTCATGATCTCCATCAGCTCCCGGGGATCGATGAAATAAGCGGTGCGTGCGTCCCGCGTGTATGTTTGCGGGTCCTTTTCGTGCAACTGGTTCTGAATGTTGGTACACGGGAATATGAGATCGTGGTCCGGGTTGTCCGGCTGGCCGATCACGATGCCGCAACACTCGTAAGGGTATTCGTTTACGGCGTGTTCCCGCGCGCCATTCAGCATGTCGTCATTTAAGTGAATCATCGGTTTCGGGTCTATTTTGAAACGCTGGGGACCGGTTTGTCAATGGGTTTCTAACGGTCGTTTGCGGGCTGGACTATTATCCGATTTTCTCGAAAGCTTCCAACAAGATTAAAATCTGTTCAGGTGGGATCAAACGTGGGTGCGCACCACCAGGTTGTCTTCTACGGTGATCTGGCAACCCAGGCGAAGGTTGGGGTTTTTCTTCAAAGCTTTTGACAAATTATTGTTTTCAATTTCGTTCCGGTCCGCGACTTGGCCAGAAACGATTTCAACCCGGCAGGAAGAACACAGACCCCGGCCCCGGCAATTGAGAATCTTTTTGATATGAGGGTAAATGCTGAGCTTGGCCGCAATGGCGGCTTCTCGAAGGTTGACTCCGGGTTCCACCTTCAGGGTGCGTTTTTGTTTTTCGAAATGGATTTCTAGCATGCTTCTACCTGATAAAAGTCACCCAGGGAGCCCTTCCCCAGATATCCATGAAAGGCACTGCCCACGGTTGAGCAGGCAGTGGTCATGTGAACGAACTGAGAAGTCCCCGTTCCTGTTTTTAAAACGCCGACCTGTGAGTAAGGGGGAATTTTACCCCCGCAATTGGCGCAGTCTACCGAGTACCGCTCACAGAGCGACAACAGGCAGGAGGCGCAAAACACGGGATCGAATACATGAACTTCCTGGCCGTCAAATTCCACCACCGTCGGGAGCCGAGCCACCCCGGTTCCGCATTCGGAGCATTGAGCTGTTTGGAAGTGGTTGGGTACCGCAGTTGGTTTCATGATCCGGATGGATTCGTCCAGTCAGGCCCGCGTTGAAAGGGCCCATTGTATACCAAAGGGGATCAGTTGATGCAAACTTTTCTCATTTCCTCGAAATTGTCGAGGACCATGCCGGCGCCCTTGACAATGCTGACCAGGGGGTCGTCGGGAACAAAGGTTTTCAGACTGGTGGTTTCTTCGATCAATTTGTCCAGGCCGCGGATCAAGGCGCCGCCGCCGGTGAGATAGATTCCGTTGGAGTAGATGTCTGCGGAAAGTTCCGGCGGGGTTTTTTCCAGCGCCCGCATCAGAACGGTGATTATGGCGGATACAGGTTCCTTCATCGCCTCGCGGATTTCCTGGCTTCTGACCACGATAGAGGTCGGCACCCCCGTTTTGATGTTTAAACCGCGGACCTCCGTGGACAATTCGGGTTCCATCGGGTAGGCGCTCCCGATTTGAATTTTGATGCGTTCGGCCTCGAAAATACCGATATTCATGTGATGCTGCAAGCGCATGTAACGCAGAATGGATTCATCCAGCTCATCACCGGCGACCCGTACCGATTCGCCGTAAGCGATAGCCGAGAGGGAGGTGACCGCCACATCCGTGGTGCCGCCGCCGATGTCGATAACCATGTTGCCTTCCGCTTTATGAACGGGAATACCGACCCCGATGGCCGCCGCCATGGGTTCCTCTACAAGATAAACTTCCCGCACGCCTGCCATGGTAGCCGCGTCGATCACGGCTTTTTTTTCTACCTGCGTGATACAGGTAGGAATGCCCACCACCATGCGGGGTTTGATGAACCGGTAATTTTTCAGGGCCTTTTCGATGAAATACTTGATCATCTTGTTGGTGATTTCAAAATCCGCGATCACTCCGTCCTTCATGGGGCGGATGGTCTGAAGTTTATTATGGGTCCGTCCATACATTTGTTTCGCAGCCAGGCCCACTTCTTCCACTTTGGTAAATCCCGTTCCGTTTCTGCTGACCGCGACCACCGAAGGTTCATTCAAAACGATCCCCTGGTTTTTGACATAAACCAGAGTGTTGGCGGTACCCAGATCCATAGCCACGTCAGCTACGAAGTAGTCGCTGATATTTTTAAAGAAGCCTCTAACCATGAGCTTGTTCCTCGACGTGGCGTGCCCGGTTCCATGAAATGTCCATCAATTTTTCCAAGTCACTTCCGTCGCTGGGAAACGAGGACCGGCCATAATCGAAATCTACCTGAATGGGAGATCCTTCGAGAGAAAAGGAAATCCGGGATAAGGCATCCTGAATCGATTCTTCCAATTCGTAGGCATCCTGTTCGTTCACACTGATGAGAAGAACAATGAGTCCTTCATCGGAATGTTTCATAATCAGTTTCAAAGGGCTGATCTCACCGGACAGATACATCGAAATCTGGTCCAGAAGCATGTCTGACCGTTCCCGGCGCTTTTCTCTGAACAGAGAGCCGGCATTCCTGAGACGGACGGAAATGAGAGATACCGGCGCGTTTCTCTCGATGATTTCCGCTTCAAAAGCCTTGATATGAATGGGTGCAAAATATTGGGATGACGGCACTGTGTTCTCGCCTGCCCCAAGAATCAAATCGGACGAGGGAGAGGTGGAATTCATTTGCCCAAGAGAAGATGCGGCAAGGGTGGCCATCAGTGTCAATTTGTCCATTTCCGGTTGTTTCAGTCCGTTCGCCTCGCGTGTGGCGCAGACTACCAGACCCAACATTCGTTTGTCGCTGGCAATGGGAGCGACCATCAATGACCCGAAAGTTTGCGGGGGTTCATCATCTGAAAAAACCGTCCATGACCGGTTCATTGTATTGCGGACCAGCATGGGTTGTCCGTTATCCAGACACGCTCCGCACAAGCCGGCCCCGGACTCGATCGTTAAAGCCTTCAGACCCTGTCCCCAGCCCTTGCTGTGGGTTATCCTCCCGGTGCCCTCGCTTTCGAACCAGACCACCGCCGTCGCGTCGCAGTGGATCAGAGATTTTGGGATATGAAGAAACCTCTCGCTGAGGGCCTTGCGGTGCGGGGCATCACCGAGAAAACGGCACCACTTCATCATCTGCTGGAAATCGGACGGCTCGCCATCTATCCAGTTGGAGTTCTTTTTTTCCAGGCTCAGGTACCAGCCCATCTGATCGGCAAATCCGGCAATCAGCTTCTGGAGTTTGGGCGTGAAACTGTAGTTTTCTTTCGAGTCGACTACGAGAATGCCTTCCAACTCTTTACGCACCACAGGGACGACCATCAGACCCTTGATGTTTTCCATCTTGGTATACCATTCGAGAGGGGCCGCATCGGTTCCCGCAAAATCTTCAATGCGCGGCTCCTGGCTCATGGCCACGTCGCCCAGGAAACCTTCGCCAATGGTAAACACGGCATCGGTTTTTAAATGAGAGCTAAGAGTCAGATGTGAGCGTAAGGTTAAAGTGCCTTGCTCCAGATCGGCAGCGTACAGGGCGGTGGTATAGGCGTCGGCTACATTGCTGGCCAGTTCAATCAGATTTGATAAAGCATTTTTGGGGGGCATATGTTATAAAGATTTCGTGATTCCAATGTTTATAATTTGAATTGCTCACTCAGTTCACTTGGCCTCTGTTGGGTCCAGGCGATCTGTGGAAAAAAGTGGCAGGGCGTTCTAAAACCATCCTAAAAAGAATGGTTGGAACGAATCAGCCTTCCTCCTGAATGTGATTGGAAGAAAAAACCCTTTCAAAACAAATATTTTAAAGTGGTTTACAGCAGGTGTCAATCTTTTTGGGGCGGGTTAACTCCAATAAATTTCTGGGGTTGCGCTAACTGCAGGATAAACAATTAATCTCCTTGACAGGGATGGGGGCCGATTACTATACTTCAACCTCCTTTTTCGGGGTCTCCGGCCCTATAGGGAAAATTTGGGCTGATAGCTCAGTTGGGAGAGCATCGGCCTTACAAGCCGAGGGTCACAGGTTCGAGCCCTGTTCAGCCCACCATTTTTTCCGGTTCAAGGAAGGGAACGGGCCACGCCCGGAGGATATGTTCTAGTGCCGGTTTGGAGCGGTGATTTATTGAAGAGACTGCTTGCAAATCGGGCCCAGTTTTGGGAGAATCTTTCCTCTAAATAAAACGACCGCGGGGTCGTAGTTCAGTTGGTTAGAACGCCGGCCTGTCACGCCGGAGGTCGCGAGTTCGAGTCTCGTCGGCCCCGCCATTTTTTAAAAAAAGCCAGCCGATTGAGGCTGGCTTTTTTTGTTGCGATCATTTTCCCTGGGCATTCAGGAATAATAGCCGCCGTACCGGCAGAACACATCCTGTATGAGAGAATGCAGGGCCCATTCTGGCCGGTGGTGTTCTTTCCAGCCGAATTCCGGCTGATTCTCGCCGCCGATCGACTGATTGTCTGCCACCGTTACCGGAACGGATAAATCCTTCTTGTTACCTTTTTCTTCGCTGTTTTTTGGGTCGCTCATAAACCTTCTCCTGATATTGACCTGTTGAACCGGGCTGGCTTCTGGATAAAATCGCTTTAATCGGGAGTCAAGGGCCTGGATATTTTTTTCAGCGGGAAAATTCCGGGAGCGAGACGGAACTTTTTGCATTAAGATAATCCCATGGGAAAATCTGCGAAACCCTTGCGGTCAATAAATATTGAAAAGGCCTCAGGAAAGGAAGAACCGTTTTCCGAGGCTAAATTGAGGAACTCCCTCCGCTCGTCCGGTGCATCGGAAGAACTGGCCGACCGGGTGTTGGCATTACTGACCGAAAAGTTGGGCGCCGGTATCTCTACCGAAAAAATTTATCGTTTGGCATTCAAACTCCTGCATAAAGAAGCCCGGTATCTGGCCGCCCGCTACAGCCTGCGGCGGGCGATTATGAACCTGGGTCCTTCCGGGTTTCCGTTTGAAAAGTTGATCGCCGCTATATTCCGGAAACAGGATTACCGGACTGAACTGGATCGGGTTCTGCAGGGGGCCTGTATTTCTCACGAAGTGGATGTGATCGCGACGCGCAACAATCACCGCTTGTTTGTGGAATGTAAGTACCATAATAATCATGGTAAAAAGTGCGATGTCAAGGTTGCCCTATATGTCCGTGCCCGCGCTCTGGATTTGCAGAATAACAAGGGCCTGGAGCCGTTCAACGAATTCTGGCTGGCGACCAATACCAAATTCACTCAGGATGCAATTCGCTACGGCCAGTGCGCCGGTTTAAAGCTTCTGGGATGGGACTTTCCTCAGGGCAGGGGATTAAAAGAGTTGATACAACTGACCCAGGTGCATCCGATTACCTGCCTGACAACACTCAAAAAAGCCGACAAGAACCGACTCCTGCAACAGAGAGTGGTGTTGTGCGGGGAGTTGGAACAACAACCGGAATGGCTCGAGTCTCTCAACCTTACCGCTTCCGCCCTAAACCGCATACGCGAAGAAATCAGCAGTCTGAAAACCTGCTAGCCGTTGTTTCCTACCAGGAAAATAATCCCGGCGGTGGCGAGGCCGATGAGAACGGCACGCAGGCCCGACCACAGCCAGAAGGTGCCGCTGATCCGCCCCAGAAAAATCCCCAAAAATAAGATCGTCAGAAACGAGAAGCCAATGGCCGCGTCGAAGGAATCCATATCAAACGGCAACCGGTATCCGAAGTCTTCCAGCCACAGGGGGATGATGATGAATAGCGAGATCAGAAACGGGGACAGTCCGTTGACCGCCGCGATGACCCACGGCATGATCTGGCTGGCCCTGCCGTAATCCGATTCTTTCAACGGCGCCACAAGGGATTCCTCGAGTTCCCTGAGTTCCTTTTTCCGTTCTTCCGTTTCGCTGAGATAAGCGCTGGTGAAGCCGCTGATGCCCAAGGCAATCGCCGCTCCCAGGCAGGCGCTGATGGCGACTCTCAGCGGCAACTCTCCTCCGGTGTAAAATCCGAGCAGGATGCCGAGCATGGTCAATGCACCGTCGAATCCGTTGGTGACGAAATAGCGCCGGGCGATCTGCCCCGCCTGACTGATGGACCACAGGGATTGGATTTGCTGGATCAATGACATCAGGTCATTTTAGAGGATGGGAAATATTTTAATCGGAAGAAGCCGGTGGGCTGCCCTCGGCCTCTACCTCATCGACGCTGTGAATGGTGCCGCCCATTTTCTTGATAGCCTGGTCGATGGCGTCGAATTGAATATCATCTCCTTCGATCACCAGGATGATGCTATCGGTGTTTTCGTCCACTTCCTCCACGGTAAGGTTGACCCGATAACCCGGATCGAGGTCGGCAAGTGTCTGCGTGAACTCCAGCGCGCCAGGTTGGTGTGGTTTTAGAACGTCCAGAAGAATGCGTTTAACAACGGCCATTTCTAATTGTTCCTAACGGGTTGGTAGAATCATAAATGGTACAATAAGAATACAAAACCAAGGCAATTAATTGTAACCCAATTCTCCGGCAGGTGCGGGGAATTGTTCCTGGTACAGTATGGGTTTTTACGAATATCAAATCCTGCCCCGAGCCATAGACTGGGGAATGAGTGGTGAGCGGTTCAGTAAACTCCGCCGGCAATTTTTGAAAGATGTCAGCGGCCGGGTGCTGGAAGTGGGCTTTGGATCGGGATTGAATTTGCCGCATTATTCCGAGACAGTCACTCATTTGTATGCATTGGACCCCTCACAGCTCGGCCGACGCCTGGCCGGAAAAAGAATTCAACGCGCACCGTTCCCGGTCGAGTTTGTTGAGTTGAAAAAAAACCGGTTTAATCTGGCCGACCATTCGGTGGATGCCGTAGTGAGTACGTGGACTCTGTGCACCATTTCTGATCCTGCTTTTGCATTAAATGAAATTCGCCGCGTTTTAAAACCGGGAGGCTGTTACTTTTTTCTGGAGCATGGGCTAAGTCCCGAACGGGGGGTGGCTCGCCTGCAGAATCTGTGGAATCCGATACAGAAATGCCTGGCGGGCGGATGTCATGTAAACCGTAAAATTGATCGGTTGATTTTGGAGGGAGGTTTTAACGTTCTTGAAATGAAGCAATTCTATATGGAGGGTCCGAAAATTTTTACCTACTTGTACGCAGGTTGCGCCACCGCCGAATAAAATGTCAAGATATTCGACTGTCGGAATCCATTTAAAAATTTTGAATCTCTGTAAACTTTGAGCGTAAATATGAGATACTGAAAAGGTGCGTGTACGAGTTTTAAATAGTTTGAGGGGAGGAATGAAAGTTGTCTTTTTTATAGGCGCTTTCTTTATCCATGCCCTCCTTGCCCAAGTTTCCTGGGGACAAGCTTCTTCGCTATTAACAGAACAGGAACGAAGCTGGCTGGCCGATCATCCTGAAATTCGCCTGGCTCCCGATCCGCAATTCCTTCCCATTGAATATTTCGACGATCAAGGTCGCTATGTCGGCATCGCCGCAGATTATGTTTCCCTGATAGAAGGCAAGCTGGGCGTGAAATTTAAAGCCGTCCAGTTAAAGAGTTGGGACGAGGTGTTGACGCAATCCCGGCTCCGGAAAGTAGATTTATGGGGAGCCGCGACCCCGACCCCGCAACGCCGGGAGTACATGAACTTCACCCAGCCCTTTCTGGAGCTTCCCGCCGTCATCCTGGTTCGAAAGCAAGTGACTCAAACGTTGTCTCTTGACACCCTTAAGGGCATGAGGGTGGCGGTAATATCAGGTTATGGAATTCACGATCATATTCTAAACGAGCATCCTGAAATTCAATTGGACATGGTTTTGGATATTGAGACGGGTTTGAAAAAAGTTTCTCTGGGCATGGTGGACGCTATGGTCACCAACATTGCGCTCGCTACCACCTACACCGAAAAGGCGGGAATCACCAACCTGCGCATTGCCGGGGAATCCGGATTCGTCTATCGCTGGGCCCTGGCTTCTCGCAGTGACTGGCCCGAGCTGAACACGATTCTCGACAAGGCGCTGGCGGTAATTACTCCCGCCGAGCGGCAGGCGATCTATAGCCGATGGATTACTCTGGAGCGGTCGCAGAGGAAATCCTTTAAGGAGATTTCCATTTCCCTGGCGGTAGCTCTGGGCGTATTGGGGGTTGCCGGTATATTATTCTGGAACCGGTCACTGTACAGGCTGGTGGAACGCCGCACGCTGGAATTAAAAGAAGAGTTGGCCGAACGCAAACAGGCTGAAACCGCCCTCCGTGAAAGCCAAAATCAATACAGGGAAATTTTTGAAAAGTTGGCCTTTGTGGTCAGGGGTACCTCTGCGCAAACGGGGGAGGCTTTTTTCAGATCGCTGACTTATCATCTCGCTAAGGCGCTTGATGTCAAATACGCTTTTATCGGAAAGTTGATCGATTCGGAGAAAGGATTGGTTAAAACTCAGGCTTTATGGACGGGTTCCGGCTACTCTGAAAGCCTGACTTATGAAATTGCAAAAACTCCTTGCGAAAAAGTCCTTGAGGGAGAATGGATGAGTTTTTCGGAGAGGGTGCAACAGCTTTTTCCGGAAGACCGGTTTCTCTCAGATTTAAATATTGAGGGATATCAGGGGTTTCCTATTAAAGATTTGGCCGGCAATGTATTGGGGCATCTGGGCATCATGGATAACAAACCCATTGAAGATGCTCCCTTCAATAGAGTTATTCTGAAAATCTTCGCTTCCCGTGCGTTTGCTGAAATGGAGCGCGGCAGGGTAGAAACCCATTTGATTAAGGCGAAGGAGAATGCCGAGCAGGCCAGCCAGGCAAAATCCGAATTTCTATCGCGTATGAGCCACGAACTACGTACCCCTCTCAATGCCATACTCGGTTTCGGCCAATTGATGCAAATGAAAAAAGAAGCGCTGGATGAGGAGCAGATGGAATGTCTGGACCATATCCTTCGGTCTGGAGGCTTTCTCCTGGAATTGATCAACGAGGTGTTGGGCCTTTCCCGGGCAGAGCCTTCCCGCTTGGATTTACATGCCGAAAAAGTCCCTGTCGGCCCTGTGGTTGAAAAAGCCCTGGGGCTGTCTCTGCCTATGGCGAAAGAGCGCGACATTCAAATCATCAATAATATTTCCAGCAAGGAGGAGACTCTGGTTCTGGCTGACTCCCTTCGCCTCAGCCAGGTGATGATCAATCTCATTTCCAACGCCATCAAATATAATCGGAACAGGGGCACGGTTATATTGGATTCGTTTCATTTGGAAGATGGCCGGTATCGTATCGAGGTCCAGGACACCGGCATGGGCATTCCCCAGGATAAACTGGAAACCATTTTTGAACCATTCGAGCGTTTAGATGCGGAATTTTCCGAAATTCCGGGCACGGGGATCGGGTTAACCATTTCCCAATCCCTGATGGCCATGATGAACGGTTCCATTAAAGCCGAAAGCACTCTGGGAAAAGGAAGCTGCTTTTCCATTGAACTGCTGTTAGCCTGCAATGAATATGATGTTCAGGTGATTGAAGGGAATTCTCAAAACGCGGTTTAACTTTCTGCTGTTATTTTTTTGGCCAACCCTTCAAGCCCGATAAATAAATACTTTTCGTCTCCCCTAATTAAAATCTAACATTCCTGCCTTTCAATGGTAAATTAATGGCCAAAATGAGGGAGGCGGGTATGCCCACCGAAAAAATTCTCGTTGTAGAAGACGAGGAAAACATCCAGGAACTCATCCGTTACAATTTGCATAAAGAGGGTTATCAGGTCACCTGTGTCCCTAGCGGAGAAAAAGGTTTGGAGGCCGCCCGCACTGTAAACCCCGATCTGATTCTTCTGGATTTAATGCTTCCCGGTCTCGATGGCCTGGACGTCTGCAGGGAATTGAAACGGGACGCAGCAACCCGCAATATTTCCGTAATCATGGTCACCGCCAAAGGGGACGAGTCCGATATCGTCACCGGCCTGGAGTTGGGAGCGGATGATTATGTGATCAAGCCGTTCAGCCCCAAAGTTCTACTGAGTCGGGTTAAGGCGGTTCTTCGCCGCAAACATTTTCCTGTGGCAGATGATCAGAAGGTGATCCAGATAGGGGATCTCGTTATCCATCCCGGCCGCCATGAGGCCCTTCTGAAGAGCCAGAAGCTCGACCTCACGTTCACTGAATTTCGAATCCTCCAGACCCTCGCCGCCCGGCCGGGCTGGGTATTCACCCGCGGACAAATCGTGGATGCCGTCCGGGGAGAAGATCATGCCGTCACCGACCGCTCCGTAGATTTCCAGATTGTCGGCCTGCGCCGGAAGCTGGACCACTATTCAACGTGTATTGAAACGGTGAGGGGCGTGGGGTACCGGTTCCAGGAATTGTAATGTTCAAAAAAACCCTGCACAGACAACTTTACCTTTCTTACCTGTTGATCACCCTGTTGGCCCTTGGCTCTATCGGCTGGTATACGGTCAACGCTTTTGAAAACTTCTATTACGAACAAACTTCGGCGGATCTGGAAGCCCGCGCCCGTCTGATTCAGGATCAGGTATCCAGTCGATTTAATTCCGGCAATCATTTGGAATTGGAACGCCTGGCACAGATCCTTGGGCAAACGGGTTTGCAACGGGTCACACTTGTTTTTCCCGATGGGGTCGTGGCGGGTGATTCGGATGAAAACCCCTCCAGCATGGATAATCATGCGGATCGGCCAGAAGTGAAAGATGCCCTGGCGGGGGGAACCGGGACGTCGGTGCGTAACAGCAAAACTCTGGGGACCAATCTGATGTACGTCGCGCTTCCGGTTTACCACCAGGGCCAATTGGCGGGAGTGTTGCGTTTATCCATCCCGCTTACCGTTATCGATAAGACATTGAAGGGGATGCTTTGGAAGATTGTCCTGGCCGGTTTATTGATCGCTCTGGCCGCGACTCCCGTCAGCCTCTATATTTCGGGGCGGATCAGCCGTCCTCTCTCTGAGATGAAGGAACACGCCGAACAGTTCGCCGCCGGGCAACTGGATACGCGCATCCGGGTGGAGGGGCCTGAGGATGTGGTTCGTCTCGCGGAGTCGCTCAACTCCATGGCCGTTCAACTCGATGAACGGCTTCGCACGGTTACCGCCCAGCGCAATGAGCAGGAAGCGATTTTGTCCAGCATGGTGGAGGGCGTGATTGCCGTGGATTCCGGCCAGAAGGTGATCAGCCTGAATCAGGCCGCGGCCAGGCTTCTGGACGTGCCCAACGGCTTCCAATCGGGACAACCTCTGACAGGGGTATTGAGAAATAAGCAACTGCAGGAATTTGTAAAAAAAGCCCTGTCCAGTTCGGAGACGGTTGAAGCGGATATCTTGATTTACCGGGGAGAAAGTGAGCAGGTACTGAAGGTGATCGGCGCCGCTCTCCGGGATGTTGCGCAAACACCCATCGGCGCGGTAATCGTGGTCAATGATATTACACGGTTGAAACGCCTGGAAAATATGCGCCGCGATTTTGTCGCCAACGTTTCTCATGAACTCAAGACGCCCATAACCTCCATAAAAGGTTTCATCGAAACTTTATTGGGGGGGGCTATGGAAAGCCCTGAAGACAGTAAACGTTTCCTGGAAATCGTGGAAAGTCAGGCGGAACGCCTCAATGCCATTATTGATGATCTGCTCAGTTTGTCCCAGTTGGAGCAGGATTCGGAATTAGTGGAAATAGAAATTCAGGAAGGTCTGTTGAAACCTGTTCTGGAAATGGCGGTCCGGGTGTGTTCTGTGAACGCCTCCAAAAAAAACATTCTCCTGGAAATAGATTGCCCGGAAAATATTCGCGCACCCCTTCATCCACAGTTGTTCGAGCAGGCACTGATCAATCTGGTGGACAATGCCATCAAATACAGCCAGCCTTCAACGCAGGTCCGGGTCGCTGTTTCTTCCGATAAGGGAGGGATCAAGGTGGCCGTTACGGATGAAGGGCGAGGCATTGAAAAGGAACATTTCCCACGACTATTCGAGCGGTTCTACCGGGTAGATCGGGATCGGAGCCGCGAAATGGGAGGTACCGGCCTCGGGCTCGCCATCGTCAAGCATATTGCCCAGGTGCATGGCGGAAGTGTCAGCGTGGACAGCACCGTCGGTAAGGGCAGCACGTTCCGAATTCACCTTCCTGCCAAAAGGTTATCCTGAACAGGTTACTTCGCCT
>Ga0224501_10002770_pt1 | contig 13791 bp, 11 predicted proteins | sample SF_Oct11_sed_USG_4_FD_169105 | JGI IMG/M metagenome (GOLD analysis project Ga0224501, IMG submission 169105) | Sediment microbial communities from San Francisco Bay, California, United States - SF_Oct11_sed_USGS_8_1 | ecosystem: Environmental > Aquatic > Marine > Sediment | place: USA...
GACAGTCTCATTGAGTTGCAACGTCATCAAAACAGAGCGGTTTCATTAGACTCGCTGCAAATTTTATAAAAGAAAAGATAGCCGACTTTGTAAATTAGATGCGACTGTCGTGGTTACTCGTTGGCAAAAAGGTAACACAACTCATGACATAATTACAGCGATTCCCATTAATTTACGTTTATCTGAGACGTCACAAGCGAGTTGGTTTGTTTGACCTTGGGCTCGGCTATTGTCAATCCATATCAATGGTAGTTGCATGGAGGATTTCGGGGAGACTGTCACCACCCAAAGTTAGCGATACATTGTAGCAATGTGCAACTTTATTCCATCTAAAGAATTTGGAAGGCGCTGTAAAAATTGCAGGTTAACAATGATCTCAGATTCATGTGACTAATTCTCAGCTGAATTTGAAAAACGCCTCCCCTAACTCTAACTAAGGATAGGGACATATCTATGGGCAAAAGAGATTGCATTGAGTAAACACCTTAGAGGCGCTGCGAACATTACCTTGGTAGTACCAGAGATATCGGCTAAGCTGCGCTTGTCAGCAGATGTTATTATAGGGGTAATTAATCCACTATCCGTAGCGACAGCCACTGAAATGTCTACGGACTCTAACGGTTGGGCGTCCTGACCGTTCCATATAACATTCACAGCTGGCATTGCCTAAAATAAGTGAGAATGACAATAAGAAAACGGCTCTCTTATCATGGGGCGAGACGAACAAATACTGCCTTAAACCGAGCTGGACTTTAAAGCATTGATGGGATCGCTGCCTGAAGATAAAGCGATAGGTCAGCGGTACAAGCGCAGGGGTTAACCCTGAGAACCTGGGTTCGAATCCCGGTCACAGTGGGCCACCGTTTCAAATTGAGCTCCTCATATTTGCCATAGTCCCTACTGCTCCAACAAGCCTCAAGCTTAGGTCTGTTAAGTAGGATGGCCAAGTGCCTAAGTGAAATGCAATTTTTAAAAATTTCCAGGACCCATACCAAACTTTTTAGGCATAGCAGAATCAATGCCTCCGCCAAAACTTACCTTGAGTGCTGCAGCGCAGGCTTTAACTATGAAGTCATTTACCGAAACCTTTGTGCCTTGCTCAATCATCTGCTTTCTCACTGAGATCAGCTGTCCTATCTCACAATTAGCTGAGGCATATATGTGGGGAATCGTTGTCTACAAAGAAAACGTTGTGCATATCGGATCGGAACAAGTCTAAATGAGCAAATGATACTCGATACATCTCAATGTTTTCACAAAACTCAGTGAAATTAGGTATTACAACTTACAAGTCCGGAAGAAAATAAATGGTACCCGTACATCAACGCTTTACTAGGGCCCGAAGCAATAATTTCTATTGAATTCAAGGTTAAACAATGACGTGCCGCTAATCTGAGGTTGCAATTCTACGCACTTCATTGTTTGTCCAAAAAGATCCTCTACCTAGAGCTCAGTGCCATCAGTGACATCAGAAAAACGTCCGAAGAGACTAACTTTCAGCGGATTGATAGGATATTTGAGTTACTGATACAAAGGTAGTTACAAAAGCAGAGGCGATTGCGAATTTGTAAAATAATGCTAGTAGTCAATTCCGTGTTAATATACGTGCCATAACAATCTCAATTGCTGGCAAAAATTCAGGCCTTTTGATCAATTTTATGGAAAATTTGAGACAATTCCAATTCAATAGGTTGAACAGGCGTATGTATCTCTGTGATGTTTGACTCACCTTAGATAATGTGAGTCTTTTCGCGATTGTTTTTCTCATACTCGATAGATCCAAGTCACGATAATTTGCACTAGGAATTGCCGCCATTGGTATTGGAGTAGATTTAACTGCTGGTTTCGGTTTTGCTGCATTTACAGCAGGGGCCTGTATAGCGGGTGTCTGTATAGTGGGTGGTTTTGTTGGTGAAGGTTGCGCAGCAGGAGCAAGCTTGTTAGATTGAATATAACCGAGGACATCACTAAAAATAGTCAGAACATTCCATGTCGCTGGGGTGCTTATTATTTTCCAAAAATGAGCCGGAGTAATTTTGGGGGGGGGGGATCCTTTTGGGTCAGAAAATCAATTCTACACTCATACAACTTTTTCATAAAACTTTTCGGTCGAGTTTCGCATGTTGCATTAAATTAAGGCCCTACAATCTAGATTATGATGTGTGCTTTATGGCTGTGATTGCAGAAATAGAAGACAGGAAAAACCACAACCTTTATTGGATTATTGGTAAAGGTTATCAGCGAACTTACCCCTTCAGTAGCCTACTGTGAGGCCCCGAGGCCGGAACTTGATTCTCCACCAAATTATACTGAGTGAGTAACAATCGTACTGATGGACCATATGATCTGCAGAGATGAAAAAAGAACATCAATGATTTGGATAGATTGCTTATTTTTACCAACACAAACAACAACAACAACAACCATTTGTTTGTACTAATTGTAGCTTGCAGTCAGTAAGCAGCGATTGTATAGGCTTACAGTGTAGCAGATATGGACCGTAACAACAACTGCAACAACAACAACATGACAGTAAGTGTAAGGAGTGATCCTCACAAATGACTAACACAGTATGGGTACCACTACCACTCACTAGCCACGAGACCAGCAGCAGTAGCAACTCGTTTACATTTTCTAGCAATTAACTAAGTAAGTAAACTCATTTAAGACTCAACTCAAGTGATTACCACCAGTAACGCTCTCTCACTCACTCAGACTCATAGTCATACTCACAGTCACAGTCACTAGTCAGTCAACCGGATTCTCTTTCCTAGGGCTAGGGTAGGCTAGACTAGTCACTACTCACTAATAACATAAGACTACTAACTAACTTAGAAGTTAGTAAGTAACTAAGACTAGGCTCTAGAGTAACTAACTCAACTGTGTAACTGTAACTGTAAGTTACTTACAGTGTAAGAGAACTAACCAAGACGAGTAAGACCGTCTTACTTTTAGTCTTACTTAACTTACAGGTTACTTCTTACTTAGACTTAGAGTTAGACTTAGAAGTTAGACTTAGAAGTTAGAGTTAGATTCTTAGTTACTAACTAAGAGCACCCATGGCTAGTACCGGATAATGGGGGGTACGGGTTAGCCAATGAACTGCAATTACAGCGCCGGAGTAATAAAATCCATGCGTAACGGCTTGACATACCCGGGGTTTCTTCTAGTTGTATGTGCTGTTTGTGCAGAGTAGCACCGGGTCGGGGTCACCCCGACCAACTGCAACCTGGGCGGTATGTTCCTGATCATCTCGTTTCACTTTCAACCAACCTCGGTGCTATAATATGACAATGAGCTTATCGTGCCGGGCAACAAACACTGCCCGGCAAAAACGGTCAATTGTTATGAAAGATGAACAGCTGAAGTTGAACCAAAACCTTCAGACTCTGTCCTACTCCTAGTCCTAGTCCGGCTACTTTCAACCCAACTTGGAGTTGCTAGTGCCAGTTAGAGCCCTAGAGCAGAAAAGGCTTTATTTCCACATCCTCTTGTGTTTTGATCCATTTTATAACCTAATCGACACAAGCAACAGTTGTAATTCGTGAATTGCAATAACAAAGAAAAAATCTTATTAAGGCTATATTTACATATTTTGTGAACAAATAATCAACAGACTCTGGCTGAAGTTGAGACATCAACTGATCTCTTAAGAGAAATCTCTATCTGCTGAATAATTTCACCTCTGGTAAACCTTCTCTTTCCTGCGCGCTCCCAGCCCTTTCCTTTTTTCACTGACGTTTCCGGCGAAAACTGTAAGTTTTTGATACTTTCTTTTAAACTGCGGTTCTGAAGCTGCTGTTACGTCCCTTATTTCCCAACAGTTTTGGGAAGCTATAGTTGGTTGTGCAGTTTCTCCGCTGACCACTTGGGGAAGACTTAGGAGTCCCGTGTGTGCACAGGTCAGAGCTCTGACCAACGCCGTTCGTTTGAATCGCTCATCATTCATGGTTCACTCACTCACGGTCAGTGTCACTCGAGTCGGATCAGTTTGCAGTGGTCATTGCTCGGGTGATACAGTGAACGTTTGACTTATCCCTCATACTTTTCATATTCCTTTGCCATCGTCAGGTTGGTTTATAATTTGGGTTGAAAAGAGAAATATTGAATTCCGTCGACGGTCAATCATCGCGTGGGTCATCCATTGACTATTGCCGTATTTGGATTGTGCGTACTCGCTGTGTCACTCCTACTGGTGCTTACATCATTTTATTTTAAGATTACAAGCAGTTGTATTTCATTTGTTTTGTGTTCACCTGTCGATATGAAGCTAAAAGGCCCCACTCGTAACGCCAACAGGAGTCTCTTGCTAGGCTAGTCCACCTATTTAATTTAGCAAGCACAAACAGGCTTGGCAGTTGAGCTAATTGCATGGTCTGCTGTTGCTATATTGTAGTTACCAATGCCAACAGCATGCGAATTTATGTGTATTTATATATAATGTGACTAGAGTCCCACCTGTTTTAATGGGCTACCAGGCTACTGCGCATGTTATTAAAACTTAGTTAATCTTCCATCAGGGACGGGGATAAGCGTTCGAGTAGTGGACTAATCTGATACTTCTGTCCATGCAAGTGCATCCTTCAATCAGTTTCATCTCTGATTCTCTCGCTTACATTCAGTTTTTCTCTTTTTAGAACATGTCAGCTGCTCCCGAGAAGAAGGGGGCCCCTCAGGCCGTTCAAGTTTTTGGTCGCAAGGTAAACCCATTGCTGCCATATCATCTTCAACTGGCTGTTTGATCATCGGAATGGTGAATGATGTGGATTCCTGGCTCACCATTGACTTGTTTTTTTTCATTTATTTACAGAAAACTGCTACAGCAGTTGCCCACTGCAAGCGTGGAAATGGTCTCATCAAGGTCAACGGTCGTCCACTGGAGCTTGTTGAACCAGCTACTCTCCGGTAAGTTTGTCTTGTTAGTTTCGTTTTCACCATCTTTCGGGACACTCACACGTTTACCGCGAAATGTTTAAACGTACAGGCCACGAGGATCTTTATAAATGTTACGATAGTTACCCATATTCAGAATTCACTATTTTAGAGTAGACTTTCCATGGTATAGTATAAATACACCAACACTTCAGTTTTTCGTGACAAACTCCCCATCAGGCCAATAGGACGCTCTCCAAAAAAATCATTTGCAGGGCATCTTTTATTTAACACTGAGGAAAGCTGGCTAATGTAGGCTATCTATAGGCATTTTGAAACGGTCTGCTCTGGTTAAGCTACAAACGCAGTGTTTTCTGTACTTGCGCCCAATCAAATCAGATTAAATATAAATATGCCCTGGTGGCACTCAATGTGAGTTTTCATTGAGATCAATATCATCCATTTTGTGATATAAGGAGCCCCGGAGATGGTGTCCTATACATGGATGGACGATGTCTATAGCATGAGAATCGTAGAAGCTAATGTATATTTTGGTATATGCTTGTCTGGTTTAGAGCATGCCCATGTTAATACAAGTACATCATCACAATAACTCTGTATGTACTGTAGATTCAAGCTGCTGGAGCCAATTCTCTTGCTCGGAAAGGACAAATTTGCCGGTGTTGACATGAGGGTGCGCGTAAAGGGAGGCGGTCATGTATCCCAGGTGTACGCTATCCGACAGGCTGTCAGCAAATCCCTGGTTGCCTACTATCAGAAATGTAAGTCATCAGAAGGGAGTGCTGTATTCTCTTTGTACATGGCATTATGATCTTTTTTTTGTATATTCATCAATCATCTGCGTTTAAGACTAACATCAACCAAATTGTTGGGTTTTGGTAACATGAGCTTGAGAATATAATTATGTGTTGGTGTCATAGTTTCATCAGCCTTGTCAGCCCCGTCAGGGTACTCGAGAGTGTATGATTCATCAGGTCAGGTTGGTCTTGCTATTTGCTTCCTGCATTCAGAACTGTACCATAGCTTATCGGATTTCTCCAATTTTGTCCAAGAAAGGTAACTCGTTTATTGCGTTTTAAGGGTTTGCCCAGTTTTCTGAATTGGTATATCCATAGTGTGTCCATATATGCTGTTTACTGTAATCTCTGGGTTGTCTTTTCAGATGTTGATGAGGCATCAAAGAAGGAGATCAAAGACATTCTAGCTTCATACGACAAGTCTCTGCTCGTGGCTGATCCTCGTCGCTCCGAGTCCAAGAAGTTCGGCGGACCCGGCGCCCGTGCCAGATACCAGAAGTCTTACCGTTAATTCTTGTATCAGTGACAATAAAATTGTAAAATCAACCAGGGTCTAATTGTTGTGCTTCGGTTTTTTGCATCGGTTTGTTTTGTGCGAAACCTGTGTCTCCGCCCTTGGTAGCGTCTGGCAAGAAAAAGTATAACATAAACGTGGTTTGTACGCACTCATGTAGCCCGAAACTTGGCCCTGGTGGTTAACTAGCTCGGTAAATGCGTTTAGACGTCACAAGGCGAACCCTGTTTGACCTATATCATAAAAAGGGCGACGGTCTATGGAGCGCAGAAGCAAGACCGACCGGATGCGGCTCGCAGGACATTGTAAGAGCTGCTTGATTTTGCCGCATTCCAAACGTTTGTATTATTACGGGTTGTGGTGTAGTATGCCAAGCTCTTTGACTTCCGGTTTGTTATTTCTGTTTCGCCAGTGATTGACTCCTCACCTGTGGTATGATGTGAATAGTATTCCCGCAGTTATTGCATTCTCTGTTACTGTTTGATTGGAATGTACACACCCGGTAGCCACCATAGCCTGGCGTGATGTTGGCTGCCTCGCACGCTATGAATGAGTCTTCAAACGTATTATTGGCAGACTCACTCGCGTCCCTGACTGGCTGAGTTATGAGTAGTGAATGATCATTATGCTCTGCAGTGACTCACTCACTGAGTAAGTGGGTTGATCACTGTCAGTGCTACATAACTCTCATCGTGAGTGAATCTCACTCGTACCCTGCTCTAAGTTGTTGACCTAGATGAACTGATTGACTCGTTACAACTATAGACTATCAGTGAGTGAGTATGACTATGAGTATCGTTGACTCATGACTGAGTTGAGTAGCACATCAACTCAAGACAAGAGGCTGACTCTGAACATACTCACCGCTGATGGTGGATGTAAGTGTAAACGACATGAAAAGACACTTGCCGACTTGGCTAGGTGGGTAAATAAGCAACTCTACTTGCCGGCCAGAAATTGAGCCCATGGCCAATCTGTTCGAACTGAGTTCTTTCCCACTGCTAGCTGTATTGTCCACTCATTCACACATCGGAGTTCTAACAAAGATAATGTCAATAATAGTGAATAGTGGCTGAACTCTGGAGCCTATGAATAAGTAGAACATTATTACATGTATGTGCTATGCAGCAGGTTGTAGAATAGCTTTTCTGTGGTTATCTCTCATTGCTATTACCTCTATCCCTCCATCATATTTATCCCCAATTCTGGTTTTGTGGTAGCTCATGGATAATAACCGGATTCAGTGAGCATTCATTTAGTGATACCGACACCTGAGTTCGGTTCGGATGAGTGCATTAATTTTTTTCATCATCATGGTCAGCCTCCAGGACTCCACTGCTAGCTCTCCCTCATTTCCTGTCACTGATGCCTGTTCTTCACGTTATCAGTCTAGTTTGTCCGATCTCTTCGTCTCCTTCGCTTTCTGGACCTCCCCACTTCTCTTTCCTAATGGTGTCCAATGTTCCCGTGCCATGTTGCTTTTAAGTTCACCCTGGCCCTGTGACCGGCCCATATCCTAGTAGAAGTCTCTTCACTGGTGTTTCATTCTAGAGTCATGACTGAAGCTTCGCAAAGGGAGGCGACAGCCCGCCGTCTCTTTGATAATTTACAATCAGATCTGAAGGCTTTGTCGGTGGAGGCTAAAAAGAAACATGTTCCTGTCAAAGAGGTAAGATATCGAGTGTGACGTGTGACGTGTGACGTGTATCGACTGTTTACCCTTATTCACAGTATGCGTTCATGAATAAGATGTTTTAAACGCCATTCAAGTTCGGTGACCAAGCAGCCTCGCCATGAGAAATAATTATTTCCATCTACCCACTTTTTCATAAAATTATAGTTGAGATTTGCTCCACTTGTGGGTAAAGGGAACAAAATGAGTCTACTCGTGGGTTATTCGCAAAAAAACAACATAAAATGAACACAGTCACATTGACAGCCTGGGGGTAAACTCCAAAGCCCATAACCTTATAACACTTGTTTATTTCTTTATTTTGGTACTATGAGTTAATAACTCAGTACTTACTATTAATTGACATTGACGAGACTGATACCCAGCTAGGTATATAACTATGTAAAACTCTGTTTGTCCTACGCTTGAAACTTATAAAATTGCAGGCTCTTCCTGGCACTCAAAACCTATACAAAGGTTGTTTTCTGCTGCCTGAACTTTTGAGGATATTTGTAGTCTACGTAATTACGCAATACACAAGATATAGATGTTTTCAATGCTGACAAGGACTGTCAAATGGACTATGTTTGCAGCACCAATGTCTTTAACACTTTCTTCACTTCATGGACCTTAATGTAAAAAAGACTTCTAGTCTTACTTAGGCTATCCATGTAGAATAAAACCATCAAATTAAATCAAAGTCTTTTTTATATTCAGATTGTCATATGATTTAATATACTATTGTTTTGTATAGGCTGCTGAATCCTGCCAGCTGAAGCTCCGGATGGTTTCACAAAGGTCTACTGACCCTATGGCTGGTAGGTTGTATTTCTGGTAACTAGTAATGCTGATAACAGGTAACGCTATGATACACATTCACTGTGCCATGAGACAACTTGTTGAACCATTTACTTTACCGATTATTCATTTGAACATGCGTTTGATCCCTGGGATGGGAATCGGATCATATTTGAAAAATACCAAGGAAATAGCTTGCAAAGAACATGGAGTGGAGCTTGAAACCTCAGTGTCTTTGATTTGTATCTAAGTAGATATTAGTAATACAAAACAGACTAGCTATGCATCAAGGATTGTTTTTTGAGTTACTTTATTTTTTAAGTATAATTTAGTTTTCTAGTGATCATCTGTTTACCGATCATATTTTTGGCATATCCTATCATGATATCTTCCTGTGCACAATCTAGAAGTAGGACCCGTCAGAAATCTCATTTGTAATGTTATGACCGCCTACTGACAGGGCTCCACCCCATATCACTCCTTTGGGGTGATTCGCTATCCCTTGCAACTCACAAGGCAATGAGGGGATCACCGATTGCTACTTCTTGCCCCCCCCATGGACCTCTCGTGACTATGCATGGGACAAGGCATCTGAATCCCTCAGTTATGCGGATCCACCTCCAGCTGTGTCCCCCCCAGTATACAATATGGTACATGAAGTTTGGTTTTGTTTGTTTACCATTAACCCTCTTTTCCGTGGATTTGCAGAGCTACTCAGTAGCAGTGGTGAGGTAGTACAACCGTTTATAATGGGATGCGATAGCAAAAACCCCAAGATGGTTCACCTCAGTCTGACAGCAATACAGAGAATGGTGCAACACCAAGTCATTTCTGCTGTGAGTTCATAATGTCATTCTAGCGGAATACCCGTGGAATCGAGGTACAGCTCAATGGCTAGAGCTTTTGGTTTAAGATAGAAAGATTCTGGGCTCAAGCGTTAGTCATACTGAGCAGCTACTGTGAGAATGAGCACCTCAATTTATTCCTAGCTCCTACCGCTCCAAGAAGTTTCAGGCTTAGAAGGTCCATTAAATAGTATGGCCAAGTGCCCAAGTAGAAAAAAAGTGCTGGGGTCCCACTCCAAAATTGTGTGAGCTCCTCCTATACCGGTTTGCATTCCAAAGACCTCACAACACCCCAAAGCAGACCACGGGTCTTTGAAGGTCACTATTGGTAATACTCGTGTTAGGTTATAGGAGTACCTCGACAGCCAATTTATAATACCACATAATAGTTGGAGGTTGGATCCGGAGAGGAAGAAGCTAGGAGATAGATGTGAGAAGCTCACAAGATTCGGGTTCCCAGCATGGTTTTGGCTCTAACTTGGGTAAATGGCAGTTTTGGGCCAAATTCACTTGCCTAGCTGGCTTAGCCTACCATCACTGAGACACTATAACCAGAGCCATTGGCTCGAACTGGGAAAAAACTGGTGCCAAACCCACTCGCTTCTGACCTACCCTGCCATTATTGACTAACTATAACTAAAATCATTTGCTGAAGTAAGAGGGACTATTTTGTTGTTTTTTTCTGTAGACTTCGGCGGATAATATTATAAAGACATTGTGGAACCTTATGAATAGCGGAGTTGAAGAACTGAAGTTACTACAGACCACCATTCTGATGATAACTACAAACTCTATAGTGCAACACGACAGTCTGGCTAAGGTGAGAGAGCGTAATGATTAACTGGACTATTTGTAAATGCTTGTGTAATTGTATGGATATAATTCTTTTGACATTTGGGCAACAACTAAACATAGAGTGACCCCTCTATCAGAAAGAGTGATTAGTTTTGCCTCTGACTGGTGTAGGAATATTTGCGTCTTCTATTGAGGCCTTTTAGCTGAGGTGCTTGAATGATGGTGCAATGCTGGGAAAATGAATAAGCGATTTGTCATTCACTCACTGTTTTCTAACCATTTATATTAGAGAGGTTGTGGCATTGCACTTTTGTGTATACGTAAACGGAAAACGGCCCCGGATTTACATCGTCGGTGTACAAATGCAGACGATTCGCCGTACGTTAGTGCGAAATTTATTCCAAAATCCGTATGATGATAATACGTTTACCTTCTTCTAGTGTAATCAAATATGTCTGTCGCAGTTTGTAGACAATCACTGATGTTTTGAACTAATATACCAGACATATAGTCATATATTTGCACCCATATACCTGAATCACTAGTAATACTGATCCAAAGTGAGCAATGTTTTCACTTAATGAGCGAACGACTCACCGAGCGAAACATTATACATTAGTTGGTGGCATCGCTAAAATTCTGGTTGTGTAGCAGGATATGCAACTCTGCAAACTCTTTATTAATACTGAAACGCCTGAATATTATCGCGTCTGAATTTCTGTAGGAATAATATTATTTTTCTCTTCTATTTAGATGTGTCTTTTAGCGGATCTTCTTCACCAGTTGATAGTGTAATGCCAGAAAACTGCAATCTGTTCACTTTTTAGTTTTATGGCGGGGATGGCTCGGGGCATATCCATATGCTCTCTATTTCTATATCTCCCTATTCCACAGGCACTTGTGCTAGGATTCAGGCTATACTTCACAAAAGACTCCACCACTATTAACACTGCCGGAGCGACTGTTCGACAGCTTGTGAATGTCGTCTATGATAGAGTGAATATGGAGGATAGCATTCCATCTCAAGGTATCTTCTCAAGTCATATTTTTCGCTCAGTACACTGTAATCCTTGCCATTCGATAAACTTACTTACGACGCCTACCGCAGGTACTAGCTGTACTGCGATTTTGATACGAGATGTCCAGAAATAATTTTTTATTTACTGAATAGAGTCCTGCTAAGGGCAAAATTTTTGTCGACAGAATCGCTTGAAAGGAGATTTTTGTTTAAGTCTGCAGAATGCTTTAAAGAGGGTTATTTCTCTAAAGTCCTTGTTGTCGGGCGAGGTTTTCGCTGACCCACCTAAAGTCTTTCTCATAAAGAAGCAGTTTTCAAAACGTTGATGCAACAGATTTTGCTTTCGAATAGGAAATAGACACAGAATTGTACGCTATATGTACCATAAGTAAATCATAGTTGCGAGGCAAGGTTTTGATGACAGTACACGTTCGTATCGGTGAGAAGCCTCCAATCAGATCATCAGTCATGGCCATCACACTACGCTGATAACTCACCTCCTTCTTGTCGTTCCCACAGAACCATTGGAAGAGATCTCTGAGGAGAAGTTAAAGGTATGCAGTAAGGTGGCACCAGGATCTCTACGCCCCTGTGCCCAGGATGGTTTCCTTCTCTTCCAGGTAAACATGCCATCCGCAATCCCCTTATTCCTTGGTCTCGAATCCCGGCATTAAACAAAAGATGTCCTCCCATAGACTTGCCTTCCCTGTGGGGCACACGGGTGCAAGCAGAAAGTCTCCTAATGACTCGCCCTCGGAAACACAGAGCCAGAAACTGGGTAGATTAATTTCTGCAAAGCCCTGACACTGACCGGGATAAGGAAGAAGAACCTGCTTACCTCCGGGAAACTCGATCTCCAAGGGATTCCTGTTTTATTCTTTAAATGTAAGGTTGTTAGGAATAGTTTGCCAGACAGAAATCTGAATTGTAATTGGAGGTTATTTAATAAATTAATCTCCAAACTAAGAGTTCAATATATTATTCACTGTACATTGAAAAGCTGTATTTTTAAAACCCGCAACAAGTTTTATTGTAAGGTCCTACAATTCAGCCTGGGGGACTGATATAACTGTATCCCAATGCGTTTACTGAATAGCAGGGTTGTATTTTAGGGCTACGTTAGCTTGTCTGAAAAAGCCTATTGACAATATTCACTGACTCACTGATACTAAAGCTTATCTCATAAACATCTCACTGGTACAGATGGCGTTCTCCAATAGCTCAATTGATGACCCTATTAAAAAAGATCATTTTTTATCATCACTACTAATTCTACGCAAGGTTCCACTCTTTGTATAATCCCGGTGTTGTTGTTGCGTTTTTAGGATCTGTGCCAACTAGTTAATGCTGATAATCCCCATTGGCTGGTGGGTATTACTGAGATGACCAGGACATTTGGACTGGAGCTACTGGAGTCTGTAATGAGTGGATACCCACAAATCTTCCTCAAGGTGCGGCAAATGTCAATTAGGAGTGGTAGAACTGAATAAATCGTCCGGAAAAATGTCTAAATCTGAAAGAGAAACTAAATAAATGGAGCTGTCAAAGATGGGATTAATTTAATTTGATTTGATGGTATTTTGTTGCATCAAAGGAAATAGATAAATATTGATAGAAATGGTGGAAAGAAGGGCAAAGGAGCAAGCCTATAGCCAGTATGAGGATGAGTCGTATGTCACCACCTGCCCACAAAGTCAAGACCGGGTAGGGTGCCCACCCCGCCTAGTGCGCATGAACACAAGCGGCTGGCCAGACCATCCTGGACAATGAGCCGAACATCAACATCCCGGCCTGTTAGATACATGGTGTACAGTTCTATACTTCTGCTCAACACAAGCCTCCTAGGCTTACCCCCATAGATAAATAAATGTGCTAACTATTGGCTCACCCCTGATGTTCCATGTAGGGAGAAAACCCAAAAGGCAAAAAAATTACACTGAGATGTTTATTGTAGCATCCGGAGTTCGGCTTCTTGTTAAAGGAGAGAGTCTGTCCCCTCGTGATAAAGCTTTTCTCCCCTAGTTTGAAGTACAGACAAGGTCATCATCCTGCCCCCGTACCCGCCCAGCTGGAGAGGCCATATTTCCCTATAGTGATGCGACTACTGCGTATTGTTCACTCACTCATCAAGAACTTTTACTCCTTGTTGGTGAGTACTGTCTTCATGTCTTATCATTTGTCATTGACCTCCAACCCCTTCGGCACATGTTTTGCCGCTGGATCAAGGTCATTCCTGGTGAGCTAGTAAGGATGAAGCCTCTGCGGGTTTGCGTCACTTTAAACGCAATTCAGGCTTCCTCATGAAGTATCTGGCCCTCTTCGAGTCCCAAGGACTAAGTATAAAATAATAAATGTCTCAATTGGCCATAAACATAATTGTGCACTGTATATCGAGATATCCTATGTTTCACAGAGGCAGGCTTTGGTCTAGGCCTAAATGTAGTATCTTACGAGGGAAC
>Ga0224501_10002771_pt1 | contig 13791 bp, 15 predicted proteins | sample SF_Oct11_sed_USG_4_FD_169105 | JGI IMG/M metagenome (GOLD analysis project Ga0224501, IMG submission 169105) | Sediment microbial communities from San Francisco Bay, California, United States - SF_Oct11_sed_USGS_8_1 | ecosystem: Environmental > Aquatic > Marine > Sediment | place: USA...
ACCTACACTGTAGCACCTACACTGTAGCACCTACACTGTAGCACCTACACTGTAGCACCTACACTGTAGCACCTACACTGTAGCACCTACACTGTAGCATTTTTGTTTACCAGCATTGATTAGCCTCCTCTGTAGACCAGTAATGCTATCCATGTAAACTCTTTTTTTCGTATCCTGACCAGTGTCAGAGGTATGTGGAAATTAGCCTACTGAGTCTCTGAATCAGCATTTTCCATGGAGACTTTCTGCACCCTATAGAGAAGGTTTCTCTCCCTTATTTAATGTTGTGATTCAAATCTGAGGTGGGTGAAACGCGAAGTGGTACTCATAGTGGGAATTGAACCACAATTTTGTGATTCTACACCCATTGCACTATCCATCAAGCTAACGCTACCCCACGAACTTGGAATATCGGGATAGCTCAGTGCAACCGTGACAGACTGGGTTCGGATCCTGGTCATGGAAGCTGCCGTTATGAGTGTGACCTCTTCACATTGATCCTAGCTCCAAACAAAAACAAGCCTCGCCATGAGTTGGAGTGTTGATACTGACCTGTCCGTAGTGATTTATGCTAAGCTGTAACTAGTGAAAAATGGTGCCGGTATCGAACTCGGCAGCTTCACCATAAAAGTGAAGATGTCATACATAAATGAACCCGATCTTGTCTTACCGCAGTTATCTCATGTTCCTCATTCTCTCTCTGCGAATGCCGACCGCCAGTGGAGGCGATGACAATCCTATCTCCAGCCTCCCAGTCCACAGCTCTCTCCAGGGTTACGCTGCTGTCACCTGCATTTGCTGTTCCATCCAGCTTAGTCCATGACACTCTCTCTTTGCCTATAAATGGGGTGATAACCGTCCTATTCTCGAAACCTCGATAATCACTCTTGTCGCGATAAAGCAATAAAAATTTTGTTTATTCCAGTCTCAGATTGAGACAATAGACTGAATGAAACTACGATGTCCATGTTCAATATTTAATGGCCATGCATGTATGAATTTTTACTAAACACATTGTAAGTGCAACAGATCATGTTGAGCTAATTGACAACCCGAGCTAGCCACTTGCCATGATGTGTCCTCAAAACCCCTCTATAGTCAGAGCCTACTGAATAGGTTCCTAGCTCCATCATCAAGATTTTGAGAATTGGTCTAATATTGGTCGAATAAAATCTTATTGACGGAACGACATACCATGCAGGTCCAGGCTACCATTGCGTACAGCCAATGTCTTAGCTCCATATATGGGCATTTCCAAAGACCGCAGATGACCATGCAGTGTGATGATAGCCTTGTGCTGGAATGGCTCTTGCTCTGTTCCTACCTGTGGAAGAGAAGAGATAAAACTCAACTTGAGCATTTTAGTTCATCATTATCCACTAATAATTGGGTATTCTAAAGCGGAGCGTCAATGCCTTAGACCTATCCTGGACCGATAGGACCAGGAAACTTACTGAGGAGATTCAGAGTGACCTGGCACGTCTAGGGCCTAACCTCTAATAATCTCAGGCCAAGTAATCTGGATCAATTTTCTATTTTTCTTTCAACACATAGAAAAATCAATGGCAATTTAGAATCACACTTAAAGCCATTTTGATAAAAACAATCATTCCTTGGTGTTAGTAAGTTGATTGAGGGTTTTGTGTGTTGTGGGGTGTATTTTCCAGGTAAAATGTGGATAGGCTAGTGGCTAGAATGTTTGATTCGAGATCGCTAGATACCAGGATTCAAGCCCTGGTCATGCCTGAATCTCATATAGCGGCCATGTTTTCAATACTTTTCAGGCTCCTACCACTCAATAACAGACCTCACGTTTCTAAGAACTCCACAAAATGAGATGGACCAGGGCCCTCATAACACAATACAACAAGAAATATTCACAGAATAGTTGAGTGTTTAGTGGCCAGACTTACCTGCAGACTACCTCCAGAGGTAATCAGTATGTTTTCAGCTTGGAGTATTTAGTGGCCAGACTTACCCGCAGACTACCTCCAGAGGTGATCAGTATGTTCCCAGCTTACCCGAGACTACCTCCAAAGGTGATCAGTATGTTCTCAGCTTACCCGCAGACTACCTCCAGAGGTGATCAGTATGTTCTCAGCTTACCTGCAGGCTACCTCCAGAGGTGATCAGTATGTTGTCAGCTTACCTGCAGACTACCTGCAGAGGTGAACAGGATGTTCTAAGCTTACCTGCAGACTACCTCCAGAGGTGATCAGTATATTCTCAGCTTGGAGCTCTAGGTCCTTCTCATCGAATATTAAGTCACCTGAAATCAAATAAAGTGTAAGGTGCTTTCGGACAAGCAGACATTGCCTTACAAGGGCGGTATGATTATTTAAATCTGAGCAGCCTACAAGCAAGTCAAATAATACGGATGGAAAAAATTGTGCTTGTCATCAAATAAAACTTCTTGTCCACTGTAAGGTTCGTTCAAATGAGCGGGGCAGCAAATCCATTTTTCCGGTGCAGCGCGATTTTCACAGAGTTGTCTTTTCTTCAATACATTCAAGCCATTGGTTCGAACCAGCAAACAACTTCAAAGTGAGTCAGCATAATGCGTTCGCGATGCTCTGAATTTATGACAGGGCAAAATCTGGACTTATGCTCGAAAACGCCTATAACCTTTTCACCAGGGCATTTGGAACAAAACCTTTCTTCTACTGAGGATGATCCAAGAAAATAACATCCAACTGACACATTACCAAGAATGAATATCATTCCATAAATACTGAAGCTGTCTATTTAAAGGGGTTATGTCACGGCCAAAGGTGTGTTCACTTGTTTTCAGATTCTGAAGCCTACCATGAACAAATGGGCCGTATACCGAGCTCAAATGGAAGCTTAGATATAGCCCTATCCCATGCGCATACAGAGACCTCGTAAAATATAACAAAAATATAGAAATAAAGTTTCAGAGTGCAGTTTTTCACCTCTGTCAGCGAGTGTCGGTGCCATTATTGCTCAATAATAGAGGCCCGAATGCACCGGCCTCTATTTAGAGCTAGAGAAAACCGGCAAAGCACTTTGTATAACTTCAGTTTTCTCCAATCTTACGTTCAATTTTGCGTTCTACTCGATGTTATGAGGGAGTAAAGATCATTAGGTTACTAAATTTTAGTAATTAGATCTCATTTTCTATCTATTTGGACCATCCGAATGACCAATATTCATCTTTTGGAAAAAGACCACTCGCTATCGCCGCAATGAATGCAGAGTTGCCTGCCTTTAAGAATGGGGGACACAACTCTGAAAGTGCGTATACACTTGATCGTAACACTCCATCCTTTAACGAGAAAGCTCAGTGGTGGCAGTTGAACCTGGGTTTAAATCCTGAAGATGGAGAGCTCCCGCTGTGAAGATGAGAGCCTCACATTTATCCTAGCTCAAAAACAAAAACAAGCCTCAAACTGATGCCGAACCACTCACGGTGCTTCATGCTGAGCTGTAATGGGGGAAAAACCAAATATCTAACCCGGCAGCCTCACCATGACGGTGACCCCGTCATACAAGAAAACAAGGCCTGAGTGATGTAATTATACCTTGTATGAGTAAAACTTTGAAGACTGGAGTGTCGACATCCAGAAGGAGAGTCTGACCGGCTGGGACCACTACGAGATCACCGGCAGTAGGTGGGGGGTTACCTCCCCACGTAAAGAGAGAGGACCAGACATCCACGTAATAAAACTCTTCTGCTGTCTACAATCATAAGATAAAACGACCTCACTAATACACATCAGTAATGCCTACATTTGCAATGGTTTCAGTAAGTAGATTTATGATGACTCATGTTGACCCATTTCGAACCTCGGAGGACTTCCTGTGCTCAGTTATGAAGCGTAATGCTTTAGGCTGAGTCAGGGGAGAAAATTCCAACCGGCTGACTCTCCTACACCCTGAAAATTTCTATTAATAGCTGCCCTAGCTGGTTAGATAAGGGGTTAGGATGACTGACCCCCAACCTCCCAAAACTGTCGCCTAGTCTTGTAACGCTGAGTCAGTAGGTACCCTGTGGCTTTGCCATAGAAATTGCCATGGGCATAGTTGACTTTCACTATGTCAACCTTGCTTAGACCTGCGGCTTCATTAGAAGCTACATCATTGTCAACCTTGCTTAGACCTGCGGCTTCATTAGAAGCTACACCATTGTCAACCTTGCTTAGACCTGCAGCTTCATTAGAAGCTACACCATTGTCAACCGAAGTTGACTTGGCACAGGGCGATCCTCAAACAACTAAAAAGAAGCTAGTGGGCAAAAACAACGGAAATGACGAGACACGGAGGACCTGGTGAAACTGTAACTCATTGGTGTACCAGAAGAAACACAATCATAAGCAAATAAGATTTCTGTTTACCACTAATAAAGACCTCCAGCTTGTACCTGTTGGGCGTTTCCAGAAGCTCCAAGTTTAACCTCTACAGGGTACCTTGCTGATCCAACATGTGGACCAGTGGTGCAAAGAATTGTAGTAGCATTGGAAGCTGTAACTGTGCACTCACTTCCATCTATTTCCACCAACAAACTATAATAGAACTTTCAGATTAATTGCAGCGCATTCAGTTTGGGAGACTCAACTATGTTGAGAGCCTTCATATGTGTGGTTAGAACAAAAAGGAATTCTTGAAGATCCTATATCCTAATTACTCCTCTTTCCCATTCCCAAGGTTTTCATGGGATTAAAGGCTGAAGGCAAAAGATCATGGGTTAGAACAAGGAAGAGATGGCTGGATGGTATCAAGAGAACTGTAACTAGTAGTGGCCTCATTCTTAGAACAGGCAAAGAGTCTCATGCAGTGCAGACCGAAGTGGAAGCAGGTTACATGCTTAGAATGTATGTGTATGGAAAACATGGTCTCACAATGTAACATCGACCTCATTTCTTGGAAGATCTTGCACTAAACTTGCTTCCCCAAAGGCCTGGTGGGATGGGCTAATGCGATGGTGGGTGGACCTTAGCAATTATCATCAGATTCATTGCTACCTAAACACGGATTCAATAGTTCAGCTGCTGACTCAATGATAGACTTATATGACCTAAATAAGAAAGGCAGTTTTTTTCAATGTTTTAATCAAATTGTTCAAAAATTCACTCAATGTACAATATATTAATGATATAAGTTATCTTTTGCGAGTTTTTAATAAGTATAAAAAATAATTTGGAGTCAGCATGCTAGTTAACTGATCTCGCGCCTGCCGTGTTTTTAGTGACTGTAAAAGGCGAATCCGACGAGACTACTCAATCGCTTCAACACTGAACAATAAAATAAGTCAAAATTGGACAAAAGACCTAATATGAATATGACTTCATAAAATGAGCTCTGATATCTCCCACACCTTTCTAAAATACTGTCCTGGTCCTCTGGGGATGAGCTTGTTAGGAAATATGGGTACCTACGCGACTTCTACTTACCCAACTGTGTTGAAACCAGCTCCAGTAATGGTGAGAGCAGTGCCTCCTCCCGTGCCTCCCCGAGTTGGGAACACCCTTGTGATCGCAGCATCAAGTGTAGCATCATACTGATACCCAGCTGTTAGTGTAGAGATGACTTGTCCTACACTCACTGATACATCACACGCGAGATTTGCTCCCGTTTCATCTATAATTCAAAGCCATTTGCAATACTGAGATAATTTTTCCAAAATTTTGCGGTGCGCTCGCATAGCAGTTTCTAACTCAATTGTGCTAATGGCCTCACAATTCAGAGGACTGGTTTTCTAGGAGGATATAAACACTACAGATTAGATTTCCGTCTGGACATTGATTTAAAATTGAAACCTAAAAATGAAACATGCATTTGAGCAACCGAATGTTCTTTAAATAAAGGCAACAGAGGTGTGTCTAGTAATTCAAAATATCACAGAAGTTAAACATTGCGGATTCACTTACTGTTAGCAGGTGTCTTGCAGGTGATAGTAGAAGGATCAGATGCATTGACACCGGAACATGGTGCGCCACAGATTGTTACCTGGGCTGTACTGTCAAATCCCACTCCTCCAATGGTAACCAGTTGGCCTCCACCAAAACTTCCTAAAACATATACTAATGCATTTTTAGAATTGAATAAAATATTGAGATATATTATCTGCTGCTGCGGAATACCAGGACTTTAACACATGATCTAACAATCAAGCACATCTCCATCACATGAGCAGATAGGCGCAGTTAAAAAACGCAAAGAGTTTCGGGTGCATCAGAGTTTTCCTGTCTCAACGTATTGTGTGTCTCTGGACAGAAAGTTGTGCAGTCTATTTCACGGTCTGTTTCATGACAACGAAGCGACCTGTGAGTGAAGCGACCATAGATGTAAACGACTGATAGCTACCCTTGACACTGTATAAACTAGCACACCCACTTTCAGGCACTGAATTCTGTTCCCGTGATTTGAATTCACTTTCAGACGCAGCCAAAAGATACACGGTTTGTAAAACCCACATTTCAAGCACAATATCGATCATTAGAACTGAGCATGCTTCTGAAACCCGGTTTTAGAGACCAAAAGTTGATCACGCGAATATACCTAATGATTTGATGAATCATGAATAAAAGTGCAAAAGCTAAAGGACCTCCTACACGATGGCAAATGTGCCGCTCAATATTAGTTTGCGGAGTTGCATACCCTGCTACGGAACCATAATTATAGCCATTCCACCTACTAATGTATAATGACTCGCTCAGTGAGCCGTTCGCGAGCTCTGTAAAACCATTGCTCACTTTTGATCGGTATTACTAGCGGTTAAGGGCACAATCTGAGTGCAAATATATGAATATGTCTGGTATACTTTAGTTCACATTATCAATGATTGCCTCCAAACTGAGACCGACTGGTTTGATTGAACTAAAAAAGGAAAGCTCATCTGAGGTATTATCGTACGGATTTTGGAGGATTTTTTGTACAGTCGTACGGTAACTCATCTGCATTTGCGCACCAATGACGTCAATTCGGGACTGTTTACATTTTCGTATACGGAAACACAACTCCACCAACTCCCCAAGGTGAAGGAGTAGCGCAAAAATCGTATTGGAAATTTGTCATCATGAGACAGGCCCTCAACACCCAGACGTGTAATCGGTAGACGAAGTGGGTGTCTAACGTTAACTTTCCTTACCTGTATCAGGCTGTATAGCATTTGCTGTGAGCTGATAGGTGAATTTGTTGCCATTGGAGTTCGCATTTCCTCGTGAATGAGTGGTAAGAGACAATTCGTATTCTCCAGCAGCCAGACTCGGAGTTACACACTTCACCGAACTTGGTGACGCACTTGCAGGATCTACAGTACACTCATCAGAGCCGATAGCTACTGATCTAACATCATCCAACAAAGTTCCTATAGAAGGATATAATCAGCTTTGTAAAGGTAATTTCGTGTCTCCAAGACAGAACAGAACAGCTGGCAGGCGTGGTGTGGAATTGGCCTACTGAACCTGCTTGGTTGCTTCCCCGGGTGAGTCATCAGGGGACTCTATAGGGGGACCTCCTTTATTTAACACTACGACGCGAAACCAACCACTGAACTGTTAAGGGTGCTGCGAAAGACAATGTTTCGCCCAAACTGGGTTTTAAACCAAGGCTCCCATTCTGAGGAGCAATACGATATCCACTGAGCCATCACTTCACTCTACACGTGGACTCACCTGATATGGTGATCTCTGTACCAGCAGTTCCGCTATTAGGACTGATTGAGCCGATTTGGGGAGTCTCAGCATCACTATAACTGAATGAGGTCTCAGGGAACGCTTCACCAGACGACATCACAGCAACACCAACAGTCCCGTCTGTGTGCTCGCGGGTCTCACAGATGACATGCTCTGCATCAACATTCATGACCTAGGTAAATATTATAATTTGTGTTAAGATGCATGTGATGATGAGAAGCGAAGTATCTCTTGACCTGTGATTGCCATAGTGGCAGGGGACGGTGTTGAAGTGGTTTCCCAGTCCCTTCCTCAGGGTTCCTGCTTATACGTATGTCTTATGTGAGAATTCTTTTGTTTAATCTTAACTTTATCATAAGGCATTTTCAGGCCATCAAATTTAACCATTGTTGGTTAGGTGATTCAAAATAGGCCCTAGTGAGATTGCTCAAATTTTAACACCTATCTGTGTGTCAAGTAATGTGAATTGGGAACATTGTGTTTGTCACTAAATAAAAGTCAATAGTACAATGGATGGTCCAAACAAAATGCCCAGCGAGTTAACCTATAATTTTCTTGCCAGGTTGTCTTCAGGACGCGTTTGAACACAAGCAAAAAGCTCTAGCACAACTATTCAGTCAACGGAATTCGTTTGCTCTTCGCGATGCTCCAAATCTGTGGCAGACCGATTACAATACTCGTCTGAAAACATGTTTTCGAACACCAGACCTTCTCCAAAAAAGATACATACATAGTATACAAGTGAAAAAGGTCCGTATAAGTTAACATGCACATGTAATATGTACTATCGTATCATTGCAGCAATTGCTAGCCTGGCCGGATTAAAAGATGACCAGATGAGAAAAGTGATTAAAATGAATTGTGTTTTATATTTACTTACAGTGCAATTACTACCTCCGACTGATACAGTGGTCTCTCCTGCAAATCCCCGACCAGTGAGAGTGACTATTAGACCACCCAGTGTGGAACCTGTGTCAGGAATGATACCTGACACCTGGGGTACACTGCGCACACTTTGGGTGGTCTTTGTTGCCTGGATGCCTGTAAAATTATGGGAGTTATCACCCCTTCTGAAGTTAGGGGGCACTAAGATAAAGGCGCAATTGCGACCTAGGCTTTTATAATAGAAGGTGTACCTGCAGGACACTACCCAAATTCAGAGGTTTGGTCCAGTTTCTGGGGTTCACAGCATATGGATAGCAACCATAAAGTACGTTCATGGGCATCACATGTGGCAGTATGGAACAATATTCGTTTGTGCATTAAGATGCAGATTAATAGCCCATTGACTTACCACTGTCATGAACATTGACAGTGATGCGATGATTTCCAGCTGGCACTGAACCCACAGTACAGCGAATTAAGTCATCCACTACTTCAGTCACTACACATGGTGAGTCTCCAATGGTGACTGTAAGTTGGGCTGAGTCGGTACCAAATCCATTACCAGATACAGTCATAGCAGTGCTTCCATCAATGATCTGTAAGCCAGAAGAACAACACAATACATTCCCAGTATAAAAAGCAACCATATGGACAAATGTCATGGTTTGACTCAATTTAATATGACTTATAGTTGGCAGTAATTTTTCTTTTACCCTAAATTTTTACCAGGACTGTCCACTGGAATCTGTTTTCGGTACCTGCTTCGGTTTGGCTAAATACAATTTTGATTTTCATAGACCTTAGAGCAAAAACGTCCTATGGTCTTATCAAAGCAAATCAATCATCTGTAACTCCAATGCTTCTATCTGTTGATTTTTACGCAGGCACTAGGTCAAGCTGTCTATCCTAAGTCTGCATCAGGCCAAGTTTGGAGCGCAGGAAGCCATGAAATATGCAAAGATGTTCAAACAGAATCAAACAATGTTAAGCCAAATGACCTAGCCACTGAGCTATCACTATCACACCATCCCTGCAAAGAATCCCTGTCTGAAAGCCAATCTCCATAGGTGCAGTAAGTAGACAGTCAGGCTGTTTGGTATAAACCTGCCCTTACCTGGCTGGGTGATGCTGTGAACGTGAGTGGTGTGTAGTCCTCACTGTAAAGGTATTGACAGTCACCAGTACAGGAAGCTTCTAGGGTCTGTCCCTGACTTGATAGTACAGACACTGTCACATTATTAAGTGAACTCAGGCCAGGTTGAGTGATGCAGATGACAGTGGAGTGATTCACTGATTGAACTAGGCATTGTGACTGTCCAATAGTAACAAGCGTTCTTCCTTCACCAACAAATCCATCACCTGAGAAAGTTGGAAAGTTAATATGCAGCAACATGCTGTCTGTTGTTCTGATTCCAGATGAAGACAACTATACATCAATGATTTTATTAGCAATGATCAATAAAATTAAGAGTAGACAACTCCCAATCAGCATGGCTCTGTAGCTTTCAGACAGGGGGTCTAACTGCTCTATATTTCCCAGGTCAAGAAATAGTGCCCACTATTGGTTGGTCATTGTGAGCATACCTTTAACATAAACTAGGCTACACATTGCTATACATGTTAAAACCTACCTGAGATGGTTAATGTCTGACCACCAGCCAATGATCCAGCATGATAGCTCAGATCAGTCACTTTAGGGTAGAGAGTGAACCCTTTGTAATATTCTCCAGTGATGCTAATCAAGGCACTTCCAAGATTGCTGACATAAATGCTGGCAGGGAGAATAACTCCTGGCTCTGTAGACTGTGTGTCAGTGACTACACAGGTCAAACTGGTTTTAGAACTAGTGAGAATATCACATGTAAGATCTGTAAGGCAAAAGTATCAGTGGGTCTGCAGTTGCAGTTTCAATCGACTAACCATTTACCTCACACTTACAGTAAGAAAAACCATAGATTTTCTTAAATGTCCAAGACATAATCCCTAGACCAGACACCGAGGTACACTGGTTAATGGCATGTGGCTATATCATCAGATAATTGAATGATCACTGTCTCATTCTTGAATGAATTGATCTAGGCGACCATTCTACACTCACACAGTCACATGGTGATATTGTGCTTTCATACACAATCGTTCTGACTATATCGATGGACAGGGCAATGCATGCGAAAACCAACAGATTTAGGCAATGCATTACTTGCAGCTACGTGAATTTTTTCCAAATTCTAAGTAGCTGTCTTTTGGTGTCAGGGTATTACTGCTTACCTCCAAATTTAATGATGTTGTTACAGTTCTGATCGCTGAAGCCTGTTCCACTAATAGTGATTACTTCCCCACTGATTCCGAAGTTAGGATATATATCGATGACAAGAACAGAGCTGCCGTCACATGCAGTGATGAGTACACTACCCAAATCACAGATGGGTTCCTCGGGGGTACACTCTGCTGCTCCTACATACAGAAAGGCAGCAGTGAGATAGCTGGATAGCTCAGTGGTTAAAGGGCTTGTGTCCTGAATCCAAGTTCTAATCATACATGGCTCTCACTATGGCCTGTGAGTATGGCCTCCTCACATATTTCCCAACTCCTACCACTTAAAAAAATGATGAAAGCAACATAGGATTGATGTAAAGAGCTCACAGCCACAACTGGAACCCGTCGTGACCAGGGCTCGACCCAGGCTCTTGAGATTGCCACACAGCTACATATATGTGAGTAACCTGAACAACAATCAAGAAGTGAATGGGACTGGTAGTGCGTTATACTTACGTTTGGTGATGTTATGGCTGGGCTGTTGGGTAAGTGAGATTTCTGCTGCATGCTTTCCTATGGTGACCCTGGGAGATGAGCTCCATCCTGATTTAGCCTTCACCTCTACCCTGCCTCTCATAATCAGTGAGCCTATAACCAAAAACCAATAGTAGTGGTAATAGTCTGATTCCATATGATTGCATGAAACTTAAACATGAGGCTGTCCATATTAGCCAATGGTCGTTTGGGGGAAATGGCTGCTGGCGAACTAGCTTGTACCGGCAATGGTGTAACTGAGGTGGGGTGCCACTCCTCTTCCTCGCCGCCTTCATTCCCCAGTTCAGCAGAGAGTCCGGTACCCATTCCCTGCTGGATGCGTGAACAGGGTGTTTTTTTGTGAAAAGTCACTACCTTAGCCATAGAACCCATCTACCTCTTGGTTGGCCTCAGTAGCACACTGTTTCTCCCACCCATCGTAGGTTACCTGGTCATTTTACTTCAAACTCTTTCCTATTCCAAAATACGCACCACCATCTTGCTGAACGCCTTTGCTCCATAGCTGGGCTCAAATAGAATGGCATTTGATCAGTCAACAGGGTCTAGCTGAAAATTAGCTTATTAATCAAGCTTTCAACCTTTAAATAGGGGTTCTTGTTTCTCTGAATTCTTTGTCTATATGCATATCTGAAACTGACCTACAGTTGGCAGTTTCATATGTTGGAAAGCTCAGTCATTGAAGCTTTACGAAAGTCACTTACCACTCGGATTGACTGGTCCCGACCAGTAGTAGAACGTCCCTAGTTCAGTAAACTTATAGGAATATTTGCCTCTCTTAGATTTTTGACTGCCACTTGAGAAACCATACACGGTAGGAGATTTTGAATCAATTTCATCTGTTTGTTGCACGAGATAACCAACATCATCTACGCCGGTAGGTACATCCCAACTCCAGTTCACTACGTCTCCTGTCTGCAAATTTCAAATATCAGCTTAAAGCTTGTAGATGTGATATGTAATTGACAAGGATTGTGGGATTACTCATTTGATAAGATCAGTGTCATGGCTATCTCGGGCTCCAATCGTGTATATGGGCTCCACATGTTATAATCATCATGTCTTGCTGATCCAGAGCACTTAACAATGCCCACTCACTATCATAATTATAAATAAATCATAAAACTTCTACCCTGGCACTTAGTCATTCTATTCAACAGATCTCCTAAGCCGGGGTGGTTGGAGTGGTCATCATGATAATATCACTGTCGGTCGCAGTGCAACAAAGACCGCAACTAATGGAATCGTTGCCTGGGCAGGTTTGGTAGTTTGGTATAGTAGAAGCGACAATGCCCAGGATCAGCTACACTCTATCAGAACACACGCTGATTCAGTGTGAAGCGCGGGCTACAAGACTCAAGCGGATGGTTCTAGGAGGTTGGGGGTCAGTCGGCCTGAGCTATTTGTTTACAAGTTGGAGTGGTAGAAACTAGGAATGATTATAATATGAAGCGTCATTCTCACTCTGAATGGCCAGTATGACTAAAACTTGAACGCAGAATCGTTCGATCTTTCTTCGAGCACTCTAGCCACTGAGCTAGCCCACCCTTCCTTGATATGATAAATAAGTGTCCGCGGAAGGTGGCCAAATACTGAGCCTCCACAACTTACAGACTTTAAAAGGTCATATATTAATTAATTTAAAAAAAAAACAGTTTCCTACCTCCACTACAATGAGAGGAGGGCTCCACATGTAGTATTTTCCGTAGACAGGATGAGCTCCTTCATTAGTCACAGTGTGAGCAACAGTCTTACTCTCAGTGATGCATTCAATCTTATTGTCCTGGATCGTCTCTACAGTACACTCAGCTTCCCCCATGGTAACACTCACCAAAGTCGCATCGTCTCCAAATCCAGTACCTTGGATGAGATATATATGTACATTGTGATATTTGTTCTGCTTAATTTGCTCAGTCACAATAGCTTAGTTGGGAAATGAATGAATTTTACTGTCGGTCCTCCCCGTGGACCGGGTTCAATTCCCAGCCATGGTGGAGTATTTCAAGGGATTTTTTCCTGGCTGATCACCCTCTGCCAACCTGTCCTGAGCCAGCATGGCAGAAAATGGCTCAATCTCCCCTCAATGTCACCACACAGCCGGTGGATACGGAGAAGGAAGGCTGAAGTCCAATCATTGACAGACAATGGGTGAAAAAAAAAAAGAATTGAATTCAGTACCAAATAGAGTATGTGGTCATGCACCCATGCACCCACGTACTTACAATGGAACCTGTGTCATGCCCCCTTTTTTTCAAATTTATCGAGGCAAGATTGAGGTGAATGGTCTCTGGTTTTATTTCCAGTCTGGACACCCGCGTTTCACCCTCCTCAAATTCTGAACAGGGTGCTAAATAAAGGAGACCCACCCATAGAGTTACCTTCTCTACGGAGCATATGGGCCCAAACAGAAAGGCCTCTAATGCGGCATCCTGGAAAGCGCTGA
>Ga0224501_10002772_pt1 | contig 13789 bp, 9 predicted proteins | sample SF_Oct11_sed_USG_4_FD_169105 | JGI IMG/M metagenome (GOLD analysis project Ga0224501, IMG submission 169105) | Sediment microbial communities from San Francisco Bay, California, United States - SF_Oct11_sed_USGS_8_1 | ecosystem: Environmental > Aquatic > Marine > Sediment | place: USA...
ATAGCCAGCAATACAGGCATGAGGGCAAGGAGGTCAACAAATGATTTGCATTACACACATTTCATGTCTTTATCCCAAGCACCGCAGCATAAATCAGTTTGGAAGCTAGCCAAAACGCACAAAGTTACAAGCTACCATACCCATCTTTCCCCCTGGGATCTTAACACATGCTACAATGTGTATTTTAGAATGTTTCAGCATGAAAGAATTCACATATTTAGCAAGCAAACAATGTTTTTTGGCACTATAAGATGGCTATCAGAGACTGCTGTGGTTGGGTGGTTGAAGCTATTGCCACTGGGGTGAAGGGTAAACACAGCCTGTACACAGAATGTTTCAAATAAACTGTCTGTTCACCCAGCAAGGAATGGATACCAGGCTATCTTCAGAGCGGAGGAAGATGATCCTTACACTGTTGATGGTATAAATTGACTCTTCAACAGCCACTTCCCATATGGCTATGAACTAAGAGCCAACCTCCACCTTTATAGTTGCACTGCATATATACCTCAAAGTGTTTTATGATAATTTGTACATACACAGAGCGCATTGAGTGACTCTTGCTCTTGTGGAGATTGTATTTTATGCCCAAGAAGACGAGCGGCAGTGGATGCCCCATCGATGTCCCGATTTACAGCATCGCAAAACTTGGTAACACCAGCCGCATCCAGTGCCTGGTTGGTAGACTTTGTAGCCTCATCTAAAATGATAAACTCTTTCCGGATGTGGTGTAATGAGTTGGGCTGTTGACCAAACCAATGTCCAGACTCTAGGAGAAGGACGGGCTATCTGGAATCAACCTAAAATGCTCCACTTTAACTGAGGTATGCCACCCGATTGTCGAGTTAACTCAATGAGTCAGGATGATGTGAAGGCATCGGTATCACAAGGCACACAAGCAGATGAATCAGAGAGTTTTTCCTTGGCTGTTTGCAGTCAATCAATGATCCGATGAAGGACAAGGGACACGCTCAATGACTGAAGAGCGACGTACTCAAAAAATTGCAAGCTGAAGATGTACTAACCCTAATCATAATCACGATATTCATAATCATTGTTGATTGGATTTGAATACCGAGTGACACTCTATGAGTCTATCATGGCACCGGTCTCGGAGTGATACTCATATATCATATACTCACTCACTGATGCTGGTCGTAAAAGTAACTTGAGAGGAATGACTTTTTGTTTGACTTTGATAGTGATAGACATGATACTGATAGAGTAGACACCACACACTTCTACTGCTGAGATAGTGAAGGTGATACCACTACTACTACTACTACTACTAGCTTCTAGGAGTGGGACTAGGCTAGTCACTAGCCAAGGCCTAGACCACTCAGTGATCATCAGATCAATCATCAAGCCTAGGCTAGGAAAGATCAGATGATGCTCGTGCATTAGTAGTAGTAATGTATGCGCATAGACCTTGGCAGCTGCACGAAGTGAACCCTAGATTGATCATGAATAGACTGAATAAGTTCAACACGATCCAGTTCTTACAGAGAAGGGCATCAAGCGTATCCGTCATGATGGTACGGGAAACTGCAGAAACTTTTTCCTCCTACAGGCCACTTCCGCCGGGGCGCCACTGCTAGTGACACAATTTCGCTCATTGCTATTGGCCCAGGTGAGGCACCGGCAAGCTAGAGCCCTTCGTATACTTATCGGGTGAGGCAACTCCGCACACACTGGAATCCAGAGCGTTGAATGCATTCGGAGCAATTGCATAGAACTGATATGACAGGAACATTCGGAGCATATTGAGAAGGATGTACATGCAAGGTTTTCTTTGTGTATATACCACTGCCAAAGAAATTTTTCTTATATGACCATCGGCCGGCGTACACAGCGACCTGCTTACTTACCGACAATCTAACAGTAAAAAGATATTTTGAGATGAAGAATGAATATGCATGTTGTGGTTGACTGATAATCAGCTACTGAACATTGCATCCAATATGTCCAATATCCAATACCCATAGGAACTTATGTGCAAACTAGAGAATGAACTGTTGTAGCAGGTGTGGACTGCGGGTGCTATGCAAGTAAGAGTTAGCACACCATACAGCTTAGGTTCTTTTAGTTATATTTGAAGCCCTATCATTCCTGTTAGCATCCCATGTCAACCACTTCCTAAAGACATACTCCTGTAATGATTAGTATCCACAGGAGATCAAAAACCCCACATTGATCTGAAGTTTTGTTTCAAGCCTATAAAAATCTCGGTATCACACCACCCAGTGGTAAGCCCTGCGAGTAAATGACAAAACACAAGTCTGAACTTTTCACTCACTGCTCGTCATGCGGACTCAGGATTCTACTCGTCAGACAACATGGTAGAAAAGATTTGGCACAAGGAGAGTCCGGAGATAATCTTTGTACTATGATGACCTAACATTGAACCCAAATTACAGTTTAGGTCGTGTATTGATTGGTTGAAAGTCCTTGCTCAACAAGTCTCTGTTGCTCTAACAACTCTCGTTCTCGCGCGCTGTGCTCAGATTCCATTTCTCTCTCTAGAGCAAGACGGGCTGCTGCTTGCTTCATCGGTCTCACGTCTAAAACACGTAAAAGTAAAGGAGGAGCGGAGGAGCAGAAGTGGTACACTTCTAGTTCTAGTTTTTATTAGGAAACAGCTGAACCAAGCATGTGACTTCTACTTGCAGGGGTTGACCGGACAGAAGGCGGGTCATCCAATGTCAAACACTACAGACTACTCAAGTCTCAAGCTAGGCTTAGAGTCAAACTCGAAGTGAACCAATCAGTGACATAACACATGATGATCATGATGATATCGTCACTGATTGACTGAAGTCTGAACCAATCAATCAACGCATCATCATCTACTCCAGTCTCAGGATTCAATCGTTTATACTCAAAATCACATTATTAAGAATCAAATAATTCCCAGTAGATCGTAAGCATTGTGATTTGCAAGAAGAGCATCTGAAATCTAGCACCTTAAGGTTAGTCAGTGTACTGTGGTGTATACTCACTTATAAAATAATCAGCTGCAAGGTATGCGGTTACTGCTCCTAAGACTATGGTGGCTCCCGCCATTGTTCTGAAGAAATTAAGATGCACCTTATTCCAAAAATGTTCTCGATTAGTGACTTTCTTCATTGTGATAGGTTTTAGTGGCGATTATGGCCCAATCAATAATATTTTCAATTTAGAAGTCAGTGTATAGTCATAGTGTGATTCAACACATCAATGTACTTTGTAGATAGTCCTTTTCTCCCAATACAAATGAAGAAAGAAACATAGTTGAACGGCTATATTAATCGAATTCGAGGCGTTGATAAAGGAAACCTGCAGAAACACAGATATCCTTTATAGAAAGATGCTAAAATTTCTAACCATTTTTCACCGAGTGTCCTGAAACAAAATTGCAGACGAATAATTGGACTGCCCCGTGTATAACCAAATACTACTTTGTGCCTAAGCTCAGGTGAGTCTGGTTTATGATGCAGATACGGATTAAACCTTTTCATGTAACCTTAGGAATAGTGCCAAGTTACTCATAGTCATGATATATCATTATTATGATTTGAATATGATGCTCGCACTCACAGTGAGTCTGGTTTATGATGCAGATACGGATTAAACCTTTTCATGTAACCTTAGGAATAGTGCCAAGTTACTCATAGTCATGGTATATCATTATTATGATTTGAATATGATGCTCGCACTCACAGTTCGGCTACTAACTCAGACTGTGAGTGAGCATGAGACTACTAGTACCAAGTACCAAAGTGGTAAGCCAGTGCAATCCACACCAAACACTCATGCACCACTGGGTTCATCCACCCAATTCAGGCCGACAGAGAAGTAAAAGCGTTATAACTAGTATAAAGACCAATACTAGTGACTATTCATCTTTATACTAGTTATAACGCTTTTACTTTTGCTTTGGTGTCACAACCCACATGGCATGCTCTCTAGTCTAGTTGTACCCATGACCATGCTTTCACGCAAGACATGCATCACTAGCATCAGTATTTTTTCATAGTCTATCTTATCTATTTTTGATAAACTGCTTTCACCTCTACCAACCTCTCACAGAGGTGCAGAAAATGCACCCTACGCCTGGATTTGTGCACAATTCTTGATGGATTATTTCAGGTTTTGTTACCAGTTACTATCAGTTACTAGGTTCAACTATGGGTGACAGTTCTGGACTGAAGCTTAGCCCCATCATATGATTTCTGCACAACGTGGATTTATCGATCTAACACCATGGCAAATGTAAGTGAATACCCGCAGCACCCGCTCTAATGGTTTTGTTCTAAGTCCAGCTTTAAATCATTTAAACCTTGCGCTGAAGAACCATTCGCTGTTTTTTAAACATGTGGCACGTACATTTTCAGAGTTCTGATTTCTAGTGTCTCCAGTGATTATAATAAGGTTGCTCTAAAATTTATTTTAGTAGTTTGTAGGTATTGTCGAATCATTCATGTATTGCAAATACGGATTGTCTTTCAATACGACCCTTTTATTGTTGGCCATTGTTGTTCTTCTTTCACAATCGTTATGCAAATCATGAAGCCGTTGCAAAAAAGCCGCGTACGCTAACTTGTGGAAGACCCTAAGATTCAACGTCAACTATATCCCGAAGTGTTACGCTATCAATTGGCAGAAGACAACTCCATATTGATTTGCCACCTTTTCATTCCAGAATAAACCGATTGGTAGAATGGAGATTGTTGATCCTGGCATGCCCAGAGGTAAGTTTTCTCAAAAGAACTCTTATAGTCGATTTATGTTGTTCTGCCACTGCCCAAGACCCTGTAGCTATTGCACTTAACATCTACAAATGCAGAAGAAGTAGTGAAGAAAGGCAGGCTAATCTCCCGGTTTCAAACAATTTACAGGCAACCTTGAATGAAATCGTATGCATTTGCTGGTTGATAGTTGTGAATATAAATAAAAGTGATGGAATATTTGAAAAAGGGGGTGACCATGCTCTGTGGCTTTATGTGCCATTATATACAGGTTCTACAGCAAGGATGTCTTCGTACCAGGGGAAGTTAACAGGGATAGCCATGATCTAAAATGACATACCTAAAGTTATTTAATTCAGCTGGTGAGAAACTCCGCGAGAAAAGAATCTCCTCTCAAACCCTAAAAATTTCATCCTCATTGATCTATGGCTCAGTAAACTAATGAAATGCTTGTAAGCTGGTTGCTATACCCCAATAGACCGTAAACGTAACAAGTCCTAGGGATAAGCTGGGACTTACTCATATATTCCGTGTTGGATCTGTATTATATTGATTGCGCGCTCTCAGCTCACTAGTTAGGATGTAATGTTGTACGTTGATGGTCTACCTGCAATCGGCATTCGCGGTGGATCAGCCTATCACAGATCATTTAGGAAGGATTTTGATCGAGTTCTGCTTTACTCGGAGTTTGTTTTCACTACAGCCTCACAGTCTGACACTTCGAGCTCGAGACCTACATCCAGTGGACACAAGGCTCCTTCAGTCAAGTAAGTCGACCCGTGTATTGTTTGTTCTTCATCTTATACGGGTATTTGACCATTGCCTTTAATGGACTTCGTAAGCCCGATACTTGTTCTGCTAGGAATTATGTGAAGAGTTTACTTTTACTACGGGCGCAGCATGGCCAAGGCTTGAATCTGGGATCAAACGATCTTGAGGCAAGTACTCTAGCCACTGTTTTTGCTGTCCCAATTCACATACATAAGGTTATCTATGCTATGGTAACTTACCCTCACCCTAGTATGGTTATGGTCATTTCGCAGCCAATGTTTTTTTTATTTTTATAACGTATACACTATTTCCAGACATGAATCCTGTTTTAGTGGGTCCAGATCTGCCTGGAGTTCACGACCTACCAGCAGCAGTGACAGATCAACTCCGATAAGGGAGGCGACTTTACAATCTGTCAGACGGAAGACTGATAAAAACAGCTCGTACGTTATACCCAATCATCAAGGCTTATTCTCGAAACCTCGATGATGGCTATAAATGCAACAGAACACTAATAATTTGCTGAGTTTAGTCTAAAACTGCTATGATAACCCGGGTTGAAAAATACCATACAAAGTGTCCAATTTGAAATTTCATTGCTGGTCTATGAATTGTTACATAGCCAATTGGAAGATTCATGGATCATAATGACCTCAATGAAAGCATGGTCTAATTAACTTGCCACATCTGTTCTTGAAGTCCCTATCGGTGGCTGCGTCCTAATTAATTAATCCATCATCCTATCTTTAAAGCTTTGAGGTTTCCAAAGTGTCAGGACTTACTCCTCCTAACTGTTGTAACTACATATAACTATTAATAGAGAGTTTTCAGAGTTGCGTACCCCGCTACAGAACTGGAATTATAGCGATTCCACCTTCTAACATAAAATAACATGACTCGCTCGGTGAGCCATTCGCTCACTCAATGAAAACATTGCTCACTTTGGATCGGTATTACTAGCGATTTAGTGCGCAACCTGGGTGCGAATATATGTCTGGTAAATTGGTTCATAACATTGGTGATTGCCTATAAAATGCGGCAGACTTATTTTATTGAGCTAGAAACAGGAAACGTATTCAGTATCATTGTACAATATTTCTTTCAAATTACGAACGTACGAACTCGTCTGCATTTTCGAGCCAATGACGTTAATTCAGGGCCGTTTTCTGTTTACATATATGGAAAAGCAACTTCGCAAACTCTCTAACAATTCATAACTATGTATATTGATTCTAATTACTGACAATGTCTGAAGCGTTTGTCATATGCTTTATTTTACTGGTGTTTGTAGAATGGACGATTTGGCTTGTAGTGTTGCTGGTTCTTCGCTTGCCGATGACGCCGAAGATGAGCTTGCTGACTTAGTAAGGTAAATTCATTACTAAAGGTAGATATGAGTTAGTTAGCATAATGCTCCAGTGTATGCATCAATCTGAGATGGCGTATAGCCATTTGATATTAGTTCATCATTTGTGGAGCGAGTCAGTCCAGATTAATGCTTCACCTCATAGGAAGGTTTATTTGCCGAGATTGGAAATAATGTGAGGAGCTCACCCTTTCGACATGAGCTTAACATAACTGGGGTTGTTGCCTTCCCAAGCCCAGTATTCTAAACGCAGAGTTATCCATTTGGTCACCATACATAAAGATTTTGATTGAATGAAGTCACAGTTTGTCTGCATGCTGGAAAGAACATTCACTGTTCATTTTAGCTTGAGTTCTGGACGAGCATTGAGTGGCTTAGGAAGAACTTCGCAAGCAGATAAGCCAACCACCAGTTACACAACTCCAGGCACTAGTCAGGGTAAGATAGATGTGTGAAGCTACTCTCTCCTGTAATATGGGAGGACAGCTCTGTAGATAGATACCAGTTTCTCTTTTTTTGTATGATGTCTTCATTGGTCTTTGATATCCGCTAGGATACTAAAGCCGTTCGCAACTCTCTCCACGAGTGACATTTCGTTTTCCTGTCCAATTCCATATGCTCACTTGGGGTAGCTCTAGTTCAATTAAGTATGTCCAATAAAAAATTAAGACCTGCACCAAACCCAGGAAATCTCAATCTGATTTTCTATTTAATTAACCTCCTAAACCTGAGTCTTGTTGGAGCAGTAGGAGCTAGGAATTATGCGAGGGGCTCATTCTCACAGTGGGTGCTCGGCATGACTAGGACTCAAACTCTGTATTTGCTAAACTCAAGCCAAGTGCACTAGGTCTTGTTGAATGTGTGCAGTAAATAGAACTTCCGGTTATGACACAGCATTCATGTGTTATAGATGATAATACATGTCTGTATGTCTTTATGAACCTGGTTCAGCTAGGCCAGCGATAGAGCTCGGCGGGTAAGATGTGTCGATGCTCTGACAAAGCACTGATCCGTGGTGTATGTTTTACTAGCTGGAGAAAGAAAAGTTAGTATAGACTCTGATACAAAGCAAGCAGGAGATCAGGAGAATGATACAGACAGTGATGACTCATCTTCTGATGAGGAGGAAAGAAAGGCCCCGACTCAACTTATCATGGAATTTTTGCAATGTCTTATGGATAAGGATACAGAAAATGCACTGAAACTGTGTAAAATGAGTGAGTCGTTCTTTTTGTTGACTAAATTGACTAAATCTGATTTCAACGGACCTCAATGTACAAATGACCTTTGGTCGTATTTAAGTTATCCATGTAAATTAAAATTTAAGATCAAATCAAAGTATGGTAATTTTTCTAACCGGAATGTGAGGAAAAACACATAAATTGCCAACCGTATGTTGAAATAATCCTTTTGTTAGCTGTCACTTGTGTGGTGACCAGTAACAAACAAGTGTCATCTGGCATTGCGTGCTAGAATTTGTAATTTTTGTTTTAGTTTTGATATATGAGCCAACCAACAGCCAGGCGTTGAAATTCCTACCTTTACTGCAAGAGAAGAAAGAGCAGGATGAGGAGGCATATGAAGGAGATTCTTCGTCCGGTGAACATGACTCATCTGATGAAGACAGCGAAGAGGGCTCTGATGATGAGGAAGGTGACAGGTCAGTGCAGATACCTGACTGTGCATGTGTTTCTAGTTCTGCAACAAGAGGTGTTTTGTCTAACTCAGGTGTGCTCAGTGGCTCAGTGGGGGGGGGGGCTGCTCAATATTGTGCTGAGTGTGCTCAACAATCTACCTTTTCACTGTCTTGCGACACAGATAGCTGATCAACTTTTATGGTTGTTGACTTTTCTCCTGGTTATGAAAGTATTTTGAGCTTTTTCTGACATCTCTGCTTACATTTACTTGGCTGAGCAAGTTTACTTCCTGCTACAATAATCCCAGTGAAGTTTGGAAGAATGATTTCTGGCTCCCACGTGGTGTACCCTGAAACTTCGACTAATTTTTTAAGAAGGTTGGACACACCTGATCTAACTGTACCGGTACCATCATTTGAAGTCCGAGCTGTTTAACAGGTATCCATTGTTTAAGATGAGTACGTATCCTATAGGAAAGTTCCTGAAAAACACCTGCATTAGGTCATTGGTAAACAAGTTTATGTCCTAGTTCGGTTACCAGTCATCTCAGTTCTACTTGGACCCTTTGCTTACTAATTCAGTTGACCTCCGTCTGAAGCTGATTCCGGAAAGGTAGAAGTTGGAGATTGTGTGAGGAGCTTATACTCACAGTGGGAGCTCGGCATGACTAGGAGCCCAAGACCTTTCGATCTTAAGCTCAGCACTCTAGCCACTGAGCTAGCCTTACCCTAGCCATTCTAGTTATGGGAGGATAACTCTTTGCACTGAGCTACCCCATCAGTTTGGTATCTCAAGTTGTTGCAGCTGCTGTATTAGTAAAATTTTGTTGTAGTGGATCAGCGAGTAGCAGTGAGGAGGAGGAAGAGGCTGCTCCCAGCACTTCTCTTAGCTCTCCTCGTTCTATGAAAGGGAATAAAAACTGGAAGCCCACTGCTAGGTAGTATTCAGATTCAATAGAGCTCACAATAAAATGCCAGTGTAGCAAACTGTGATAGTGCAGTAGACTGAAATTATTTTGGCATTTCATTAATATATATTGGTGACGCCATTGCAATCATAGAATTATATGCAGGACGCATGTATTCGTTATTGGTATGTATGTGCTCTATTTCACTCATTGCTACAGAACATGAGGTTGATTTGTATTTGAGTTTATATTTCTATGGCACAGTATCAATAAACAAATCTCATTCTGTCCATCTGAGTTATCCAGAAGTTTAGACGGATTTACGGACCAAAGGATTTACAGATCGCTTTGGCTAGCGCAAACAATAAACAGATGAACTTTCTGTGATTCAAATATACAAAATTTTACAAAAAGATAATAAAAATCCAGATTCATTCTTGGAATTGCTCCCAACAATTTTCCGCTTTTAGAGTGAGTTAATGTGACTAAGTCACAAAAGACCCCGATATTTATCCCGGAAGGAGCTATTTCACTTAACTATCGCAGTCACCAGTTAATGTGCACCCTCACAACGATTCGTCACAAAAGCAAAAGTATTTGGCAAGAGCTGTAAATAATATCGAATGTACCAGGGAAGGGTCTGGTTAAGATCATTTGATCATTCCTACCAGTCAAACCTAGAGCCGCTTGGAGTATTATTGTCATACGGAGCTTCATAGGGATCGCACTCAACTTCCGGCAGCTGATTAAAATCAATAACTTGCAATGGGTCACTGCCCCGTTGAGCCGCTGCACTACCCAATGACCGACAGCTGCTGGTATGCTGCCACTCGGGGGGATGCTTCAGCGGCCCGGCATCTGGTACTCTCGGGTAACTCCTCTCGATGGTAATCGGCTGAGGTGGGTCGTAATCTGCTATCGGCAGCGATGGCATCACGTCGTCACCAAAAGGCATCAGAGAAGGAGCTGGAGTCTCATCAGTGAGTGATAGTGAGATGGTGTCATAGTACGTTGACTCACGCTGGGTAGCCGGTTGGTGGGAAGGTAACGATAACCTTCTTGGAGAAGAAACATCGGTTTTGCTCGGTGGCGCGACATATCCTTCATAAGCATCATTCACTTTAGAGCCTATAATTGTGGAGTTATTTTAGCTGGTATGAACTCTGCAGGTGTAACATGTACTATAAGGAGACTGGTATTCGCTTATTTATCTAAATACAAGCACTAGGAATCAAAATCTACTCAAACCATGATTTTCTTCCAATTGTACCGTCTGCTTCTGCTAGACTCGCCGTAGCATGTTAGACAAACAAGCGGAGCTTGGTAGTTCAATGGCTATGACATTCATGGTATACAGCTTCTAGTGAAGCTACAAGCCTGAGAAGGGTTGGCATATTGGAAGTTGCCTATGCCCATGACCAACATCTATCTACCAAAGTAGTGACTTCATGGACAATATGCACTACAGTAGGACGTAAAAAACCTGTACCAAGCAACTGTAAATGACATACAGACAATGTCTAGGGCACAGTATGCTGTGAATTTGAGTTTGTGAAAATATGATTCATACCTAGTTCCAGTTTGCTTGGAGCATGAAGAATTTCTGACTTTTTGTTTCTGTACCGCCTGTACCGCCGTATTTTCCAAGCGGCAACGAACAGCAAAATAATCCCCAAGATCATTACCAGTGAAGATAGAACAACAATAATGACTGAAAAAGACACAAATAGTTTTCACTGTAGACTCATTTTCAGGCTATAACAGAAAATCAACTAGGAATGCATCCATGAAACATTTTCATTTCTAAAGGAACAAGACCAAAGCAGAAGTCACAAAGGTTCTCATAAAAATAAATTTTATTTATCAAACTTCATTAAATGAAAATACAATCAGAAATTAAGGGTATAAAAACTGGTGTCAACTCAAGAAACTTTTAGGCAATGGTTTCATAATTGTTACTAGTGAGATTGTTATCATATGTAGTATCATTCACATTATAACCTTCCAAAGAAGACAGATGCGAAGCGATACTTGGGGAGAGAGACAGCGAAAGAAAATTATCGTCGGCAACAGAGGAGCGAATAGCCACGATAGACATAGCGCCCACGTGTCTATTTATCCCTGTTCGAATGTTTGACATTTCGGGGGATGGGGGCAGGTTGAGCGGGATTGAATCCACTTGAGGTGACAACTCCCAATCCTCACATTTGGTAGAAGGGGATGGGGGCGGGGATGGAGGTCGGTGATATGGAATCGAGTCCTGGAGAGATGACAGTCGATAATTATCATGCTCTTCGCAGTTTGAAGACGGGAATGGAGGTGGGTGGAGTAGGATTGGTTGAGGTGAGAATTGCCAATCGTCATAGTTTAAGCAATCGGATGGAGGTCGGTAGCTTGGAATTGATTTCAGGTTAGGCGAACATTCGAAATATCTGCGATGGTTAATTGTGATTGAAGGTGTGTCTGTGGAAAGGTTAGACAGGCTACTGGAGGAACTTGCTGCCGGTTTCATCTGACCAGTTGATATAGAATTTTGGTGTGTGATATATCGTACATCATCTATGCAGTTTAATTCCTTGCGAGAGGGAAGTACATCATTCGTCTTCGATATGTCCGACATTCCATCTTTGTGGCTTTCAGTATTGGGTTTGCATTGGAAATAGACAAACACCGATATTGATACAAATGTCACCAGAGAGAAAGGAACGCTAAGTCCTAGTGCCACTTCTAAAAAATACCAAAACCCGGGCAAGAATGAAAATCATGGCACTAACTACTGTGCGAGGTTAAAGGCAAGAGTGAAGCTGCTAAAATGCGTTCTGGGGCTACTGAAAGTTGTCCAATGCGTGAATAGTCAGATACTAGCTTGTAGTATGTGGTCTACTGTTCGCTTTCATTTATACTCCACACTATTAACCCCTGTAGAGGGGGGTCATGGAGCTTGCACGCTGATTAACAGGGAGACTTTGTGACAGCTTAGGAGCGAATTAAGGCCGGATGCCCTTTTTGCCACCTTTATTGACTTTTCAGAAATACGAACCCACGACTCGCTGCGCCCAATTCGTGTATTTTAACCACTAAGCCGCAGCTACTCCCCAGTTTGCAGTCTACTGATACTGAGTCGGAATGTTTTTGACCTGATTAATAAATATTTGGTTTAGAATGTCCTAGAAAGTTGGACGTAACAAAATGATCGGCAAAGCGTTTAGATTTCATCTCTCGCATATAATCCCCATGAAATAAGAAGAGCTTAAATCCGCTGGTAGTTTTATCCCTTACATGCACAACTTTACTGACAAAAGACTGTCTTACTGTTTTAATGTCTTAACTGTCTTACCAATTTCTTTACTTCTGTTAATACGCACTTCCAACTATTAATCCCTTTGCAGGGTCATGGAGCTTGCTCCCTGGGTGACTAATTGTTGGTTAGATGCCCTTGCCGCCATCATTACTGACTTTTCGGTGATTTGAACCTACAACTCACTGCACACAAATCATGTGTTCTAACCACTAGGCCTTGACTACTCCCTAATAATGTTATCAATATAAAATAAAATAAGTCTATGATTTCCATCCCATGAGTATGTCTAGTAGTTGAGGACTAGCTAGGTGGATACAGGTCACTGACCGGTTACTTACTATAGGTAAGATTAAGTTGACACTTTATAATCTCTCCATCCCACTCCTCACCGTTACAGGTGAGGAAGAAAGCCTCCTCAGGAGCATAACCTTTTCTACACTTATACTGTATCACCACCCCGAGGTCCGCCAGGTCAGTTAGGTTGTGATCGGCTTGGTTAACCACAGGAGGATCGGCACATGTTTTTCTTACTAAAAGATACCGCCATGAATCTGTTTCAATGGTTTTTGTAGGGAACCATTAGAGATAAAGCGTACACAAATGTCTACAAATCCGGAAAGATTCTAGAAGTTCCTCAATGTTATCTTTGGTTTGGTTTTATTTTGCACGGACCACAGATCTTTTTTTAGAATGAGATCCATGGAACTAAGAGAATCTATTTAGTCAACAAGAGGAATAAAGGAAATTTATGTCACTGAGGGGCCAGTAGACAAATCAGGTCCAAATCCAAGGTATCTAGAAATTCCTGAATTTCATATAAATTACATAATGTTCTAGAGAACTACTAAGGTTGTTGGTCCTCATATTTAGAACCCACATTACTATAAAATGGCAGCTTTGTAGGCTAACTTATTAGCATTGTCCCATGTTTAGAAGCATTTTAAAATGACTACATGTAATTTATTGACTTCCACTCTTCTACTTAATTTATCAACATTTCTATTATTTCTCTATTTGGAGCTTGGCCATCAGAGTTAGCGACTCTCCCAACCCGGGGGCTTGCCCTGGGGTTGGGACTAA